>JAEEGG010010869.1_pt1 | contig 19983 bp, 16 predicted proteins | sample 9134161 | NCBI WGS metagenome assembly JAEEGG01 (sample SAMN16246543, study PRJNA631951) | gut metagenome | biome: gut microbiome; feature: rumen; material: CR-attached | host: Bos | place: Iran: Karaj | collected 2018-10 | reverse complement strand
GTCTTTGACTCCCGCATTCGTAGGTTCAAATCCTGCCACCCCAGCCAAATGGTTCACTAGCTCAGCCGGTAGAGCACTTGACTTTTAATCAAGGGGTCTGGAGTTCGAACCTCCAGTGAGCCACCAAATAAAATATAATCACCCTGCAGTCATAAGTACGGCAGGGTTTTTAATTTCAAAAAAATCTGTCAAAAACTCAATCATTCTTGCGTTTTAGGTTACAAACCGGTGACATTTTGTGCTAATGCCCGAGTTTTGCTTGAATTATTCGTTATTCCTTACAAGTTGAATGTTAAAATATCATCAAGATTATGCGCTAAGAGCAGAAAGGAAATGCAGTGGTTAATAAGAAAGCGGTAAAGATAGTTTCAGCTGTTGTTGCAGCAAGTGTTTCTGTCGGATCTGTTACTACTCATAACTGCGGATCTTCTAAAGAGATCGATCTTCAGAGCCCGTCTCTGATCGGTCCTAATGCTGTCACTTTTGATGACTTTTGTTCGCCTGCATATGAAGAAGCCGAGAATACTGCCTATGTTCCGATGAGCTTAAAGAACGCTAAGTTTAATATTGATGATTATACGATCGTTGCCGTTAAATCTTATTCAGATATAGCTGCTGAATTTGGAACGGATCCTTTAGATCCTATTACTTATGATGGTTCTATGTACTGGATCAACGGTGATGCCGTTCTTGTTGCTCCTAAGTCTGAAAATGCAGAAGGCGAAGAAGACAGTGAAGATTCTGAAGATGATGAAGAGCAGAATCAGGATGATGTAATCAGCCTCAAACTTAACGATACAGTTACCAGGATCGCTTATATAAAGGATTGGTCACTTGTAAGGCTTCCTGACGGAAGAGAAGGCTACATAATGAATTCTCATCTTTCAGCTGAAGAGATCGTTGAAGAGCCTGAGACACCTGATGAACCTGAAGATGTATCTTACGATGATGATGACGACGATGATGGTTCATCTTATACTGAACCTGATCCGGAACCTTATTCTGAACCCGATCCGGAACCGGAGACAAGTTCAGGACCCGATTGGGAAGAGTGGGATGTTGATTACACGGTATATGCGAGCACAGCCCTTAATACCAGAACAGGTCCGGGTATCTCATATACTTTGCTCTCCACATTGTCTACAGGTTCAGAGATCGAAGTAGTTGCTGAGACAGATAACGGCTGGTACAAGTCAGCTGACGGATATTATGTAAAGGCAAGCTTTACTCAGGAAGATGAACCTTATATTCCTGAGCCGGTTTATTACGATGATGATGATGACGATGACGACGATGATTATTACGACAGCGACTGGTCATCATTTGCTTCATATGTAAGAGGATATATCGGATGCAGATATGTTTACGGCGGTGCTTCACCTGATGGTTTTGACTGTTCCGGATTCGTTATGTATTGCTTTGAGACATACTACGGAATCTATCTGCCTCACGGTGCTACAAGCCAGTCTTATTGCGGTGACTGGGTAGATCCCGATGATATCCAGGTCGGTGACATTATCTGCTTCGATAAAGAAGGCGACGGCATTATGGAACACTCCGGTATCTATGTAGGAAACGATACATATGTACATGCACAGTCCTCAGCCACAGGCGTTGTAGAATCCTGTTACTCATCGGCCAAGTGGAAAATAGGTACGGTAAGAAGAGTCTTATAAAAAAACAAGCGCTGATCTTCATTCAAAGGTCAGCGCTTTTCATTTAACAGTCAATATTAAAACTTATAAGTATTCGGACAGTCCCATTATCGCTTCTGTCATTACCTTGATGTCGGTTTCAAAATCTGATAATGCTCTGCATTCATTTGCCTGGTGACACTGGTCTTCCTGCCAGGGTGCCTGTATACCGAACGCAATGGTATTAGGCATATGACGGGCATATGTACCGCCACCGATGGCAATAGGTTCTGTGTATTCTGATAAATATTCAGGCTTATATCCGCTGTAAGACGGCATGTTGGATTTCCAGATCTCTGTAAGCAGGGCAATCTGAGGGAGATCCTTGGATTTATACAGAGGATCCATCTGATTCAGTACTTCAACGGTCAGTCCGTATGATTCAGCGGTAGCTGATAATTTGGCTACGATATCAGACATCTGATATGTGACGGGGCATCTGATATCAATGACTAGTGATTCACCTGAATCAGAACAATTTAAAACTGAAGGGTTGGCTGTTACGTTTCCTGACTCATCTGTTATAGAACAGCCTGTATATTCTGCAGGTGAGGAATATACGATTTCTTTACTGATAAAGCTCAATAAAGGTGAATTTGAATAGTCTACGGAAGCAGTATCAAGCTGCTTAATAAGCTCAAATATAGCATTTACACCCAGTTCAGGCTTTGAAGCATGTGCCGTCTTGCCCTTGGCTGAATATTCAACTCCGTCAATTGTGCAAGAACAGGTGGCGGGAACCATATTGGCAGCAGAACCGCCGATGGCCTTTAAAGCTGAAGGTGATGAGTTAACGATTTTTATATGCAAAATACCTTTCTCTGCATAGATTACAGGGAATTCAGCATCCGGAGTAATTGCAAATGAAGGTATCTCACCTAGTTCGGCATATGTCTCAACACAGGAACATGTACGCTCCTCATCAGTTCCAAGAATCAGACGGATCCTCTTTGAAGGCATAAAACCGGAAGCCATAAGTCTCTTCATTGCAAAATATGAAGCGCAGGCAGGACCTTTATCATCAACAATGCCTCTTCCATAAAGGATTCCGTCCTTCAAATTAAGCTCAAAAGGAGAAGTCGTCCAACCGTCTCCGGCCGGTACAACATCCAAATGGCAAACGATACCTATAAGATCTGCATCTAAGGGTCCGAATTCACACCAGCCGACCCGGTTCTCAATAATGCCTGTCCTCATTCCTGAAGCTGAAGCATCATCTAGGAAGAACTTTAAAGCTGAAAAGGGAGCAGAACCATAGGGTAAGGTGCCCAGACCTGGATCTTTAACCTCGGAAGCACCGGTGCTCTCAATACCTATCAGGTTTTTAAGAAACGTATATTCATCTTGGGATAGTGTCATATATAGCCTCCAATTTATTCTTTTCAGAAGAATCTTATCACATTTGATTACTTACAATGATTAAGAGTTCTATTGTGTTAAAACTACAACACTTTTCAGGTTTATGTCTGAAATCGTGTAAATATGCCTGATTTGTATAAAAACCATAAGAAGTTTATAATTCTAACGATTATATAAAAATATTATGGGGGTTCTGTGTAATGGATCCGGCTAATAATGAATATGTGATAAAGATTAAAGACGTATTATACGTCATTTTAAAGAAACTCTGGTTAATGATCATTGTCGGATTAATAGCCGGTGCAGGGCTTTTTTACATCAATTACAGCAAGGTTGAGACTGTTAAATCTAACGATATTCTCGATATTACAAAAAAACTCAATGCAGGTGAGTCTGATGTTAAGTATCAACTCAGAGTACAGCAGATTGAGAGAGCTAGGGTCATTGTTCAATTAATTGATGATACAAATAAATTGATTGAAGACGATCAGTTATATATTAATGAATCAATTTATATGCAGATTGATCCGGAAAATGTATATATTTCTTTGTATCAAATTTCGCTCACAGTAAATGATAATTCTAATGGCATTGACAGTTCCTTGTTCTCTGCATATGAACGTGATATTCGTTTTGGTGATTATATAAATGCATATGCTGAACAAATTGGAAGTAAACCTGATTATGTTAGAGAACTAATTACATTCAGCACAGGCACCTCAAGCAGTACTGTTATAAGTGTAGATGATAAGGCTGACAAAACCGGATCGATATACATTTATGTGTGTGGACCAACAAGAGAATTTGTTGATTCTACAATGGATTTAGTTGTTTCAGAAGTAAAAGCTGTCCATGATGAACTTAATGATAGTGTTGCTCCGCATACGATTAGCATAGTTAGTACACAAAGTATTTCTCGAATGGATACGGGAATTCGTGATATACAGAATGCTCGTACAACTCATATTCTTTCATTACAAGATCAGATTGTTACATATAATAAATCATTGGATGCTATTGCTAAAGAATTAGAATTATCTGATAAAACTGTTTTGATAAATTATATTAAAACACATGATCCTGTTACTGTTGCTGGAATTCCAACGGAATATTCTGAAACGGTTACTAACAAAAAGGCGAAGGTTGGTCCAAATCTTATGTGGCTTGGTATTGGTTTTGGCGCTGGCGCATTATTGATCGCTATATTTGTCATAATTGGATATATCTTTGGCAAGAAGATTCTTACACAGGCACAGTTCTTTGGTTTGTTTTTGCAGATTAAGAGAATCGGTGTAATGAAGCCTTTGGGTAAGAGATCAAAGTTTATCCGATTTATTGATGTTAAAACTGAAGATGACACTAAGTCGAGTGTTGAGAATTGCAATGGTCTTATAAGCGCCAATTATTCGAATTTGACCAAGGATTTGAATAAGGTTCTTATTACTGGTACCGGCGATTCTAAGGCGATGAGTGAAGCTGTAAAAGCTCTTGGATTAAAGGGCGATTTTAAACCGGATATATTTAATAATCCTGAAGTGCTTAAGTCTGTTCCTGATTATGACGGAATCGTATTAATTGAACAGAGAAAGTATTCATTAAAGCCTGTTGTAGAGAATGAGATAAATCTTCTCTCTAATGGCGGCACGAAGATTATTGGAGCAATTATTATTTAATTAAGGGTATAAAATTGACGGATAATACTAAAACAAGACCGATAAAGAGCAGGCACTGGGTGTATAGAGCACTCATTATTGGAGTGCTTGATTTTGTTATGATCGTTTTGAGCTTCTCGGTGGCTCTTCTTATAAGATACGATCTTAAGTTCACTAAAATCGAAGACATATACATTCAGCAATCATTAATAATTATTCCGATTTGCGCTGTTTTGATCATTGTCCTGATGGCTATTTTTAAGATGTATAACAGCATCTGGCGTTTCGCTTCTTTTTCTGAATTTGAAAGGATTGTTAAAGCGTGGATCTGTTTTACTTTGATCGTATTTGTTGCCGAAGTGATCGATGAGCGTATTACAGGGTTTAGACGTCTGCCTATATCTGTTTGGGTAATGGCGATTATATTCGGTTTTGTTACTACTACAGCCGTGAGATTCAGTTTCAGATTCTTGAATTATTTACGTAAAGATACTTCTGTCACCAAAGATTGCTCCAACATAATGATCATCGGTGCGGGTGCTTGTGGTAAAGATGTAATTCATGAAATCGTTATGAGTAGGCACGTAAACGCTAAGGTATGCTGTGCTATTGATGATAATCCAGTAAAGATTGGCAGAGAAATAGACGGAGTTCCTATTGTAGGAAGCCGTGTCGATATTCAAAATGCAGTTGAGGATTACAATATTGATGAGATTATATTTGCTATACCTGATGCCAAAGGTGTAGACCGTAAAGAAATACTTGATATATGTTCTGCGACTGGGTGTAAAGTAAGGATTATCCCAGGAATCTATCAGATGATCGATGGTTCCGTTACTGTTAATTCCATCAGAAATGTCGAGATTATCGACCTTCTTGGTAGAGATCCTGTAAAGGCTAATGTAGAGCGAATAAGAGAATATATCACGGATAAAACTGTCATGGTAACCGGTGGCGGTGGTTCTATTGGTTCAGAACTTTGCAGACAGATAGCCATGGCTAAGCCCAAATTGCTCATCATATTTGATATCTATGAGAATAATGCTTTTTGGATTGAAAGAGAGCTTAGATCTAAATATGGTGATAGCCTAAATCTTGTTGCTCTTATTGGTTCTGTCAGAAATACCAATAGAGTTAATTCCGTATTAGAGAAGTATAGGCCGGATATTATCTTCCATGCAGCGGCGCATAAACATGTTCCGTTAATGGAAGGATCGCCTAATGAAGCAATTAAGAATAATGTCGGCGGAACTTATAAGATGGCGCAAGCTGCCGTTAAATACGGTGTTAAACGTTTTGTCTTGATATCTACGGATAAAGCTGTTAATCCGACCAATATTATGGGTGCGTCAAAACGTATCTGTGAGATGGTCATCCAAATGATGGACCGCCGGGCACAAGTACTCTTTGATAAAGGTGAGATTAATGTCAGAACGACATTCTCCGCGGTTCGATTTGGTAATGTTTTAGGTTCTAACGGCTCTGTTCTGAAAATATTCGAGAAACAGATTGCTAATGGCGGACCGGTAACAGTAACGGATAAGAATATCATTCGATATTTCATGACCATACCTGAAGCAGTGGTTCTTGTCATGGAATCAGGTGCATATGCCAAAGGCGGCGAGATATTCGTTCTTAACATGGGAGAGCCTGTCAGGATAGATGATGTTGCACGTAAAATGATTAAGCTTTCAGGCCTGACACCTGATGTTGATATTAAGGTTGTTTATACAGGGTTAAGACCCGGAGAGAAGCTCTATGAAGAGCGTCTCATGGATGAAGAAGGCTTAAGAGAGACAGAAGAGAACAAGGATATCTCTATCGCTCAGCCTATTCCTATGGATGATGAACAGTTTGAAAAACAGCTGAAAGAACTTGATCTGGCAGCTAAATCTGAAAGCGATGACATTAAGCAGATTGTTGCTCAAATAGTTAAAACATATAAACCATCAGAGGCGAAATAATATGTCTACAGATATAGCAAAAAGAAAGATATCATTTTCTCCGCCGGATATCAGTGAACTTGAGATAGCTGAAGTTGCTGATTGTCTGAGATCTGGATGGATTACCACAGGTCCCAGAACCAAGGAATTAGAAAAGCGTATTGCTGAATATGTTGGGACTTCTAAATGTGTTTGTCTTGCTTCAGCTACTGCGTCAGAAGAACTTAATCTGAGAATTCTCGGTATCGGCGAAGGCGATGAAGTAATCGTACCTGCTTATACATACTCAGCTTCGGCTGCTGCTGCAATACATGTAGGTGCTACCGTTGTTTTTGTTGATTCACAGAAAGACAATCCGGAAATGGATTATGATGCTTTGGCTTCTGCGATCACAGAGAAAACTAAAGCTGTTATTCCTGTTGATCTGGGCGGTGTAGTTTGTGATTATGACCGGATCTATCAAGTTGTAGAAAGCAAAAAGGCGTTGTTCAAACCCTCTGGAAAGAGCAATCTTGGAATGAGAATACAGAAAGCTTTAGGAAGAGTTGCTGTTGTTGCCGATTGTGCTCATGCGCTGGGCAGTGAATGGCATGGCAAGAAAGCCGGAAGCATAGCTGATTTTACATCTTTCTCTTTTCATGCTGTTAAGAATCTGACTACTGCTGAAGGCGGAGCCAGTGTCTGGAGAGATATTGACGGCATAGATAATGACGATATCTATAAATGGTTTCAGTTATATAGTCTTCATGGACAAAATAAAGACGCACTTGCTAAATCTCAGTTGGGTTCATGGGAATATGACATTATTGAGCCTCTATATAAATGCAATATGACTGATATTATGGCTGCCATCGGATTGAGACAGCTTGACCGTTATGAAGGCATGTTGAAGAGACGTAAAGAGATAATTGAGCTTTATGATCAGATGTGTGAATCTTTAAAACTCGAACATATAAAGCATTATGGTGAGGATTTCTCTTCCAGTGGACATCTTTATCTCGTGAGGATACCCGGTGCATCCGATGTTAAGAGGCGTGAGATTATCGTAAAGATGGCAGAAAAGGGTGTATCCTGCAATGTGCACTATAAACCTTTGCCTATGATGACTGCTTATAAATCGTGTGATCATGTGAAGGGCGGAGGTGTAGACATCAAAGATTTCCCCAATGCTTATCATCTCTATGAGAATGAGATAACACTTCCTTTGCACACTTTGCTGTCTGACGAGGATGTTCAATATATCATTGATTGTTTTACGGATATCGTAAAAGGTTGTTGAGATGCCTTCCAATAAGACTTTGAGGCCTAATCGCTGGTTCATTCTTCCTAAATGGGACGAGCTTCCTGATGACATTAGAACTGAGGTCGTAAGGCCTTATTATGATGCGTTGTCGAGACGGAAGGCCGGTCTGTTTTTTAAGCGTCTATTTGATATCTTTGCTGCACTGGACCTTATAATCCTGCTTGGCATTCCAATGATCATTATTGCGATCATGATCAAATGTGATTCTAAAGGCCCTGTGTTCTTCAGACAGGAAAGAGTTACTTCCTATGGTGCCAGGTTCAGGATACATAAATTCAGAACCATGGTAAATAACGCTGATAAGATAGGGAGCAGCGTTACTGTTGACAATGATGTCAGGATTACCAAAGTCGGATCTAAATTAAGAGATCACAGATTAGATGAATTTCCTCAATTGTTTGATGTCTTATCAGGCAATATGAGTTTTGTCGGCACCAGGCCTGAAGTAGTCAAATATGTTGACCGGTATAGTGATGAGATGAAGGCTACGCTGCTTATGCCTGCCGGAATTACATCTATTGCAAGTATCGAGTATAAGGACGAAGCAGAGTTGTTAGAGAATGCTTCTGATGCGGATAAAGTATACGTTAATGAAATACTTCCGTCTAAGATGGCATATAATCTGAAATCAATCAAGGAATTTGGTTTCTTTAAAGATTTTGGAGTTCTCTTTAAGACTGTAGCTGCAGTATTCAGTTAATATTCATTTAATGTTCATTGTTTCTTTATCAGATATCAGTTATTGATGTCTATAATAGACATATGAAGATATGTGCTTTTATCGGAGACATGTACAGGGACTACTCCGCGTCCATCATCAGATGTATCGATGCTTATGCCAGAAAGAAAGGACATAGGGTAGATGTATTCGGAAATTGTTCGATCCCGAGTATGAACCCTATGCAGCTAATCGGTTATAAGAGCATTTTCTCGCTTCCTGATATTCATGAGTATGATGGTGTTATCCTTTGTGCTGATACAATAGATCAGGCAGGTCTTTCCAAGGAATTGGTTGAGGAGTTGTTAGCTGATACAGATGCTCCGCCGGTAGTTTGCATTAGAGCCGAGATCAACGGTTTCTTTAATATTGTCCCTGACAACAGAGCTATCATGTATGAAGTGGCTAAATATGTAATCTCCAAATGTAAGACCGGTGATATTGGTTTTGTCACAGGAAGAGATGAGCTTTTGGATTCTGCTGAGCGAAGAGCCGGATTTGAAGATGCTATGCGTGATGCAGGTTATGAAGTCAGGGAGGACATGATATTCCACGGTAACTATTGGATAACTCAAGGCCCGGAAACTGCTGAATTCTTTATAAATGAAGCCGGCACTTTACCGGAAGCAATTATTTGTTCTAATGACTATGAAGCTGTAACACTCATAGATGAGCTCATTCAAAGAGGTTATTCCATTCCGGGTGATACCATGATCAGTGGTATTGATAATATTGCTGATGCGGGTGATCATATACCATCTCTTACTACAATTGAAATCTCAGAAGAGACTTTGGCTAATGCTGCTATGGATCTTTTGGAGAAGTTGTATGCTAATGAGACTCAGGATCTATATGTGAATGTACCCGGAACAATTGTTGTTCGAGAGAGTACCGGTGACGAAGATTCCGGAAGAGATGTCTATCAGGCTCTTCGTGATCTGAAGCTTTCAAAGTCTAACTCAATCGAAGCTATGCGAGAGTATGTGCTTTTAAGTGCAGACTTTGAGGAGATTCTTACAAGAGAATCTTTGGTTAAAGTAGTACTTCAAAGTATAAAAAATGCATCCAGTGTTCAGGAGTGTTTCCTTTGCAGATATCGTGAGAACGACCGTCTGCTCAGTGGTTATCTTGATCAGGAAGGTAATATAGTTACGGATCCTATTCAATTTCCAAGTAATAAGCTTTTGCCTGACGGTTTCCTTGAAGATACTGATGGTGCTGTTATATTCCTGCCTGTAGCAAATAAGAATGTAATCTATGGCTATGCTGTATTAGTGGTAGATACCAAGGAAATAGGCTTTATTAACGAAAAAATAGAGTTTATTTTTATGCAGGCCGGTCAGGTGATCAACAAGCTTGACCTTTATCAGAAGTATTTTGGTATAGCCGATATTATGGATCTTTATACTAAGGATTCTCTTACAGGACTGTTAAACAGGATCGGCTTTGAAAAAAAGATTACTGAATTGTTCGATAAAGACGGACAAAGAGTATGTGATCTTGCGATTGTATCCATCGATATGGATGGACTTAAGTATATAAACGATACATTTGGTCATACAGCAGGAGACGAGGCTATCAAAGCCACCTCTAAATGCATCTATAATGCCCTGAATTCTAAGGAGTTTTTAGCCAGAATGGGCGGAGACGAGTTTGTTGCAGTATTGATAATAAATGATGTTGGCCGGGTAGGCCAGTTTATTAGAGGTGTAAGGACTAACCTTAAGGCTATTAATAACTCAGGTAAGTATGAATATGAGTTGTCAGCAAGTATAGGTACTTGCGAATTGACAGAATGGAAAGAACTCATGGGCTGTATGAGTAAAGCCGACAAAGCCATGTATCTTGAGAAAAAGGCTAAGAAAAAGAACCGTAAATAGCAAATAAATATAAATTATTTTTGACTTGATAGGGCGACTGACATACTATTTGTTTGTTGTCCTATTAGTGTTTTGTGTATTTCCCCTAAAATATTATAAATAATAATAAGGTATAATTGTTCTGTAAGAAGGACTCGAATCAATCGTCGCCTCAGGTGCGCGTTGTGTACAGTACCGGACATATAGCTTTGAGTTCTCTGATGCCGGAATTAGCGGTATTAGAGTTTTATGTCTTTAGGTCGGAAGGAGAGATTTCTGTCATGTGGTATGTTATTTGGACAACAACCGGTTGTGAGCAGAAACTTGGTTTATGGATCAAGGATTATGTTCCTGCGGATTACTACGATGATTGTTTTGTTCCGCTTATAGACCAAAACAAAAAGATAAATGGTGTTTGGAAAACTGTACATAAGACGTTATTTCCCGGCTATCTGTTTGTTAATACAGATGCTGAAAGGATAGAAGCGTTTGCAGAACGGATCAGGCATTCAGACCAGTTTGCTGTGGTTTTGTCGACTGATGAACGGTTTGCTCCTGTAAATGATGAGGAAGTCTTTCTTATAGAAAATGCTTATGCAAACAATGGTGTGCTTGGTTCTTCGATAGGAATTATTGAAGGGGAACACATAAAAATACTATCGGGGCCGTTAATTGGCAAAGAGGGACTTATAAAGTCGATTAACAGACATAAGAGAACAGCAATAATAGAATTGAGCATGTTTGGCAGAGTATCAAAGATCAAGATCGGATTGGAAATTATATCAAAGTTATAAACGGGTAAATGAATTAATTAGAGAGGGTATTTGAATTTCGGTAAGGAACATTATTATGACTAAGAAGAGTAATAACAGCATTTTGGCATTTCAGAAAACGGTAAGATTCAGGTATTTTTACCGTGGCTTGTGCACATTAATCCTCACAGCATTTGCTTTGGCAATGTTTCTTGTCATTTGGATTGATTATGTTAAAGATAACAATCATACCGGCTTTTTATCCGGTATAGGAAATATTGGATTAGCTTCAATCATTTATGTAGTTCTTTTCCTTATGAACGGACGATTCCTTAAGGCTTTCCAGATTGGTGTAGAACGCAAGGCGAAGCATATTGCAAGTGTTATTCTTACTTGCTGGTTTACGGACTTTATTGAGATTCTTGTTTCTATTACGATTCTCAACAATTTCAGATTTGTATTTGCATTTGCATGGAGATATGTTTTATTAGCAATTTGCCAGTCTGTTGTCCTTATGTTTACCGTTGCTTTGATGGTAAACATTTACAGAAAACTTGTTAAGCCTTTGCCGGTCGTTATGATTTACGGCAATTATGAGAATGATATCGAGAGAAAGATTAACGGAATCCCTCAAAAGTATCATGTTGAAAAGAAAATATATTATGATGATCCTGATTTTGACATAGACACCATAGTTGATAATTGTAGCAGCATATTGATTAGTGATGTACCTGCACATATTGAAAATGTAGTTATCAAAAAATGTTTTGAAAAAGACAAGAGAGTATATTTCATCCCCAAAATCTCAGATATTATTCTTAAGTCATCTGATAGCCTGAATATTATTGATACTCCTCTTTATCTCAGTAGAAATCTTGGAATGAGCTTTTGGCAGAGATTTTGGAAAAGAGTAGTTGATGTTGTTTTTTGCGGATTAGCCGTTGTTATATTAAGTCCTGTCTTTTTGATTACTGCTTTGGCAATTAAACTTGAGGATCATGGACCTGTCTTTTTCAGACAGGAGAGAGTTACTAAAGATGGAAAGCATTTTATGATCCTCAAATTCCGTTCTATGATCGTTGATGCTGAGAAGGATGGACGTCCTCATCCGGCAGGAGAGAAGGATGATCGTATTACAAAGGTTGGTCGAGTAATTCGTGCATGCCGTATTGATGAACTTCCTCAGTTGTTCAATATTCTTTCCGGAGACATGAGCATTGTTGGACCTCGTCCTGAAAGATATGAGCATGTTGAGAAGTACACAAATGATATTCCTGAGTTTAAGTTCCGTGAAAAAGTAAAGGGCGGACTTACAGGTTATGCTCAGGTTTATGGCAAATACAATACGAGTGCATTAGATAAACTAAAATTGGATCTTACATATATTGCAAACTTCAGTTTGCTTCTCGATTTTCAGATTATGTTTGAAACAGTCAAGATTCTGTTTCAAAAGGATAGTACTGAAGGTTTTGACAGTGAGCGTGCTAAAGAAATGCACGATGCTGATATAAAGTAATGAATATACTCGTTATTTCTCAATACTTTTATCCTGAAACGTTCCGGATTAATGATATGGCAACGGAGTGGGTAAAAAGAGGATATAACGTTACAGTTCTGACAGGAATTCCTAATTATCCAATGGGAAAATTCTATCCGGGTTATTCTTGGTCCAAGAAAAGAACGGAGGAATGGAATGGCGTTAAAATTATTAGGATACCTTTAATTGCAAGAGGAAATACATCTTTAGGAATGGTATTAAATTACTATTCCTTTGTTATATCGGGTTGGTTTTGGAATCGATTTAACAAAGTTAATGCTGATTTAGTTTTTAGTTTTGAAACATCACCAATGACACAAGTTAAAGTGGGATGCGGTTATGCTAAAAAGCATAAGGTACCCCACTTTTTATATGTACAGGATTTATGGCCTGAAAACGTTGAAACTGTAACAGGAATTCATAACAGGTTGATTATTGGACCAATAGACAGAATGGTTGATAAGATTTATAAGCAGACGGATAAGATATTCGTTACTAGTCCTTCGTTTGTTGAGGCTGTGGTCAATAGAAAGAATTCTGTTGATCGAAACAAGGTATATTATTGGCCTCAATATGCTGAAGAATTCTACAAACCTGTTGACAAGCATGTTTATGATGGCATTCCTGATGATGATACATTTAAGGTTGTATTTACAGGTAATATAGGTACGGCTCAAGGTTTAGATATACTTCCTAAGACTGCAAAAATAATGAAAGATGATAATGTCCGTTTTGTTATTGTGGGTGATGGAAGATATCAATCAGAGTTTGAAAGACATATTGATGAATATGGGGTTAGGGATAAGTTTATTCTTCTTCCACGAGTACAATCGACTCTTGTTCCGGATATTTTAGCTGCTTGTGATGTCGGCTTTATAAGTTTTAATAAAACACCTCTGTGGGAAATGACTATTCCAGCAAAATTACAATCGTATATGGCTTGTGGAATGCCAATTATTGCTTCTGCCTCTGGTGAGACAAAGAGAATTATTGAAGAAGCACAATGTGGCATCTGTTCCGAAATAGGTAATCCCGTATCTTTATCTGAAGGTATAAGAAAGATAATGTCCTTAGATTTGTGTAAGTTAGGGCATAATGCTAGAGAATACTTCGATTCTAACTTTGTTAAGAAATCTCTTATGGATGAAATGGATCAGTACTTTATTCAGGAGATTGGGAATAAATGACGATACAAAAAAGAGAGTATCAGAGATGCTCCAGATGCGTCATGGATACTACAGACTCCAATATCTCTTTTGATGAGAATGGTGTCTGTGATTATTGCAGGAACTTTGATAAGAATATTAAGCCTTATTGGAAACCGCAGGAAAACAGATTTGATGAGCTTGAAGAAATAGCAGCAAAGATAAGAAAGTCTGGTGAAGGCCATGATTACGATTGCATTCTTGGGCTTTCAGGTGGAGCTGATAGTTCATATTTGGCATATATTGCTGTTGAGATTATGCATCTTAGGCCTTTAATCTTCGTTGTCGATACAGGATGGAATTTGAATGTTGCAGTTGAAAATATTGAAAAAATTGTCAAGGGGTTAAACCTTGATATGTATACAGAAGTAGTTAATTGGAAAGAAATGGCTGATCTGCAATTGTCTTTCTTTAAAGCTTCAGTTTCTTGCTGCGATCAGCCTCAGGATCATGCAATATTCGCTGCGTTATATAACTATGCAGTTAAGCATAAGATAAAGTATGTGCTTACGGGATCAAACAGTGCTACCGAGTTTATCAGACCTCCGGTTGAGTGGTTATATATGAATGATACGGTAATGCTTAAGGATATTCATAATAGATTTGGGAAGGTTCCGCTTAAGACTTATCCGACATGCAGCATGCTTAAATACCGTATTTTATATCGGTATTTCTATGGTATGAAGAGAGTTTTTCCTTTAGATTATGTTGTATATGACAAAGAGAAAGCAATGAGTCTCCTACATGAGAAATATGGCTGGACCAAGTATGAAAACAAACATTATGAAAATGTATTCACCCGGTTTTTTGAGGGATATTATCTTCCTCATAAGTTTGGTTTTGATACGAGGAAAAATGTTTGTTCAAATCAGATACTTACAGGTACAATGACGAGGGAAGAGGCTTTAAAGATTTTAGAAACTTCTCCGTATGATCCTGAACAGATGGAAATGGATAAGGAATACGTAGCAAAAAAGTTAGGAATTGCTTCAGACGAATTTGATGGTATTATTTCACTTCCTAATAAGACGCCTAAAGATTATAAAAACCAAATGTGGATTATTAAATTAGGAATCGCTATTTCAAGAGTGTTTGAGGGCGAGAAAAGGAATCTCAGGTTTTAATTATGATTGCAATTCTTGATTATGGCTTAGGTAACCTGGGTTCTATTTTCAATATGTTTAAGGTTATTGGAGAGAAGAGTAAGATAACCAACGATGTTGAGATTATAAGAAGTTCAGATGGTATTATTCTTCCAGGTGTTGGTGCGTTTGATGCCGGAATGACGAAGCTTAATGAATCTGGCCTTGCTGAAGTTATTAAAGATGAGGCTAATAAAGGAAAGCATATCCTTGGTATTTGTCTTGGTATGCAGCTTTTGGGAAATAGAAGTGAAGAAGGAACATTATCGGGTTTGTCTCTAATTCCTTTTGAATGCAAGAAATTCATTTTTGAAGACAAGTCTTTGAAGATACCGCATATGGGTTGGGATATTGTTGATTTTAAAAAGCAGCATCCATTGCTTGATGACTTATCTGGTCAGCAGCGGTATTACTTTGTTCATTCATATTATGCTGTTTGTGAGAATCAAGACAATGTACTTATGACCTGTGATTATGGAATTGAATTTGCTTGTTCGGTTGTAAAAGATAATGTTATCGGAGTGCAATTCCACCCTGAGAAAAGTCATGATTTCGGGTTAGCACTTCTTTCAAATTTTGTAAGACTATGTAGAGAATAAAGTTAGATATGTTTTCAAGACCAAGAATAATTCCTACATTACTTATAGATGATAGAGATCTTATCAAGACTATTCAGTTCGGTAAGAGAACATATCTTGGTGATCCTGTAAATGCAGTTAAGATTTTTAACCGTAAAGGAATAGATGAATTGTCTATTCTTGATATTGGTGCTACTAAAAACAAACGAGAACCTGATTATGAGATTCTTAAAGATATTGCAAGTGAAGCCTTTATGCCGTTAAGTTATGGCGGCGGTATTACCACACTTGATCAAGTTCATGAACTCCTAAAGATTGGATATGAGAAGGTCGTTATAAATACAGCATTAGTTCGCAACCCTGAGTTGATTGCAAAATCGGCCGATCAGTTTGGTTCACAGAGCATAGTTGCATCTATAGATGCAAAAAGAATCGGGTCTGATTATAAGTGTTTCATATCCGATGGAACGGAAGAAACTAAGTGGAATCCTGTAGATCTTGCCAAGGAAGCAGAATGCCTTGGCGCAGGAGAGATAATTATTAATTCAATTGATAATGACGGTATGATGAACGGTTATGATATTGACCTTGTTAAATCAGTTGCAGATGTTGTCAGTATTCCTGTAATTGCCATAGGCGGTGCCAGTGGTATCAACGATCTAAAGATGGTTCTTCAAGAAGGTCATGCACATGCGGCTGCTGGTGGTAGTATTTTTGTTTATTACGGCAGACTTAAAGCCATATTAATTACTGCACCCAGCGAGAAAGAATTGATTTCCGCTGGGATATATAAAAACGATTAATCTGAACTTCAAAAAAGGATTTAAAGAATTGGGTGAACCTGTTATTAAAGCCAAAAATATAAGACCATATCAAATTTGTAAGTGTTGTGTCATGGATACGACAGATGAGGATATTTCCTTTGATTCCAATGGTGTTTGTATGCGTTGCAATGAGTACAAGGAACGTATTGAACCTGAATGGAACCATGGTAAAGGTCATGAAAAAGAACTTCAGGATTTGATTACTGCAATTAAGAAGTCAGGTGAAGGAAAGGAATATGATTGTATTCTTGGTCTTTCCGGCGGACTTGATTCTTCATATATGCTTCATCTTGCTGTTACTGAATGGGGACTTCGTCCATTCGTATTCCACATTGATGCAGGCTGGAATCTTCCTGTGGCTGAAGAAAATATCAAAAGACTTACTGAAAAACTTGGCATTGAACTTCATACAAATCATATGGATTGGAATGAGATGCGCGAAATGCAGCTCGCTTGGTTTAAAACCGGACTTGAGATGCTTGATGCTCCGCAAGATCATGCTTTTATTTCTTTGATTGACAGGTATGCAAAAGAACTTGGAATCAAATATATACTTAACGGCTATAACGTCTGTACAGAAATAGTTGCTGATCCTGTTTCATGGGAACGAGGTTCTGGACCTACCGGCGATGGCACTTACATCAAAGATGTTGTTAAGAAGTATTGTGCTATTCCAATTAAGAATTATACCTACACAAGTGGATTTAAGCATAAGTTTGTTAATCCGTATCTTAAGGGTATAAAAACTGTTAAGCCGTTAAACCTTGTTGAGTTTACAAGAGCATCAATGGTAGAAGTACTCCAGAAAGAATACGGATATGTTCCATATGGTCAAAAGCATTTCGAGGACCTGATCACAAAATTTCTTGAAGGCTGGTGGCAGCCAACAAGATTTGGACATGATATTAGAAGAGCTCAGTTGAGCAGCTTGGTGGTTACAGGTCAGATTTCAAGAGATGAAGCTCTTAAGATACTTGAGCAGCCTCCTCTTTCTGAAGAAGAATCTAAAGAGCTCTTTGTTGAAGTTGCAAAGAGATTAGAGATTTCAGAAGATGAATTGATGAGATTCCATGAAATGCCTGAATGTACAACCAAATTTAAGAGTCAGGAAAAACTTTATAATTTCGGAATCAGGTTATATGAGAAACTTGGATTAGAGAAGAGAATCAGAAAATGAACTTAGTATAGTAAGGATTTGCAGATAAGTGAGAGAAGAAGAAATAATCAATATAGTTATCTGTTACAACAATGCTTCTGAAGTAAAGGAGTATTACGATGAGATTCTCTCATTGGACGAAGGAAACAAAGTCGGTTATATAGTTGTCATAAACTCTGCTGAAGAAGGAGAAGTTGATAGTCTTATAAGCTTTGGAATGGAGCATGAACATGTTTATGTTTATAATCCTGGTAAGAATCTTGGCTATATGAATGGCCTTTTGCATGGATACCGCTGTTACAGAAAACAGACTGGATTGCTTCCTAAATATGTCATTATGAGCAATACGGATATTGCATTTCAGGATAAGGCGTTTGTTACAAAGCTTGAGAATAAATCCTACGATAATAACTTGGGTGTTATAGGTCCATCGATATTAGTAAGTGAGCTTAATTCTTATGATAATCCGGTAAGTGATGAAAGATATACTGTAAATCAATTGGATAGCATTATAAAAAGACACAGCATACCTGTTTTAAGAGAAAGCTATGTTACGGCAGCCTTTTTAAAACCCAAGTTTATAAAAAGGAAAAAAGATACTACCAGTCGCACTGTATATGAACTTCATGGATGTTTCTTTATACTTTCAAGTAGGTATGCTGAATATATAAAAGAGCTTGAATTTGGAGTTCTTTTGTATAGTGAAGAGACTTTTATTGCTGAGAATGCATATCGTAATGGTTTTATTGCTTACTATGATGCTGAGTTGGAAATAATCCATAAGGAACATTCAACGACGAGTAAGCTTAAGCCTACAAGACGTGCACATTTGATAGCTGAGTCTATGTCATGGATCAGGGATACATATTTTATTGAATAATCATATTTGATGGTGCACACATGAAGGGAATATATATATATTCATCCAACGATAAGGATTATAAAGCTAATGGTGAGGCAAAAAAGGTCTTGTCTCAGGTTAAGGCTTTCAGAAAAGCCGGTGTTGAAATAGCTTTTTTAGATATTATTCTTGACAGAAAGATCGATAAAGTTCTTTATCGTATGCCTTTCAGTGGAGTTTACCCTAAATCATTTGTTGAGAAATGTGAGAAAGAAGTTCTTGATGCTGATTTTGTTTTCATCAGAAAGAATATCTTTGATGGAACATATTTTAAATTGCTTAAGGCAATGAAGCGTGCTAATCCCAAGCTAAAGATAGTCGTTGAAATTCCTACTTATCCGTATTTCCAGGAATGGAACAGAGTAATTGATAAACCGTTGATTTGGAAAGAAAAGAGTGTAATACCTAAAGTTGCTGCTGATCACCTTGTTGATTATTATCTGACTCTAACAGATGATAAAGAGATATTTGGTATACCGACAATTAAGTTTAGCAACTGTATTGATGTTGAAGACTATACTCCTAAAAAATGTTTACAAAATAAGGATGAGATTCATTTAATTGGTGTAGCTTTGCTTGCTAACTGGCATGGTTTTGACAGACTGATAAACGGTATGAAAGATTACTATCAAAGGAATGGAGATAATGCAACGAAAGTTGTATTCCATATTGTTGGAGACGGACCGGAATTAAACAATTATAAGAAAACTGTTGATCAGTGCAAATTGAATGATTACGTCTTATTCGAAGGTAAACATAAAGGCGAAGAACTTGATCATTTCTATGACATATCCAATATCGGTATCGGATCACTAGGTATGTACCGCATTGGACTGGAAAAAGCGACTAGTTTAAAACTTAGAGAATACTGTGCCAAGGGAATACCGTTTATAAAGGCAAGTGATGATGAAGTGTTCAATGACTATGAATACTGTCTAAGTTTTTCGAATAACGATGAACCAATTGATATACAGAGAATTGTCAATTGGTCAGAGAGTATTGATTATGATAAGGCTGCTGAATCAATGAGAGAATATGCAAATGATAATCTTGATTGGGGCAGATATATTCAAGATATATTGAAGAAGATAGAAGCATAAATGAACATTCTATTTTTGCCATCATGGTATGAATCAGAAGCTGAGAAGAATGCCGGTGTATTCTTTACAGAACAGGCTATGGCACTTCAAAAGATGGGCAATAAAGTAACTATTGCAATTGTTGATATTCTTAATTATCCATATAAGAGCAATAAACCTAAGTTTAAGATATTTAAAGAAGAACGTCATGGAATTGAAGTATATCGTATGATAGTGCCGAGTTACATGACAGGACACATGCCTGGTGTGTTTTTTTCTTA
>JAEEGG010010867.1_pt1 | contig 19989 bp, 14 predicted proteins | sample 9134161 | NCBI WGS metagenome assembly JAEEGG01 (sample SAMN16246543, study PRJNA631951) | gut metagenome | biome: gut microbiome; feature: rumen; material: CR-attached | host: Bos | place: Iran: Karaj | collected 2018-10 | reverse complement strand
TGGTCACGAAGAGGTCGTCGCCCACGAGCTGGCAGCGGTCGCCGATACGCTCGGTGAGTTTCACCCAGTTCTCCCAATCGTTCTCGTCCAGGCCGTCTTCGATGGAGTCGATCGGGAACTTGGTGATCAGTTCCTCGAGGTAGTCGATCTGCTCGGCGGCGGTGAGTTTCTTGCCGTTCGGGTCTTTCTTCTTGCCGTCCTTGAGCTGGCGGTAGTCATAGTACCACTGGCCATCTTCGCAGGTAGCGAATTCGCTGGCGGCGCAGTCCATGGCGATCTTCACGTCCTTGCCCGGTTTGTAGCCGGCGGCCTCGATGGCGTCGCAGATGATCTGGAGGGCGTCTTCGATACCGTTGAGGGCGGGAGCGAAACCACCTTCGTCACCGACGGCGGTGCTCAGGCCGCGTTTCTTCAGCAGCTTGGCAAGGTTGTGGAACACCTCGGCACCCATGCGGATACCTTCTCTCTCGCAGCTGGCGCCGACCGGACGGATCATGAATTCCTGGAAGGCGATCGGGGCGTCGGAGTGGGCGCCGCCGTTGATGATGTTCATCATCGGAACGGGAAGCACGTAGGTGTTGGTGCCGCCGATGTAGCGATAGAGGGGAATATCGAGGTAGTTGGCTGCGGCGTGTGCGCAGGCGAGGGAGACGCCGAGGATGGCGTTGGCACCGAGGTTCTTCTTGGTCGGGGTGCCGTCGAGTTCGATCATCTTCTGGTCGATGGCGCGCTGTTCGAGGACGTTCATGCCTTCGATCACGGGGGCGATCTTCTCGTTGACGTTGGCGACGGCTTTCAGCGTGCCTTTGCCGAGGTAACGGCCTTTGTCGCCGTCACGGAGCTCGAGGGCTTCGTTTTCACCGGTGCTGGCGCCGCTCGGCACGGCTGCACGGCCCATGATTCCACATTCGAGGGTCACGTCGACTTCGACGGTCGGGTTGCCACGCGAGTCAAGGATCTCTCTGGCAAATACTTTTTCAATAATCATTGTTGTAGTTCTTAATATATGAGACTTTTACTTTCTTTCGTCATGCCCGGCTTGAACGGGCATCTGAGATAATCCGCAAATATATAAAAAATTACTATCTTCGTAAAAAGTTCTGCGCATGATACCCTGGATGAAACGAATCGCCGCCCTTTGGACCGGGCTGGCATTGTGCCTCTCCTGTGCTTCCGACAACAGCCAGTATGTCAATCTGTTCATGGGAACGGCGGGCGACCACGGGCAGGTGAGCCCGGCGGCGCAAGTGCCCTTCGGGCTGGCTTCCGTATGCCCGGACAGCAAGGTCCCTTCCCATGCGGGCTACGATTTCGACGTGCCGGAAATCTCCGGCATTTCGGTTACGCGCGTCAGCGGCGTGGGCGGCAACGGGGCCGGCGGCAATCTCCGGATCCTTCCGGCTTCCCAGGGCACGTCGGTCTTCATCGTCAAGGGTACGGAAAAAGCAGTTCCGGGCTACTATGAGACACGGCTGGACAATGGCGTGGAAGCGCGCCTGACCGCGACGGGTCACTGCGCATTGGAGCAGTATCTGTTCCCGCGAGGCGCCGTCCCCACCCTTTTCGTGGACTTTGACTCCGCCATCGATCACCGGCGCAGCCAATGCGCATACAAGATCCTGGACGACAACAATATCGAGGGCTGGGTCGTATCTTCCACCGTCTGCAACGGCGGCGCGTACAAGCTGTACTTCCGGCTGCATGCCGACGTCCCGTTCAAGGTAACTGCCTCCGATGAAAAAACCGCGCAACTGCAGTTCCCGACGGGGACGCGCCAAGTAGAAGTGCGCATCGGCCTGTCCTCCATCAGCGAAGCCTCCGCGACAGACGAACTCGCAGCCATTGCCGGAAAACGCTTCGAACGACACCGCGCCGATGCCGCCAAAGCCTGGTCCGCCGTCTTGGGCAAAGTGGACGTGGAAGGCAGCACGCCGGAGCAGCGGACGCTGTTCTACACGAGCCTGTACAGGGTTTATCTCAGCCCCTTCAACGCCACCTTCGGCGGCCAATACAAGGGTACGGACAACGTCGTACGGGAGGCCGACGGCTGGACTTTCTACAGCGGCTGGAGCCTGTGGGATACCTACCGGGCCAAATTCCCGCTGATCACCCTGCTCAATTCCGAGGAGATGTCAGACATCTGCCAGTCGCTCGTCAGCCTGTACCAGACCGGCAAGCGCAACTGGGCCACCCTGCAGGAGCCCATGCCCACCGTCCGCACGGAGCACGCGCAGATCACCCTGCTGGACGCCTGGGTGAAGGGCATCCGGAACTTCGACCTGGCAGCGGCCTTCCCCGGCATGGAGGCTGAAGCTGATGCCGGGCGGATGGAGGGCGCAAAGAACGGCCTGACGCGCAACTCCCCGGACCAGAAGATGGAGACCATCTACGACCTCTGGGCAATGGGACAGATAGCCCGGATCATCGGCCGGGAAGATGTGGCTGAGAAATATCTGGCCGAATCGGAAGCACTGTTCGCGCAGACCTGGAAAGAAGAATTCATGACCATCACGCCGGAATTCGCGCTGATGAAGGACAACGGACTGTACCAGGGTACGCGCTGGCAGTATCGCTGGGCTGTGCCAATTTATGCCGACAAGATGACCGCCTGGGCGGGCCGGGAGCGGCTGGCCGACGAACTGAGCGAATTCTTCCGCCTGCAGCTCTTCAACCAGGGCAACGAGCCGGACATCCAGACCCCGTTCATGTTCAACCTCTTCGGCCACCCAGAACGCACGGACGCCCTGGTCCATGCCCTGCTGACCGACGATACGATGGTCCACCGTTACGGTGGCAATGCCGAGTACCCCGAGCCGTTCGTCGGCCGTGCCTTCCGCAACCGGCCCGACGGCTATGCGCCGGAAATGGACGAAGACGACGGCACGATGAGCGCCTGGTACATCTTCGCCCAGCTGGGCCTCTACCCGGTCCGCCTCGGCACGGAAAACTATGAGTTGTTCACGCCGCTGTTCGACAAAGCCATCCTCCATCTTCCCGGCCACGACGTCCGCCTGATCCGCCGCTGCGCCCCCGCCGCCGCAAAGACCGTCGAAGTCGACGGCACCCCTCTCCCCGCCTTTACCATTACCCACGACCAGCTTATAACAGCCCGGGAGATCGTGTGGCGGGATTAAGGTTTTCGAGCGAAGGGGTGGCGATTGTCGTGTAATCGTCGAGCGCGGCACGCCTTCCCAGAACACCCTGCATTAGGCGTATTTTCAAGTAGGGAGTCAGTAAGCGGGCTCCCTTCGTTACCGTGAAGACGGATAATGATGCTGGCAGTACTTCTCTTCCCAGCGAATCTTTTCCGGGGTGTCACGATATTCATATTCGTGAATGATGCAGCCGGTATAAAGGTCGTTAGCCATCTCTTCTATGATATCGAGCAACTCCAGCTTCTCCGTGAAATGATCGTGAATAGCGCTCCGCCCCAGAAGCGTGCCCATAATGTTGCCGCAGATGGCGCCTGTCGAATCGCTGTCACCCGAGTGATTGACAGCACTGATGATGGCGTCCTCGAAGTTGTCGGCATGCTTGACAGCGCTGTAGACCGCGATGGCCAGGGCCTCGTGGCCGGTCCAACCTCCGCCGATGCTTTCGATGGCCTCGGGATCGGGCATATCGGTATGTGCAAAATCCATGGCCTGCCGTAGAATCTCCTGCTGACAGGCGACCGGACCGGGCCAGCGCTCGCCATATGTCTTCTCTCCATCGTCTTCCGACACGATGGACGGCAGACGTTCAGACGCCGCGCGCACCACCTCACATAGGCTTTCCGCCTCATGGGCCTTTCCATCCATGATCTGCATCAGGATATCGTTCAGGACGGCCGACGGCAGGAAGCCCAGCGGATGCAAATGCGTAATGCGGGCAGCCTGCGCTGCGACCATATCGCAATACGCCAGCTGACCCTCGGCGTATGAATGAATGTAGCTGATGAGCGCGATGGGTGCCGTACGCATTACGCCACCACAACCGCAGCTGTCGTTCTTGACCTCCTTCCCTGCTTCGATGGCCCGCAATGCGGTCATGCAGGTTGTCCCGGGAGCGCGACGAGAATAGAGATCCGGGATATCCATCAGCCAGGAATCCACTCGTTCACCCGATTTTCGCGCCGGCCACTCCTGTGTATGAAGCCAGTCCAGATAGGTATACCGGCAATACAGGTCAAGGCGTCCCATGATGCCCCGCATATATCCTCGCGTCATCCCCAGCAGCACACCCGCGGCCGTAAAGAGTGACATCTGGGTGTCGTCGGAGATTTGCGCAAGGGCACGATGGTCCAATTCATAGCGCGTGATGCCGCGATGGCCGTACCGCGCAGAAATGGACGGCCAGCTTTTAAATTCTACAGCATAGCCCAGCGCATCCCCCACGGCACCGCCGACCATGCAACCCAGGGTTCTATCTTGTTCGGAAGGTGTTTTAGGATTCATAGCTGCAAGTTACGAAATTAATTGCGATGAAGGTCATTGAGGATGACTTCCACTTGCTGTTCGGGATGGACGTCGGGTGTGATATGGGTAATCGGGAGTTCGTACATCTGGCCGTAGCCCAAAGGTTTACGATTGTCGCGATGACCAACCTGAACGAGCATCTCTATCCCTGCCGCCGGCTCCTGGTTGGACAGTTCACTCATTTTGTCAGTGCTCCCAGATGACCAGGTCGCGGTCGAGGCCCACGTTCCGGATTTCCCCATAGCTGCCACTCACATAGTAGAAGCGGGCGACGCGGTCGCTCATGACATCTTTGAAGGCCTTCTTGATGCGCGACATGCTCACGTTGAGATTGTTGCCGAAAGGGTCGAGCAGGTTCTGGACGCTCTTACGGATTTTCTTCGTGTCATCGCGGCCAGTGATGCCGGAATAGATGCGGACGATCTCGTCTTCGTGTTCATGCAGTTCTTTTAGGCGCGCCCCTTCTGGGTGGCGCAGGTAGAAGAAGTACAGGGCCTTCGTCAGGTCATCCATCTTCACTTCCTGGTTGTCGAAGTCTGTCAGGAAGAGCTTGTTGGCCGTGGTTATGTTGAGCCGGCTGAGCTTGACCTGATATCCCAGCAGTAGTTCAAGATCTTCAACCGTGATCCCGAAATCCTGCTCGATCGTTTTCCACGCTTTCAGAATCGCCTGCACACGGGGGTCGAGGACGACCTGTTCCCTCTCAGCTTCCGATTCCGAGGAAAACAACATATCGATGAAGGACGGCCGCTTTGCCTTGTGCTCTTTTTCCCGCATCCTCCGGGCCTCCTTCCTCAAGGGCCGTTCAAACTCACAAGCCTCGCTGACAGGTTCCTCCCGGAAGAGTATGTCGCCACATTCCGCACAAGGCATCACCACTTCGATGTCGGTGAGGGACGATGTGAAATCGCGTATATCCCTCAGCGCCTGGTCGTCTGTCGCCGCGGCAACGGCATGGTAGTACACGGCTCCGCCCTGCCTATAGAGAAAGCCCGGGCATCCGCCTGTACCGATCAAGTCAACAAGACGGCGATACACCGTTTCTTCCACGACATGACTGTCCTGCCCCGGAAACATGTAGCGGAGCAGGTCCGAATCCAGCGTTCTTAGGAAATCGGGCAGTAAGATCAGTTTCTTGCCTGCCGAACGGAAAAGGGAGACAATCGCGTACCGGCAGTTTTCCATCCACCTGGCGCTGAACATGCCCATGTCATCGGGGACATACAGCACCGTATCCTCTTTCAGGAAGGGGACGGGAAACTCGATTCTTTTGTCTTCGCGGTATGGCATATCGTGGAAGCGGTGTACAAAGATAACCTTATTTGTCGTCTTCGTCAAACAGTTTGTCGAACATGGAGCGTTCAGCGCAGCAGGCCATGAGATGCGACATCTTCCGATGAGCCTTATTGATGCTGAACCGCATCTGTACCATCCCTTCCGGCGTGGCGTCATAGTTCAGGGCGTTGGAGATGTTCAGGTCTTTCGCCACCTCGACGGCGTCCTGGTTCGCGCCGATATACGCGAACACCCAGCCCTTCTCGCGCAGGCGGGCCACGAGCGACTTAACAGTCTTACCCGAGTATTCTTCAGAGGCGTTCTCATACCCGTCCGTGATGATGGTGGCCATCACCTTGTCCTCCGCCGTGACGAGGCCTTCCAGCCGGTTAAGCGTCTGGCCCATGGCGTCATAGAGCGGCGTGCAGCCGCCGGGGCGATAGTCTTTCTCCGTGAAGTTTTCAATCTTCTCGACAGGCACACGGTCACGACGCGTTTTGATGCCGCCGATGCCATGGCCTTCGAAGGTCACGATGGTCACGTTGTGCTGCTGGTCCGAATGCTCCTCCTGGTCCTTCCGGATGCCACCGAGCACTTCATTCATGCTCTGCAGGGTTTCCTTGTAAATGGACGACATGCTCCCGCTCTCGTCCAAAATGATCACATTGTAGATGTTCATGGTGCGATGTATTTTTTGAATTACATCGCAAATTTACCGGCCCCGTGCCTGGACGCCAAATTGCTGCAAGGCTTGCAGATCAGGAGCACTAATGGCACTTAGGAATACAGTTCCCTTCGTTATCGTGAAGACGGATAATGATGCTGGCAATACTTCTCTTCCCAGCGAATCTTTTCTGGGGTATCGCGGGGGTCGTATTCGCTGATGATGCAGCTCTGAAGTGCACCATCCGCAACCCTACCCCCACAGCGCCCTCTGGCGGCGGTCAGCGTGCTTGATGATTACAGTTCAGTCGCGATGCTCGACTTGATCGGGCATCTCTATCTCTGCCGCCGACCATAGAATGGCCGCAGGGACTCTGAGCGCCATCCTGTGGCCAATATTCAATTTAAATCGCCCGTTTCCATGCCACAAAATGGCCCTGACGACTTCCACAGCCATCCTGTGGCCAAGCTCCGGCGTGAAGGTGCGCTTCAGTCGCTCATGCGGTGAAAAAGGGGCTCACCCGGTCGCTGGACGGCTGACTCCTCCCTTTTACGGACCCAAAGGGCCCGTAACGGTCGTCAAACACACGCCGTCCTGCAAGCACCGCTCCCTGCACAGGCCCGCACACTCTCCCTTTTTCACCAAATCGCTCCAAATCGCACCTTCCCGCTGCGGAGCCTGGTTTGACCTGGAATCTTGCCATCACTAAGATCGGCGCGCTGTAATCGTCAAGCGCGACACCCCTTCCCGGAATACCCTGTAGCGACCCCTACCGCGCTCGCTCTGCTCTTCAGAAGCAGACCGTCCACACCCCCAGCCCCCACAGCGCCCTCTGGCGGCGGTCAGCACGCTTGACGATTACAGTTGCTGCTAGTCAAGAGACTCGGGCATCTCATCATCACCTAACTCTGAATCGATATCATCCTGAGGTTCGGCGGGATACTGAGGGAGGAAATCAAGGAATATCCGTAAAAACGCGGTATCTTTGAAGAAATAGTTGGGATTATCTTCCATCTTTTCTTCAATGAAATCCAAACCCCAGTTAATGTACTCCTCCATTGTTGTCATAAGGATGTCAACGGCTTTACGATTTGTGATATCCCCTTTATCCAACGCGATATAATCAACATCACTTCTAGCCACAAGCGCCGCAAAAATGTATTTCCTTATATTAGAATAAGATACGCGGCCCGGTTTGGAATCCAGATTTCCCCAATACTTAATAGGCTGACCTAACGTCTTTCTCTTGGATGTGTCTCCAACAAGCTGCTTCCTTTTCTTGTTATAGAGGCCGATAAACAACGCGATGATCAAAATTTCATATCCGGCTCCGAAAATCTTACCACGGGCCTCCTGAAAGACGGTTGTACCTCTACCGTAGTCGCAGAAAGTCTTTATGACGGAATCTTCGTATTTCGTTTCCCATTCCGGGTTACGGTTTGCCCATAGTTCATATAACTTTTCCATTTTACTTTACTTTTTCTACGGTTGTTCTAATTGTTGCCAAGTTATTCTTATCGTAGCCTTCCGTTTTCTGAATTCTATAAACGGAGCAGGTAAGTTTGTCTATATCGTCCATTCGCAGGACACTCTTGTCCAAAAAATCTTTTGTCACGATGATGCACTGCTTATTGAGATGATCAATAATGTTATAGAAATCATCTTCCTTTTCATCACCGAAAGAGGATGTAGCCGCATCAAATATCAGCGGGTAGTCTTCTTCTCGTTTCAAGGTCGTCAAATCTGAAATAGCAAACAAAACAGACATATACATGGTTGTCTGCTGGGAACCGGAAGGTTTCCTGATTTCAGAGCCGTTAGAACTATAGAGTTTGATTACCGCAGAATTATTTGCCGTACGAATCAATTTAACAATTCCATGAAAATCATTGGCGTTAAGCCGGCGAAGGTAATCATTGGCCCTATCTTCCAACGACTCAAGGAACATGGATAAATTCTTCTCTTTCGCACCAACGAATGCTTTATTAATCCTATCAAACGCTTCATGAACTCTTTTGTAAACACGAACCTGCCCTTTCCCCGGAGCCAAGGCATCTATCTGTTCCTTATAGTAGTCTCTCTGACCTTTTAATTCTCGAATTCTTTGTTCCAACTCAGTAGCGCGCTTCTCGGCCTTTCCCTTTTGATCAAAGTATCCCTTAAGGTCTTGAAAAGACTTATCAAGCATTTCTTCCGATACCCCTTCAGCCTGAATAAGAATTCGAGCCTTTTCGTCCTCCATCTCCAATAAATCACGTTCAACATCCTCAAGTTTTCGTTTGTAGATGTTGACCAACTCTATATTCCCCAATATTTCACTTGCCTTTCCTGTTACCTCTGCTTCGTTAAAACCGCCCAAACTCAAACTCAGACTATGTATCTCCTCAATATAACTATTCTCAAATAGTTCTTTCGTCTCCTGATCGTTTGGTTTTTTTGCTTCTGCTTCAGCCAGGGCGTGCCGCCTATGTTCCTCCAACTTTTCGCACATGAATCTATATGCTTCTGACCCTTCAGGAGCCTCACGGCCACAGACCTTACAGATATGGTCATGAATCATCTCCTCCATCTCAGCTTCCCCAGGAAGATACCAGGGCATCCTTGATGCTCCGTTTACCAATTGGGTGATTTCCTCATAAGCTTCTTTTTTACCCTCATTCTTGGCCTGTTCCTTAATAAATTGCTCATTTTGAGAACGTTTTGCCTTACTAAATGCAGAACTCTTGGCCTGAAATTCTTTCAGAACATCCGGGAAAGCACACAATATCCATAACTTGTCCAATAGATTAATGTTAAAGTTATGGGAAGCGATTGAGCCACGGTATTTTGTTGCTTCGACTTTCTTTGCCTCAATGCGTTTTTTGACCTCCGAATATTTCTCACTCGTGTCCTTGTGCTTTTCCAAATCTTCGATTTTGCCACTGAATAAATTGGCCGCGGCTTCGGCTTCCCGTAATTCTCTTTCTGCCTGAGACAAGAATCTCTTTATTTCTATTAGTTTTCTATCAAGTGACTCAACCTGCTTTGATATTTTCTCATCAGATTTGGATTCTTTGACAAAGGCCGAATTTGCTTTTCGTTCAAACTCCTCTGTATAACCAACATATTTATCGAATTCCTTCAAATCGGAGAATTTAGCGACTAACTGTTGTAATGCAGTAGGGTCATTAAAGACATTCAGATCAGACTCTCCCTTGAACATGCTGAACTTTTGCAGGAAAGCATCAAAGCATCGTAAAACGAGAGCCTTGCCATCAACCGGCACCCTGCCAGAATTCTTTTCCTCATAACCTCTGAATTCCTGTTTTATTGCCCGATACCGATCTTTACTATAGCGCTCTACCCAAAAACTTTTTTCAATAGTCTTGATACCATCATGATCAAAAGTCATTGATACAGATACTTTATCCATTTCGGCATCTTCTAGTTCGCTTTTTCTCATTTCAGAGAAATTTTCGATGTTGGGAGTGTCCACGGTTGTATTAAAAAGCCACTGTAAAGCCTCGAAGAACGTGGTCTTGCCGTCACCATTATCACCTATGATAAGGGTAAGCCCATTTGAGAAGTCAAATGAGTTTTCTCCGTAATAACTCCTGAAATTACGGATAATGATATTCTTGATAATCATATGTTCGACTTTAGGTATTCACTTACTTCTCGGTAAATCTCAGTCTCCGATGCCCCCAGACGCCCACGGTCAATAATTTTTGCAACTGCATTGACTATGCAGTTATCGGATGAGAGAGCCTGAACCAACGATGTACACTCGTCTGGTGTGTACTCGCCAAAGGCCATTAGTTTTTCGTCCAACAGGACAGCCTGGAGCATCTTGTCTCCAACTGATTTGACAGCCATAACGTGTTAAAATATTGAAAGTTTATAATAATCAAGTATTTCCTCGAGTTCTTGGATGGTGTAATCCAAATTCCGTGATAGCATCGCGAAATTCTTTACACGATTCAACTCAGCTAGCACCATGTTCCTCTCCATCCTATAACTGTCGCTCTCGGGATTAACCTCGGGGATAACAATCAAATCGTGGATTGTGGCAAACTCCTTATCTTTATGCGTCCTCAAGATACGACCACGCCGCTGAATAAACTGTCTGGGATTCCCTGTGCTCGCACAGAAGATGGCAAGTTCGCTTCTGGGAACATCAACTCCTTCATCGAGACACTTCATTGATGTCAATACCTGAAGTTGTCCATTCGCAAAGTCTTTGAGAGTCTGTTCGCGGTCGGAGGTCTGCGAAGTAAACTGCTTGACAGTTATTCTCGAACCAGCCTCCCGGATTGCCTGCGTGTATTCGTCAATTAAATGTTCAGACTCAGGATCGTCTTTAATGACATCGTGAGTATCATACATATCAGCGGCATACGTGTCTGGGGAGTTGCCTTCAGGGACATATACGAGGGTATATTTTAAGTCGCCTTTTTCAGCTATTCTCTCTTGAAGGATGCCCTTAAAAACACCCATCTTCTTAGATGCCTTGTGAATAATCCTTTTGCGTTTGATAAGGAGCATCGTTAGGATGTCATAGTCTTTATCGAACGTTTCTTTGCTGAAGTTGTACATCTTCGCAAGGCGATCAGAAATCTTGGCATATTCCTCCATCTCCGCGTCGGTTAGACGAACGATATGTGGGAAATAATAGTACTCACACAGGACGCCATTATTAATTGCCTCCTCCATAGAATACTCATAGGTATAGCCATCCTCAGCGCCAAAGAACTTCCTAATATTCCTGTTCCCGGTATCATCAAATTGACGCTCTGGTGTTGCGCTTAAGCCAATTCGTCGAAGGTACGGTATTCCAATCAATTTGTGCTGAATGTTCGGAGCACCCATATTATGGGCTTCGTCAGCAATAAGAAGGACCTGTTTCTTTGAAAATTCGTTCAGTTCCTGATGGACATCCGTCTTCCCATAAGAAGCATAGGTGCCGATTATCACATAAGACAAACCTTTCTTTGACGAAATAGCTTCTGTTGCTTTAAGGCGATCGATATCATTCTTCCAGGATTTGTTCCGAGAACAGACCTTGATGATGTTGTTAAACCCAAATTTCTTACACTCAATTTCCCACTGGTCGACAAGCGTGACTGTTGGAACAAGGATTATGGCTTTGTAATATCCTGAGTGCTTGTATATCTCATATAGGCAGTTAAGGGATGTTATTGTTTTACCAGTACCTGTAGCCATTGCAAAAAGGCCTTTCTGCCCATTCGCCTTCCAATTCTCGAAAGCAATCTTCTGATACTCTCGAGGACCGCTGGGATATGGGAAATGAGGACCATCCGTGTTAACCTCGACCCCAGGAGCCGTCTTATATTTTGAGATTGCCTTCTTTACTTTGTCTTTAGCCTTTTCAAGCGCCATTTTTACAGAGACCGGTAGGTCTTTGTCTTTTTTCTGTTTCTCTATAAGTTTCACTTCGTCGTCGAGTAATTCTACAAGTTCCTTATCCTTAAAGGAATCGGTTATGCGCGTACGCACCTCTGATGCATCCAGATAACGCACTGTCGGATCGTTTCCTCCGAAGGTCTTGGCAAACTCACTCTCAATATCTTTTATCTTGGCTATTTCAATTTCCCCATCCCAACTACAGGAAGCAGTAAGGCTCTCCTTATTCTCGATAAGTGCTGTCCTTGAAAAATTCACAGAGCCGTCAAATGCGACCTTAGATAGGCCATCGCTAAAGACTCCACATTTTGTATGTGCTATGCCTTCTCCTGATAAGGGTGCTATTATCTTGATGTCAATCTTTTCATTTCGGATGAGCCATGAAAGACACTCAAAGAAATGGCGGTCTCTCTCTGACAACGTATCCCGGAGCGTGCCAATATCAGAAAGGTCAAACACCTCTTCAATCATGGTGTTGCCAACGCCTTTCTCTACGGCCTCTTTATCGGCATCGGTAAGGATGTCATTAATAATGAGACGCATCCGGCCACCATTATGAAGGAATGTGGCAAAACCGTCGGCGAGTACAGAAATGGCTGAGGACGAGAAAAAACCCAACATTAAGTCAAAACGAGAAGCATTGCACAGACACTCCGAAAAGAACCCTACCGGCTCCCAAGGTGTCTGGGTTTTAAAACGCCGACTTTGCGGCCAAATAATATCTCCTTTAAGCATCTATATAAAGCAGTTAGCGCAAAATGCATCATTATCGTCATCCAGGTTGTCAATGAGACGGCAACTGGCACCGGCACGCTGAACTTCCTGTTTCTTTATGGCATCAAGTTTAATCTGACGAACACGTTCCGGCTTACAGAGGTCTGCAAGGCTCTCGTTTTGGTTCCAGGTATAGCCGTCCTTTTCGAACTCCATTGCTTTCGCATAAAGATCGGGATGCTGCTCGTAAAGCCAAACCCACTCTATCTTCTGCTGGAAGAAGCAGAAGTAACAGCCGGACCGGCTCCTATTGTAGGTGCCCTTCTTCCCATCCACTTCGAAGACAATCGGGTTATAATACGCAGGGACACCGACACCACTGTCCTCAAGAATCTGGAAAATGTCTGCCTTTACAAGAACATCATCGTTGTCTACCAGAGGAAATTCATCAAGTTGGCCGATGGGATAATCTGTGGTCTTAAGAAACGCGAATACGGCTTTATTGAACACCTTGACATCCATGTCAAGCAGGGCGTTTAACTTCTTGGAATAGAAAAAGCCCTTTGAGAGCGGCGTATCTACAATCTTGAGTGCTTCCTGTAAGAGGTCATCTGGGCAATACTCTTCGTAGTAGTCATGAATCTGCTGAATGCTATCGTTGTGAAGCACCTTATTGATGACATCAAGGCTCCAGATATTCTTGCGAAATGGAAAGATAGCCTGAATATTCGGTTTTGTTGAGATATAACCTTCCCTGTCTTCGTCGCTACGAATGCCCACGTATGAAATAGCTGGTTCTTCTCCAACAAATTTCTCCATCTCCATCAGTTTCATCTTCTGGGTACACCAGCGAGCCTGGGGCGACGGGAGGAAGTAGCCGCTTGCCTTAAGAAAATGGTGGAAAGGCGTTGGTTCGGGACTTCCTTCTGCCGCCCTCAATATCTTGATGCCGCCAAGATAAGAGTCCAGACGGGCGATAAGCAATTCCGTCTCAGCCAGCTCGCATCCAGTATCGGAATTGTAGTACTCGATTTTTAGCTCCGGGTACTTATTCTTCATGTAGATGGCGAGTGCGGCGCTATCCTTGCCTCCTGATATGCCAAGTATATGTCTTACCATAGGGCTACTTCTTTATCTTGTCTGCGAGGATTTCAAGCAGAATGCATACATCCAGGTTGGAATCACCTGAAAGCATTTGCTCAAGTTCCTGCTTTTTTTGATGGACAAAGGCTTGTTTGGGCTTGGGCAGTCGGTATGTCTTCTGCTGTTCATTCACGCCATTGGTGTTCAGCAGACCGAAACTATACAGCGTATCCTCTGTATTATCCTCAACCACCTCTGAAATGCCGATGTAACGGTCCAATTCATAGAACAGGTAGATGATATTATCAAGCAAGGCTTCTTCTTCCTTGTCCTTCAGCTTGTATAACTGCTTATCAAGGACAACGCTCGAAATTCTTTCAATAAACTCCTTATTCGTCTCTGCAGGGGCCAAAATCCTATCCAAGAAAGATCTGGCCTTCTGCGTCAAGAGATGCTTTTTTACATGGGCATATCGAGAAGTCAGTACGGCCTTGTATGCTTCATACTCAGACGGTAGACCAAGTTTCTCTATGAGGCGGTTTTCAATTCTCTTAATAAGCTCAGGATAGCAAGCGTTCAACTCGCGAACAGCAGCACGAATTTTCTCCAAGTAGTCCTGTATGAAGTCATCATCCAATTCATCCCCATGGTATCCAAGCGATTCCGGTAGTTGTTCGAAGAATACCTTCTCAGGATCTACAGCATTGGCGAGAACATCACGGAATTTGGCAACATTGGGATTGCTGAACTTATAGGTGCTCTTAGCATAGTCGTTGAGGTTCTTGAAGAAAACCAGGAAAGGCTTGAAGGTGTTGGCAAAGGAATCCTTTCTCAGCGCTATCTCATCGTCCCTCTTGAGGAATTGGCGATACTTCCGGAAAAACTCCAGTTTGACACCGCTAACACTGAATGCCTTAATGCTATACTCGTAGGGATGCTTCCATAGAAGATCTATCACTTCGCGGTTAATGTTCATGACATAGCTGCCATTCGCACTGTACATTGCAAAATCCTGCTGCTTGATGTATAGGAAGATGGGAATCCAGAAATCAACGAAGCCTTGTTTCAGTTTGAAAGGACGGGCCGTCAACATCTTTATAAGTTCACTGACCTTCTTTGGACGGTCTACAGTCTTTGCGATAAAAGCCTCGCATGCATTCCAGAATGCCATGACCCGCTCGTCGGTTGGAGCGCCAAAAACAAATGCCCCATCTTCATCCTGACGATGAATACCAGTGTTCTTTAGAAGTGAGATGTAAATTGTCTTCTCCGGGGGGAATTCGTTCTCAGCGAATCCCAGATCAGGTTTGTCAGGAAACGCAAGAATACGATCCAAAAGATTAGATTTAGCCAATGAAATGGCCGAACTCAATTTCTGCTTGTTGAACAATTCGTTCTGGATAGCAGGAGTACAAGGATAGACCTCCGTGCAAATGAGAGATAGCAACTTATTGAAATCTTTCTTTGAACGTATCGGGCATTCTTTCCCTTTGAAGATCCATGTTACATGTCCACTTCCATCGAACAGATAATCGTTCAGTGCTGAGTTGAGACAATTCTTCTCAAATTCCTGGATGCTCGAAATCTCTCGTTTCGCCACCTGATCATCAACAGCCACTTTTTCCGCAACATACTGGAGCTTCTTTATCTCGTGAAGGTGCTTAACGATATCCGACACATTATTGAATACCGCAAATAGCAGTGCCTCGTCGCTTGATGCCGAGAGGGCTTTCACCTGGTCTATACAACCGTCATCAAGAGGGAAAAGCAATTCGCAATAGCCGTCAATGTCTCCTTCCGGGACTTTCACCTCAGGCTCATTGAGTATGATGAACGAGAAATATCGCGGGGTTCCTTTGGTATAGAAGGTGGCGGAAGCTGACGCTATGCGGGGCTTGATATAATCTCGCAACTCATCAACAGTCGCAGCAGGCGTCGGTACCATTGTGGCGGCACGGAGAAGTTCGGCTTCAATATTAATATCAGTCCCCTCGAAAAGTATATACTGAGACTTGTAGGTCGCGTATCTGATGACTTTGACCCGTTCGAGTTCCCGGATGATTTCGCGGGCATTAGCGATGCCCAAAGAATAATGGCAATACGTTTCAAGTGCGTCCCGGTTGAGTGATGTCTCGGAAGAGCCGAAAATACTCAACAGGCCGATAGACTTGATGACTTTCTGAGCATCAGTAATAAATCTATCGTCTAAAATACCACTTTCGATACGCCCAAGCGCCACCTTAATAGCTGACCACCCGGAGGATTCCAAATTGACTTGTGATATCTCCGAATAGAAATTGTAGATGGAATAATCATAGACATCTGCAAGGTTATACGTTTGGTGGGGTTTCCCAACATAGTTGAGAATCGAATACTGCCCCGTTGTGGTAAGGAAAGAGAAAAGAGACCTTTCGTTCTGACCGTACTTTTGAATAGCCAAAGTGAGGCATGATGCGGCAAGCGGATCAATAGGATTTAACTTCCTGGCAGTCTCCTCGGAGAAGCTGTCCGAGATAAAACGGCAATGCTTGGCAAGGTGGTAAACGGTTAAGAAATCATTATCGTCCGTGCGTTGCTCGGGTGATAAATTCAATTGTTCAGCCGCTAAATAGAGCAGCTGTTCAACCGGCTCACTAAAGACCACTTCTTTAAAACGACCCTTTACTTTCTGCCACTCCTGCCGCTGAGACTCTGTCAATTTAGAAGCATAGGAGCTGAAATTCTGATGAAGCGTGGTAAGCAAAATGGCCTTCCTGCGATGATCATTGATAACCTCACACATCTGCTGGATGAAATACAACTCTTCCTCAGGGTTATTTTTGGCAGCATGCTCGAGAACCTTACCAAATTCATCAATAACAATAATAACCGCTATATTCTTTGCTTCGGCTTTTCTGCAATACTGCTTAAGAGCATCCAAGGCATTTCGATTATCGGTCTTTAGTTTACGAGCAAGCAAACCCTGGAGAGAATCATATTCGCCTACGATATTGAAAATCTTAAAAGACTCTAATCCGAAGAAAACCGTCTTCTTCTTTAGCAGTGCATCATCTTTGCCAGCCAAACCTCTTTCGAGAGCCATAATGAAGCTGGACTTTCCCGTGCCATAGGTTCCAATGATAGAGAAAGAATGCATACCCGCGGCAACATTCGAAACTATTTCTCCAAGCACGCGCTGGACGTTGGGCGTTACTATATACTGGAAGTCATCCTGAACGCCTATCTCAATATTAACTGATGCGTTGTACTTCATGCTTCCTCGTAATAGTGGTTTAGAACAGCGGCCGAATCGATTTCATGAATAAACTGAAGGTTTTTCACTCCGCTGTTATCGGTATATGCCAAGTCATCTGGATAGAGAGCGGCAATCTCTCGGACCAATTCAATTAAATTTGATAGTGATAGTCCAAAAATGAGAGCGACTTCTTGCATCCCATCCAGAGAAATCGTATTGTCATCTTTCTTATAGTCCAGCATGGCGTAGAGCAGAATGTCCGGATGAATATGATCGCGCGCCGTGTCATTAAAAGAATACCGGTCAGCGCCAAGGGCATTTATAAGCCCGAGGTCAAGGAAAATGGCAGAAAAATCTTCGTTGCTCCTTATTTCAGAAGGTGTTACATAATTATGGAGCAGAACGCTTATATCTTTCTTAACCGTATTCTCATTGTAAACATTCTTTTGCTCGAGGACACTGCATTTCCTTCTTATAAAGGATAATAGCTGGCCACGGTCGAACTCCTTTTTCTCCCGTTGAAAATCCAGGAAGGTCAAATGATAAAGGCTTGCTACTTTCTTGGTAAGGAGATAATAGTGCAATAGCCACAACGTCCCTTCGTCTTCAAGAAAGGGATCATAGCCGCGCTCACTATCAAAAATGGATTGAGCAAAAGGTGTAGGATTATCATTTATACTGAGGCCGAAAGCACGAGACCAAAAACGAATGGAGGACACCATATTTTTACCTACACCCAGTGCGGCTACGGCATCTGGAGAGGTAAAGTCTACGCCTTCATTCATCGCATCATAAGCCTTCTTTAACCATAATGGCTTACAAAAGAAAGACTCATGACCAGAAAAGGAATAACGGGCAACCTTTGCTGGCATAGGTGCAAACAATCTGTTTTTTGTCTGCACCATTCGCAACGGGTCCGTTTAACATCGGGTACAATAAGGGGGCATAGACACCCCTTATCATACTCTGAGGTTTTGGCGGACCCGTCTATACAATAAGTTCGCGTCTATGCCCTAGCATAGACGTTCGCTGAACTTATTCGCATATAGACTTTAAAATCGCCAAATTTCAGAGTATACGAATAACTGCAAACGCTGTTAATATGTCGTAATAAGTAGGCTTTCTCTTATTGAGAACAAAAATAAACAATCTTTGTAAAAAAAGCAATGCTAATCTCGATCCTATGATGCAATATTCATCAGAATATTTGCACAAAGTATCATCGGTACTATCACACTTATTAACTCGGTGCTTCTGAGATACTTATCCATGAGTTCCTTTCTGAGCAACTCCCTGGATTCATCATTTTTCATCCAGAAAACCAACTCTTCATCAATAACAGCATATACAGACTCCCGTAGTGTTGTTACTGAATAGGGAGACTTAATTGATTCCACCGGATCTCCTGTCTTGGTGATCAATTTCCAAAAAGGTTCATTTCTCAAATGCCAATATGGTTTATCAATATTCGGGCGGAAATAGCGCAAATTGCCGACATACCTCTGCCAATTTCGATGAAAAGCCTTTTCCAATGACTCAGTTAATTCTATTCGTCCGTCATGTAACTGACCAGACTCGAACAGATCAATGACAGAAAGAAGAAGAACCGGTTTGTGGGGAGCAATAACACCAAGATGTTTGTTGGTATTTAGCGAGGCGAACTCGTCAAGGTACTGTTGAAGCATAAAAATAGTATTAGCGATTACTCCAAATTCCTTTCGCCGAGCAAATAGACTATGGTAATCGCCAAATTACAGAGTATGCTTCAGGCGTTCTTCCTTCAAACTTACAAAAAAAAAGCTTAGAACCAGATATTTTTCGCCATTAGACAGCCACTTCTTTCATCAACACCCTACTTCCGAACTAAAATTAATCTCATTCCCCTGGCGCGAAAGGGAAGATTTGTCTATCTCATCCCTTTCGTGGAAGGGAATCCGGAATCCGGCGAATCAATCGGAAATACTGCCGCGAAAGGGAAAAAGCGGCGTACGCTTCCCTTTCGTGCCAGCCCCGGCAGCGCAAGAAGACATCTGGTCGTAGTCTGGGGAGGGACATTCCGGAGCGATTTGGAGAAAAAGGGAGTGTGTGCGGGCCTGCGCAGGGAGCGGTGCTTGCAGGACGGCGTCTGCAAAAGCGGCATCAGCCGCTAGCGGAGGCCGTTGTGAGAGCCTGTGTGATAGCAGGCCGGAGCGGCAGGGTTTGGGGCAGAGCCCCAGTAAACACAGAAGTTCGCCGTCAAGCGACCGGGTGAGCCCCTTTTTCTCCGCATGAGCGAGGGAATGTCCCTCCCCAGACGGAGACAGATGCTCGGTCAAGCCCGGCACGTAGGACGTTAACATGAATAACGAAGGGCTGCCCCAATGGAAGCAGCCCTCCGGCCGGATGGCGACAGACCTCAGTTCATCGAACTGACCGGATCGGGAACATCAACGTCAGTGACGGAAATGCGCCCTTACATATTGACGTACGCCTTGCCGGACCCTGTTATAGGCCCTGACAAAGACGCCCTTGGCCCGTCTGCCTTGCAGACTGATGCCGAAGGATAATTGGGCGGCGATTTTTAGAAGCATGTTAATCTAGTAATAGTTGAGTACACTATCCATTGGAATCGTATTGAAGAGCTAGCACATCCGGCAATTCTGGGAGAAAAAGAGCATTACCCCGAAAACAGAATAATGCTCTACTCAAAATCGCTCGCCCTTACTCAAGGGGCAAACCAGATTAACATATCACAAAGATAATACACGAATCGACAGATTCCAAATATTTCTGCGATAATAAGCTCATCTTCGGCCCATCTCCGAATGCACTACGAGCCTTCCGTCTTACTCCTGTCTTGGTTCCCTCTTTTTACGCCTGCTAGAATTCTCTGTAAATCGCCTCCCCCATCAACCGCACTCCTTCCGCATTCGGATGCACACCGTCATAGCAGTACCGCGCATCCTTGAAGAGATCCACCAGGTCGAGGCACTGAAGCCCGCACTCCCCTGCCACTTCGCGGATGACGGGCCGGACACCTTCTTCCAATATCTCGGGCGAGAGGCCGCCGAATGTCATTCCCATCACGAGGAACATCCGGATGGGCGCGATAAGGATAACTCGCGGCAGCGAGGGGAGCTCGCGGTACGACGTGACGAGGCGTTCGTAATCGTCGCGGA
>JAEEGG010010860.1_pt1 | contig 19997 bp, 18 predicted proteins | sample 9134161 | NCBI WGS metagenome assembly JAEEGG01 (sample SAMN16246543, study PRJNA631951) | gut metagenome | biome: gut microbiome; feature: rumen; material: CR-attached | host: Bos | place: Iran: Karaj | collected 2018-10 | reverse complement strand
TCTCGGTCACAAGCAGCTCGAGGAGAATCCTTGGGATGTCTTCGAGGAGAAGTACACCGTTGGTTCTATCCACGAGGGTAAGATTACCGAACTGCTCGAGAAGGGTGCCGTTGTTGCCCTCGACGAGGACGTTGAAGGCTTCGCTACTCCCAAGCACCTGCAGAAGGAAGATGGCAGCCAGGCCGTTCAGGGTGAGGTTCTGCCCTTCAAGGTTATCGAGTTCAACAAGGACTCTAAGCGCATCATCCTCTCTCACAGCCGCACCTTCGAGGATCCCGCCCGTGAGGAAAAGCGTGCTGCCGCCAAGAAGACACGTGCCACTAAGAAGGACGACACGCCAAAGATTGAGAACGTTGCTGCCAGCACCACGCTCGGCGACATCGACGTACTTGCTCAGCTGAAGGCTCAGATGGAGAAGGGCGAGTAATTCCCCACTCCATTTCTATACAACAACTGAGGCTGCCCCGATTGGGACAGCCTCTTTTCTTTATATGTAATATCCGTCAGGACGACGGCACGCTGCGCCCCAACTTCAAGCCGATGAAGGTCGGCGAGGACTTCAGCCTGAAGCGTTATGCCCTCGGTGTTTACAATGAGATTTGCATAGCACTCGGTGGCCTGATAGAGAAGTAAGATGTAAGATGTGTCAGTCTCAAATCTCAAATCTCAGTTCGAAAAAAGGGATATCCCTCACCTCGAAATCAATACCCTACAACCTTGTAACTTATTGATTATTATATATATATAATATATATAATATATAAATAAGGAAAGAAGGGGGTACCTTAAAAAACAACTGAGACTCTGAGACTGAGACTGCGGAAGGTAAAAAGCAAGATTAAACAATAACTTAAATTTCTAAGAATCAATGGATTACAATATTTTCAGTAGCACCGCTCCAGCGATGCCAAAGCCTGGAAAAGGTACAGAATGTATCAAAATCCTGCTCTCGCAGGTCTCAGAAGACATGCACGAACCCCTCGTTCCGATGTTTTTCCCTGTACTTGGCGCACATGTTAGCGGTGCGGAATTTCAGTATCCGGACCGCACTTGGAAGGAACCGACGGGCATGAGGCCAATTTGATGGGTTCACTTCATTGGCCGACCTCGCAGGTGCAATCTGCAAGGACTTCAGCGACTACCGCCAGCTTTACCACCACTAAAACTCCGTTTTACCGTCACTAATCCCCCACTTTAGTGGCGGTAAAATTTAACATGGGAGTGTCCCCGTTAATCGTTTATTTCAATCATGTCGTCCATAGATGATGCCCAGCCCTCTTCTACCGTCACGTCTAATAGCTCGTTGTTCATGCCGTTAGCATCCAAGCTGCCTGCCAGTATCTGGCACTGCTGCTGAATCTTCACAACCTCCATTTCGGGTTTCAAATATATTTTTTTTGTCATAGTTGTGTCCTCCATAGTTTACTTAATCACAATCTTATTACCGTTCACAATGTAGAGGCCCTTGGTGGGATTCACCACGCGGCGACCCTGCAGGTCGTAATATGGGTCATTAGCTGTTGGCTGTTGGTTCTTAGCTATACTCTCGATACTCGTTGTCTCGTTGAAGCCGAAGAACTCGGGAGCCAGAGTACCGCTGTAAATCAGATAAGCCTTACCCACCCCGAGTTGTTTGCCTGGAGTCAATCGATAGAATCCTACACCGTTTGTGCCGTTGTTCAGCACGAATGTTGTGCTCGGGTCGGCAGCTGTCAATCCATCGGGATCCGTCACGCCCTGCAGGCTGTTACCGCTGAAGTCGTTCTCGCTGTCCGTCGATGTCGGCATCAGCGAGATGGGACCCGTCGTCGATTTCAGAATGACAGCGTTGCCCTTCGTCACGATTTTGTCCGTTGTCAGTTCTGTCAAAGTCAGCGCTTTTCCATTGAGCGTAGCCTTGAAGATTTGAGTTCCCGTGGAAGGAACCTGGACGTTGTCGCTCTGATTATAGAACGTCATCCAGTACTCGCCTGTCGCTCCTTCATGACCCGTCAGGTCTATCACGTCAACGGGCATTGACCCATTGAAACTTTCCTGTCCCTTGCGAGTGAGGGCGAGAATCATCATGCCATCCTGGCAGTAAATGTTTTTCTCAGTCAAATCGACTCGGTTGCCGTCGAAGGTCCAGTCGCTCTTACCCTAGCGGCTGCTATCGAAGGTGTCGAAATTGTCAATCCAGTCGAGCGAACATAATCTGGAGTCCATTCAATGGCATAGGTGTGGAAAGCCTGATCGGCGGCGGGGCTAACGGCATGGTGCTTTTCGCTGGTCTTTTGTGCGCCGGCCTTACCGGTAATAATGTTGGATTGGAAACTGTTCGGGCTTTTACCCAAAATTTCGAGATCAACTTCAACCCAGGGTCTTCCATCGGCGATTTCAGAACCTTCTTGGTAAAGGAACATTGAACTGACTGTGCCAGATGCTGCAGCCATCTTCATGCGTGCTTCGAATTTGCCATACTGAACTTCTTGCTTAGTGTAAAGTTCACCTCCAGTAAAATCTTTTGCCCATGCAGTTGAAACGACAAGCAACGACACAAGCGTAAAAAGATAGTGTAATTTCTGTTTCATGTTTTCTCAATTTTAATTTTTAATTGTTACTGTTTTGATTGATTCTCAAGCATCATCGCACGCTTTGGGCATACAAAGTTACAAAGAAAAACGTTAACGTACGCTGCCCCTAACATTAATAACTATCAATAACAAACTGTAAACAAAAATCAATACTTGACGATGACGTCGGACTTCTTAACGAAGAGGTAGTCGTGGCCGGTACGCAGCTCGTAGTAGTCGCCGTCGGGGAAATGATGCTCGAAGTAGGTGTCGGCAATGATGGTGCCCTTGTCGACGGAGCAGAACACGTCAAGGCCGCCTGTGGCATTGTTCTCGCACCAGATGGCAACGACATCCTTGGCCACCAGCTTCGGACCGGAACCTTCAACCCACGACATCTGACCCAGATACTTCGTGTAAACCCAGCCTTCAATCTCGTCGACAGCCACCTTGCTCCACGTCTTGCCTTTCTCGATGAGAATGCCGCGACCCAGTCCGTGGTCCTGCATAAACAGCTTGCCCAGGATCTTGCCCTTCATGGATGGCTCCGAGCGAACGTTCAGGAAGCCGTCGTCCGATTCGGCATAGCACACCGTAAACACCTTGCCATTGTCGGAAACGGTCTTGGCACCCTGCACCTGATACTTATAGAGGTGTTCGTTGTAGTCGAGGGCATAGAGATACTCGCGGCCGTTCGGTTCGGTCTTCAGTTCCAGATACTCCACCTTGTAGGTAAACGGCAGCTTGCTCAGCACCTTTCCCGTCTGCTTGTCGAGCATGAAGAGGAACTTCTTCTCGCTGGTAAAGCCGTAGGAACAGAACACGAACTGCGAGTCGAGGATGAAGATATCGTTACTCGTCAACCAGTCGGTACTCCACACCATCTGACGGCGCTCGGGGTTGTAGCAATGGAGCTTGGAACCCTTGCCGTTAACGCCGCTGGCGTAGCTGGGGCAGGCCATATTGAACAGCAGATTGTGGGTATCGGCATCCCAACGAACGTCCTGCACCTCGCAGTAGTCGTTGCCCGAAACTTCGCAAAGGTTGACGGTATAGAGAGGCTTCTCGTTCTTGTCGTAGATGACGACGATGAACTTGTAGTTGTCGGCACTCGTCGGCAGGCGGTACATGGCCAGCCAGCCGATGTCGATACGTTCAGAGATATACATTTCCAAGCCCTTAGCCTCTTCGACGCGAGGCAAGTATTCGTTCTGTTTCTCTTCACGCAGACGGAAGATGATGCCGTTAGGCTTATTCTTCAACGAAATGAGGCTACGGTCCCAGTTGGCACCATAGTTCTTTACAGACACCAGACGCTGGGCCTGAACGGTGCCCAACATCGTCATTAAAGCCACGAGGCTAAGAATCATTCTCTTCATAATGGTATAATGTTTAATGTTAATGTTTTCTGAAATTTAATGTTTAATGTTTTCAGTCCATTCTGTCGCGATAGTCTTCATAGGTGAAGCGGCGCAGCAGTTCCAACCGCCCGTCGGCGTGCAGCATGCAGAGCGAGGGGTGCGTAATGCCGTTGAACATGTTGGTCTTGACGGTAGTATAATGGATCATGTCCTCGAAGATGACTTCGTCGCCCACCTGCAGTTCACGCGGGAAACGCCAGTAGCCCATGAAGTCGCCCGCCAGACAGGAATTGCCGCCAAGACGGTAGAGGGAGGCAGATGGAACCCCTGCGATAGAATCGCTGGGCACAGTTTCGGCACCACGCACATCGGGATAATACGGCATTTCGAGGCAGTCAGGCATGTGACAGGTAAAGCTGACGTCGAGGATAGCCGTGCGGATACCCTTGTCTTCGACGATATCCACCACGCTGGACACCAGCGGTCCCGTCTGCCAGGCAAAGGCGCTGCCGGGCTCGAAGATGACCTTTAAGTGCGGATAGCGCTCGTGGAAGCCCTGTACGACACGCACTAAACGCTCAATGTCGTAGTCGGCACGCGTCACTAAGTGACCACCACCGAAGTTAATCCACTCTATCTGCGGGAACCACCGCGAAAACTTATCCTCGATATGTTGCAAGGTGCGCTCGAAGACGTCGGAACCGCTCTCACAATGGCAATGGCAATGGAAGCCCCGGATGTCGGCAGGTAGCGTGTCGGGCAACTTGTCGGCAGAGACGCCGAAACGCGTGCCGGGAGCGCAGGGATTGTAGAGCAGCGTGCCTACCTCGGAGTATTCAGGATTGACGCGCAACCCCAACGAGCACTCCCCTGCCCTCTGATGATACCGTTCGTACTGCGTGAGCGAGTTGAACGTCAGGTGACTGGAGCAGCGCACTATCTCGTCTATCTCGTCGTCCTTATAGGCTGGCGAGAAGGTATGGGCCTTGGCACCAAACTCCTCCAAAGCCAGACGAGCCTCAGAGAGCGAGCTGGCCGTCGTGGCCTGTATATATTCACGAAAGACAGGAAAGGTTTTCCAAAGGGCAAAAGCCTTGAAGGCCAGTATCCATTCAGAATCTGTTCGGCGTGCTACGTCGCTAATCAGGGCAAGGTTACGGCGCAACTTCTGCTCTTCAATCATGTAATATGGTGTATTCATGCTGCAAAGATAGAAAATAATTGTGAAATATAAACTTATTTTCGAAAAATTTTTGTACCTTTGCAGCCGCTATTAATATAATAAGGTATATAAGAAGATGATAACAGTCACAAATCTGGCTATCCAGTTTGGAAAAAAGACGTTATACAAGGACGTCAATCTGAAGTTTACAAGTGGTAACATATATGGCATTATCGGTGCCAACGGTGCCGGCAAGTCGACCCTGTTGCGTGCCATCAGCGGCGAGCTGGAGCCCAACAAGGGTTCGATAGAGATGCTGCCCGGCGAGCGCATGTCGGTGTTGGAGCAGGACCACTTCAAGTATGATGAGTTTACAGTCATGAACACGGTGCTGATGGGACATCAGCCATTGTGGCAGAACATGAAGGAGCGCGAGGCGCTTTATGCGAAGGAGGAAATGACCGAGGAAGACGGAGTTCGCGCAGCCGACTTAGAGATGGCCTTTGCCGAGATGAACGGCTGGGAGGCTGAGAGCGAGGCTGCACAACTGTTGCAGAACCTGGGCATCAAGGAGGATCAGCACTATGCCCAGATGTCTGACATATCGAACAACGAGAAGGTGCGCGTGATGTTGGCCAAGGCCTTGTTCGGCCACCCCGACAACCTGTTGCTTGACGAGCCCACCAACGACCTCGACTTGGACACCGTTCAGTGGTTGGAGGAATACCTGTCGAACTTGGAGCAATGCGTGCTCGTGGTCAGCCACGACCGTCACTTCCTCGACGCCGTATCAACGCAGACAGTAGATATTGACTTTGGTAAGGTAACGTTGTTCTCAGGAAACTATTCGTTCTGGTATGAGTCGTCGCAGCTGGCTCTGCGACAGGCTCAGAACCAGAAGATGAAAGCCGACGAGAAGCGCAAGCAGTTGGAGGAGTTCATCCGCCGCTTCTCTGCCAATGTGGCAAAGTCGAAGCAGACCACCTCGCGTAAAAAGATGTTGGAGAAGCTGAACGTGGAGGAAATCACCCCATCGACACGAAAGTATCCGGGCATCATCTTCTCGATGGAGCGCGAGCCTGGTACACAGATATTGGAAGTAGAAGGACTGAAGGCGCTGGATGCTGACGGAACGGTACTGTTCGACAACGTGTCGTTCACCATTGAGAAGGGTCAGAAGACGGTATTCCTCAGTCACAACCCCAAGGCCATGACGGCACTGTTCGAGATTATTAACGGCAATCGCGAGGCCGACGCCGGCACATATAAGTGGGGTGTCACCATTACAACAGCCTACCTGCCACTCGACAATACCGAGTTCTTCAAGAGCGAGATGAACCTCGTCGACTGGCTGTCGCAGTACGGCACGGGCAATGAGGTGATGATGAAGTCGTTCCTGGGTCGCATGCTGTTCAAGGACGAAGATATCCAGAAGAAGGTTTGTGTGCTCTCAGGAGGTGAGAAGATGCGCTGTATGATAGCTCGCATGCAACTGAAGAATGCCAACTGCCTGATTCTCGACACCCCGACGAACCACTTGGATCTGGAGTCGATTCAGGCCTTTAACAACAATCTGATTTCGTTTAAGGGAAATATCCTGTTTGCCTCACACGACCACGAGTTCATCAATACCGTTGCCGACCGCATCATTGAACTGACGCCGAAGGGCACCATTGACAAGTTGACGACTTATGATGACTACATCTACGACGAGAGCATCAAAGAAAAGAAAGCAGAGCTGTACGCATAGTTTGGCACGATATTTGCTGTGGGGCAAATAAAGACAAACGTAACATTTTTAGATTATGAAAGAAGAAGAAAAGATAAACAAAGAAGAGGTAGAGAACCTCGAGAACGAAGAACAGCAGGAGAATACTGTTGCCGACGAGAGTGTGGTCAGCAATTCCGTTGCTGACGAAACCGCCGAAGAGGAAGAAGAAAAAGACCCGCTGGAGAAAGCTTTGGAGGAAATTGAGCAGTTGAAGACCCAGATGCTTTACAAAACTGCTGAGTTTGACAACTACCGCAAGCGCACGCTGAAAGAGAAGGCAGAACTCATACTGAACGGTGGTGAGAAAGCCGTCAGCGCCATCCTGCCCATCATCGACGATATGGAGCGCGCCATTGAGAATGGTGCCAAGACCGACGATATTGCCGTTGTCCGTGAAGGCATGGAACTCATCTATAACAAGATGATGAAAGCCCTTGAAGGACTGGGCGTCAAGGAGATTGAGACCGAGAATGCCGACTTCAACACCGACGTCCACGAAGCCGTGGCTATGGTGCCTGGCATGGGCGACGACAAAAAAGGCAAGGTCATCGACTGTTTGCAGAAAGGCTATCAGTTAAACGACAAAGTAATTCGCCACGCCAAAGTGGCCGTAGGACAGTAAGATGTCAGATATAAGATGTAAGAAGTAAGAAAAATGGCACAGAAACGAGACTATTATGAGGTGCTTGGCGTAGACAAGAACGCCACAGAAGACCAGATCAAGAAGGCGTACCGCACAATCGCCATCAAATACCACCCTGACCGCAACCCCGGCAACAAGGAAGCTGAGGAAAAGTTCAAGGAGGCTGCCGAGGCTTATGACGTGCTGCACGACCCGCAGAAGCGTCAGCAGTACGACACATTCGGATTCAACGGACCTGGTGCTGGCGGTGGCTTCGACCCGTTTGGTGGCGCCTCTATGAATATGGACGACATCTTCTCAATGTTCGGCGACATCTTTGGCGGACATGCAGGATTTAGCGGGTTTGGCGGTAGTGCCAAGCGCGGTCGCCAGCAGCATCGCGGTTCTGACCTGCGTTTGAAGGTGCGCCTGTCGTTGCAGGAGATAGCACACGGTGTCACCAAGAAGTTCAAGGTGCGCAAGGATATTACCTGCTCGCATTGTCACGGCACAGGCGCCGAGGCCGGCAGCGTGTCGGAGCAGTGTCCTACATGTCACGGCACGGGCGTTATCACCCACACCACGCAGAGCATCTTCGGTATGATGCAGACACAGGGCGTTTGTCCTACTTGCGGCGGTGAAGGCAGCATCATCAAGAACAAGTGTAAGCATTGTGGCGGCACAGGTGTCGAGAAAGGCGAGGAAGTGGTGGAAATCAAGATTCCTGCCGGTGTAGCCGAAGGTATGGTAGTCAATGTGCCCGGCAAGGGTAATGCCGGTCAGCGCAAAGGCATCAATGGCGACATTCAGGTGTTTATCGAGGAAGAAGAGAACGACACCTATATTCGCGACAACAACGACCTGATATACAACCTGCTGCTCGACTTCCCGACGGCAGCCCTGGGTGGCGACGTTGAGATACCTACCATTGAGGGCACGCGCCTGAAGGTAAAGATGGAGCCCGGCACACAGCCTGGCAAGACCCTGCGCCTGCGTGGAAAGGGACTGCCTGCCGTACAGGGTTACGGACGCGGCAATGGCGACTTGGTGGTAAACGTCAGCGTTTATGTACCAAAAACGCTGTCGCACGAAGAGAAGGAAGCTATTGAGAGATTCAAGCAGAGCGACAATTTCAAGGGTGATGCAGCCACCAAGCGCAGCATCTTCCAGAAATTCAAGAACTACTTCAGTTAAGCACGTCGCTATGGCATAGTGACAAACAAAACGCTTATGAATTACAAAGAGACTTGCGAATACCTCTACAACCAGATGCCCATGTTCGAAAGACAGGGGGCTTCTGGTTATAAAGAAGGGCTCAGCAACACGCTGGCGTTGGACGAGCATCTGGGGCATCCCCATCAGGCGTTCAAGACCATCCATGTAGGTGGCACGAACGGTAAGGGTAGCGTGTCGCACACCATTGCCGCCGTGCTACAGAGTTGTGGCTATCGCGTAGGTCTCTATACCTCCCCCCACCTCGTTGACTTCCGCGAGCGCATCCGCGTCAACGGAAAGCCCATCAGCGAGCAACATGTCGTGGACTTCGTAGAGAAATACCGTTCATTCTTCGAGCCCCTGCATCCGTCGTTCTTTGAGGTGACTACGGCATTGGCTTTCTCTTATTTCAAGGAAAGGAATATCGATATTGCCGTTGTGGAAGTAGGACTGGGTGGACGACTGGACTGCACCAATATCATCAACCCGATTGTAAGCGTTATAACCAACATCAGCTTCGACCACACCCAGTTCCTGGGCAACACGCTAGCACAGATTGCCGGTGAGAAGGCTGGTATTATTAAAAAAGGTACGCCCGTAGTTATCGGCGAGACAAATGCCGAGACGCGTCCAGTATTTGAGGCTAAAGCCAGCGAGATGGAAGCCCCCATTATCTTTGCGGAAGACGAGCCGGAAGTGTTGAGTGCAGAACCACAGCCTGAATGCGGTATGCACTATCAAACAAAACACTTAGGGGAATTTGACGGCGACTTAGGCGGCATCTATCAGAAGCAAAACATGAATACGGTGCTCTTTGCACTGCAGGAATTACGTCAACAGGGATATCTCTCAGGGGCAATCGAAGGCAAGGCTTATGAGAGAGACCGCATAGAACTGACGGATGCAGTCGGAAATGTGGCAAAGTTGACGGGACTGATGGGACGTTGGCAGACGGTAAACCAGACACCCAAGGTCGTTTGCGATACAGGACACAACGTCGGCGGATGGATCTATCTGAGTCGTCAGTTGGCTGCCGTCCAGTGTCAGCAGATGCACATCATATTCGGTATGGTAGACGATAAAGATATTGATAAGGTACTCGATTTGCTACCTAAACATGCCAAATTCTACTTTACCAAGGCTCAGAGCAAAAGGGCACTTAACGAGACGATTGTAAAGGGGAAAGCCAAAGAGCACGGACTCAACGGAAGCGCGTACCCAACTGTAAATGAGGCATATAAGGCCGCCTACCGTTCCGCATCGGCTAACGATTTCATCTTCGTAGGAGGCTCTTCTTACGTGGTTGGCGATTTCCTAAAAGATTGTATTTAGTTGTTTTTAACACTCTCGTAAACGTTTTTTTCATCGTTTCTTTCGTCTTTCTCGTTTTTTTTTGGTTACTTTGCAGGTAGATTTTTAATAACCAATAAACAAACGAATATGGCTAACACAACGGAAAACGCGAATTTGTGTGGTCTGAATCGCAAAGATTTCCAGACCACTATCAATGGTAAGAAAACGGATCTTTACATTCTGAAGAACCGCAAGGGTTATGAAGTAGCTATCTCTAACTATGGTGGCGCTATTTGTGCTATCATGGTACCAGATAAAGATGGCAATGTAGCTAACGTCATTCAGGGTCATGCTAATATCGAGCAGCTCACCAGTGGCAACGAGCCTTATCTCTCAACGTTGATTGGACGTTGGGGTAACCGCATTTGCAAAGGCCAATTTACACTGAACGGCAAAGACTATCAGTTGGCTTTGAACGATGGGCCTAACCATCTGCATGGTGGTAAGAAGGGCTTCAACTGCAAAGTTTGGGACGCTCGTCAAATGGGTCCCCGCTCGCTGGCTCTGCACCGCATCTCATCGTATGGTGAGGAAGGTTACACGGGCGAGCTTGACGTAACAGTAGAATTCACATTCACCGACCAGAACGAGCTGGTAATTGAGTATCTGGCTTCGACCAACAAGAAGACGATTGTCAACCTGACACATCACGCATTCTTCTCGCTGACCGGTACTGCAGATCCTACACCCACTATTGAGGACCAGATTTGTGAAATTAATGCTGACTTCTATCTGCCAACAGACGACACCGCTATTCCTACGGGTGAAATCCTGAAGGTTGCCGGTACTCCTTTCGACTTCCGTACACCAAAGACATTTGGCAAGGAGATTGATGCTGATAATGAGCAGATTAAGTTCGGTCACGGCTACGATCACAACTACGTGCTAAACAAGAAGGAAGAGGGTGAGTTGAGCTTTGCTGCACGCATTACCGACCCGAAGAGTGGTCGCACGCTGGAGTGCTATACCACCGAACCTGGTATGCAGCTCTATACAGCAAACTTCGCAACAGGCTATAAGGGTGCTCATGGTGCCACTTTCCCACGCAGAAGCGCTGTCTGCTTAGAGACTCAGCACTTCCCCGATACGCCAAATCGTCCTTACTTCCCATCAGTAACGCTGAATCCTGGTGAGCAGTATAAGCACAAGACGATTTATCGCTTCGGTGTTGTAGAGTAATCATCATCCCACCTATTATTATATGATGGAAGTTGATTTTGTAAGAAGCCGTTTCATCAAACACTTTGATGGAAAGACGGGTAACGTTTATGCCTCACCAGGACGCATTAACCTGATTGGCGAACACACGGACTACAATGGTGGTTTTGTGTTCCCGGGAGCTGTGGACAAAGGTGTGATGGCAGAGATGCGCATCAACGGTACGGAAGACACCGTGATGGCATATGCTATCGACTTGAAGGATCGTGTAGACTTCAAGCTCTCCGACCCTAACGGACCACGTGCCTCATGGGCTCGCTACATCTATGGCATCGCACTCGAAATGAGAAAGTTAGGCGTTCCCGTTAAAGGTTTTAATATCGCTTTCGCCGGTGATGTACCCCTTGGCGCTGGCATGTCGTCGAGTGCTGCTATGGAGAGTTGCTTCGCTTTCGGTTTGAACGACTTGTTTGGCGACAATAAGGTTTCGCAATGGGATATGGTATTGGCTGGTCAGGCTACTGAGCACAACTATTGCGGTGTGAACTGCGGCATCATGGACCAGTTTGCTTCCGTCTTCGGAAAGGCTGGTTGTCTGATGCGCCTCGACTGCCGCAGTCGTGAGTTCGAATACTTCCCATTCAAGCCTGATGGCTATCGTCTGGTATTGTTGGATTCTGTGGTGAAGCACCAGTTGGCAGGATCGCCCTACAACGACCGCCGCAATAGCTGCGAGAAAGTCGTAAAATGTGTACAGGCCAAGCATCCCGAGGCAAAGTTCGAGACCCTGCGCGACTGCACATGGGAACAATTGGACGAGGTAAAGGACGAGATTGGTGCCGATGACTATCGCCGTGCAAAATTCGTATTGGGCGAGAAAGACCGCGTATTGGCTGTTTGTGACGCTTTGACGGAAGGCGACTATGAGAAAGTTGGTGAACTGATGTACCAGACCCACGAAGGACTGTCAAAGGACTACGAGGTAAGCTGTGAGGAACTGGACTTCCTGAACCAGATTGCCAAGGAGAACGGTGTGACAGGTTCACGAATTATGGGTGGCGGTTTCGGCGGCTGCACTATTAACCTCGTACGCAACGACCTCTATCATCAGTTTATTGCTGATGCCAAGAAACGTTTCAACGAAAAATATGGTCATGAGCCGAAGGTTTACGATGTCGTCATCAGCGATGGCTCGCGTAAGATTTGCTAATCAGAATGAAACACTAAACAGACAGCTTACAACGGCATTATAAGCAGTAAATTCTGTTAGTAAAAGTTAAATAATTAGCGTGAGGTGTGAAATTAACACCTTTCGCTAATTTTTTTTATCTTTTTTCTTTGTCGTTCGGAAAATAAGTAGTAATTTTACAACCAAAATCAAGATTTTTAACTAAAACTTAGTAACAATGAGAAACTTTAAATCAGTTTTCGCAGTTGCAAGCATGGCAGTAGCTATGTTTTCAGCTTGTGCTTCTGGTGAGCAGAAAGCACTGACGGTATCGGGTCTTGACCCTGCCAAGTTTGACACCCTCATCAACGAGAAGCCCGTCAAGCTTTACACGTTGAAGAACCAGAACGGCATGGAGGTGTGCATCACTAACTACGGCGGACGTATTGTTTCGCTGGTCGTTCCCGACAAGGACGGCAAACCTACCGATGTTGTACTGGGATTCGACAACATCCAGCAATATGCTGACACGCTGAATTCTCCCTCAGACTACGGTTCAAGCGTGGGTCGCTATGCCAACCGCATCAAGGGCGGCAAGTTCGTTCTGAACGACACAACCTATCAGCTAAAGTTGAACGATGGTCCTAACTGTCTGCACGGCGGTGGCACCACGGGTTGGATGAACCAGGTGTATGAGGCCGAACAAATTGGCGACTCAATCCTGAAGCTGACGATTGTTGCCGAGGATGGTGAGAACGGATTCCCTGGCAAGGTGACTGCCGTTACGACCTACAAGCTGACTGCCGACAACGTGCTCGACATGACATGGGAAGCAGAGACCGACAAGCCGACCATCATCAATCAGACCAACCACAACTACTACAATCTGAGTGGTGACTTCACACAGGCTGCTTACGACCAGGTGCTTTATGTGAATGCCGACAACTTTACTCCTTCTGACAAGCTGTATATCCCCACAGGTGAAATCAAGTCAGTAGAAGGCACTGCTATGGATTTCCGTACACCTCACGCTGTTGGCGATTCTATCAACTCGCAGTTCGACCAGGTACAGAACGCTACCGGCTATGACCATAACTATTGTCTGAACACCTATAAGGACGGTAAGGGTGACGACACACAGGTTTGTGCCTCTCTCTACAGCCCCAAGACTGGTATCTTCATGGAGATGTTCACCAACGAGCCTGGTGTGCAGGTGTATAGCGGTAACTTCCAGGGTGTTGGCAAGGATGCCGACATCATCCGCAAACACGGTATCAAGTATCCCAAGCACGTCAGCGTTTGTCTGGAGAGTCAGAAGTATCCCGACAGCCCCAACCATCCCGAGTGGGCAAGCCCCGTGCTGAAACCCGGTGAGAAATACTTCAGCCACGCAGCCTATAAGTTCTCGGTGAAGTAAGAATGACACCCAAGCAAATTCATTAATCAAAATCAATAAAAAGTTAACAAATGGACAAAATTTTTGAAGCGTTAAGTAACAATGGCTTCGAGACTGCGGACTACCTTGTCTTTGCGGTCTACATTGTCATCCTTGTTGGTATGGGACTTTTCCTGTCACGCACCAAGAAAGGAGAAGAGAAATCGTCTACCGACTACTTCCTGGCAGGTAACACCCTGACTTGGTGGGCTGTTGGTGCATCGTTGATTGCTGCTAACATTTCAGCTGAGCAGTTTATCGGCATGTCTGGTTCGGCATTCGCATCAGGTATTGCTCCTGCTGCCTACGAGTTGATGGCTGCTGCTACATTGTTGGTCGTGGGTAAGTTCTTGCTGCCGCTGATGATTGAGAAGAAGATTTTCACCATTCCTCAGTTCCTGCGCGAGCGTTATAACTGGGGTGTAGGTCTGGCCTTCTCGCTGCTGTGGCTGTTCCTCTATGTCTTCGTTAACCTGACATCAGTAGCTTGGCTGGGCGCTCTGGCTATCCAGCAGATTCTGGGTCTGCCTACCGACATGATTATCAACGTTGGCGGTATGGAAATCGACCAGGTGCGCATGTGCATCATCCTCTCGTTGTTCCTCATTGCCGGTATCTACTCTATCTATGGTGGTCTGGCCTCTGTGGCTTGGACCGACGTCATGCAGGTAACCTTCCTCGTGGGTGGTGGTCTGATTACAGCCTATGCTGCCCTGTCGGTAATCGGTGATGAGATGGGCTTAGGAGGAGCCTGGGATGCTTTGAGCCACATCAAAGACTACTTGGCACAAGATCCTGCCGACAAGCACTTTAACCTCGTAGTAACACGTAATGTCGATGCTTATCCTGTTGTTCAGGACGACCCGTTCTTCACCAATCCTGGTATCGTGCTGATTTTCGGTGCTCTGTGGCTGACCAACTTGGGTTACTGGGGTTTCAACCAGTACATCATTCAGAAGGGTCTGGCTGCCAAGTCACTCGACGAAGCTAAGAAGGGTATGGTCTTCGCTGCCTTCCTTAAGATTTTGATTCCGTTCATCGTTTGTATCCCCGGTGTTTGCGCTTTCTATATTATGAACGCCCCAGAGTGCGAAGGTCTGCGTGAGACGTTGGCTGGTTCTATCACCCGCTCTGACGATGCTTATCCTTTCCTGATTCGTAACTTCACACCTACCATTGTCAAGGGTCTGAGCTTTGCTGCACTGGCTGCCGCCGTTATTTCTTCGTTGGCATCTATGTTCAACTCTACATCTACCCTCTTCACAATGGATATCTATAAGCAGTTCATCAACAAGAACGCTTCTGAGAAGAAACTGGTGAATGTTGGTCGTCTGACCTCTGTCAGCGCTCTGATCATCGCCCTCATCGCTGTTTACCCGCTGATGGGTGGTATCGACCAGGCCTTCCAGTTCATTCAGGAGTATTCAGCCTTCGTATATCCAGGCGTGGTTGTTATCTTTGGTCTTGGTCTGCTGTGGAAGCGTGCCAGCGGTACAGCTGCCGTTGTCTGCGCTATCGGTACCTTCGCGTTCTCTATTATCTATAAGTTCGCCTTCCCCGACATGCCGTTCCTAGTACGTTCAGGCGTTGTATTCATCACGCTGGTCGTACTGTTCGTTTGGATTTCGCTGAAGAGCAAGAAGTCTGTTGCAGCCGATGCATTGGATGAACTTACCATCAAGACCCAGTTGTTGTGGAGCAACATCATGTTCGCTACAGCTGTCGTATCGTTGGTACTGTTCATCGCAGGTTTCTTCGTGCCTGTCTTCCACATACACGGCTTCGAGGGTGCTATGATATTCTTCGCTGCCATCACAGCAACTATCGGTATCTACCTGCGTTCGAATGCACTCGACAAGGTACAGGATCCGAAGCTCGTGGCTATCGACCTGAATATATTCCATACAGACAAGATTTTCAACTGGGGAGCTTTTGGCGTGATTGCCATTCTGACCATCCTCTACATTGCACTGTGGTAATAGTAAAAGCTAATGACAACGTATTATAAAGAATTTCAAAAGGTCCTTCTGTCTGTCGACTGTATCATCTTCGGTTTCGACAACAACAAGCTGAAGATTCTCATTGGTCGCAGACAGATGGACCCCGGTCGTGGTGAATGGAGCCTCTACGGAGGCTTCGTTCGCGGCGACGAGAGCCTCGACGAGGCAGCCAACCGAACCCTTAACGAACTGACTGGCCTGCACAAGATATATATGCGTCAGGTTGGTGCTTTCGGCAGTGTCGACCGTGACCCAGGCGAACGTGTAGTCTCCGTTGCATATTATGCACTCATCAACGTTGATGACTACGACGACAAACTGCGCCTTGAGCATGGTGTAGAATGGGTGGAAGTAGACAAGGCTCCCGCCATGTATTCTGACCATAATCAGATGGTGACAAGGGCTCTCAAACTGATGCGTGATAAGATTAAGACTCGTCCCATCAGTTTCCAACTGCTGCCCCCGCTCTTCACGCTTACTCAATTGCAGCGTCTTTACGAGGCTGTCATTGGTGAGGAGGTCGACAAGCGTAACTTCCGCAAACGCATTAAGGATATGGACTATATCGAGAAGACTGAACTCATCGATAAGACACATTCTAAGCGTGGCGCAGCTCTCTATCGCTTCAACAAGAAAGCGTACGACGAAGATCCCAACTTCAAGCTCTAACCAGCTTGAAGTAATTGAGAATTGAGAATTGAAAATTGAGAATTATGTTAGAAGAACTGAAAGAAAAAGTGTTCAAGGCCAATCTTGACCTTGTGAAACACAACCTCGTAATATTCACTTGGGGCAACGTGTCAGCCATCGACCGCGAAAAGGGCCTCGTAGTTATCAAGCCCTCAGGCGTTGAATACGACGTTATGAAGGCTTCGGATATGGTCGTTGTTGACCTCGAGACTGGTAAGGTCGTTGAGGGTGACCTCAACCCTTCAAGCGACACGCCTACCCATCTGGTATTGTATAAGGCATTCCCAGAGATTGGCGGTGTTGTTCATACCCACTCCACCTATGCTACCGCATGGGCTCAGACCGGTAAGGACATTCCCAACATCGGTACGACACATGCCGACTATTTCCATGATTGCATTCCCTGTACCGATGCAATGACTGCCGACCAGATGCCTGAGTATGAGCACAATACAGGTGTCGTGATTGTCAACCGATTCCTCAATGGCGAAATCAATCCTGTTCACACGCCTGCCGTGTTGGTCAAGAACCATGGACCTTTTGCTTGGGGCAAGGATGCTGATCAGGCTGTCTATCACGCAGTTGTTACTGAACAGGTGGCCAAGATGGCTTACATCTCGTTCACACTCAATCCTGAGACGACGATGAATCCTCTGCTTGTCGAGAAGCACTTCTCTCGCAAACACGGACCTAACGCTTACTATGGTCAGAAGAAAAAGTAATAATTAGCTTGCAAAAAGAATAGCAAAAATGAAAGCATTTGATAATTTAGAGATTTGGTGGGTTACTGGTGCCCAGTTACTCTACGGAGGTGATGCTGTTGTCGCTGTCGACGGTCACTCGAAGGAGATGGTGGAAGGCCTGAATAATAGCGGTATCATTCCCATCAAGGTTGTGTACAAAGGTACTGCCAACAGTTCGAAGGAAGTAGAGGCTGTCATGAAAGCCGCCAACAATGACGACAAGTGCGTAGGTATCATCACTTGGATGCACACCTTCTCACCCGCCAAGATGTGGATCAAGGGCCTGCAGGATTTGCAAAAGCCCCTACTCCACTTCCACACACAGTACAATGCCGAGATTCCCTGGGCTACAATGGATATGGACTTCATGAACCTCAACCAGAGTGCTCATGGTGACATAGAATTCGGACATATATGTACCCGCATGCGCGTACCTCGTAAAGTAGTATGCGGCTATTGGAAGGACGAGGCCGCCCAGAAGCAGATTGCCGTCTGGGCCCGCGTAGCAGCTGGTGTTGCTGATGCTAAGAACGTTCGCTGTCTGATGTTTGGTATGAACATGAACAACGTAGCTGTTACCGATGGTGACCGCGTTGAGTTTGAACAGCGTCTTGGTTATCATGTCGATTACTATCCCGTCAGTTCGCTGATGGAATACTGGAAGCAAGTAACTGATGCTGAGGTTGCTGCCCTCGTCGAGGAGTACAAGAAAGAGTACACCATCAAGATTGACGAGAGTGGCGAAGAGGTTTATTGGGAGAAAGTGAAGAATGCTGCCCGTGCCGAGATTGCTCTCCGTCGCGTCTTGAAGGATGAGGGCGCTACAGCCTTTACCACTAACTTCGACGATCTGGGTGATGCCAATATCGACCAGCCCGACTTCTGTGGTTTCGACCAGATTCCCGGCCTGGCCTCGCAGCGCTTGATGGCAGAAGGTATCGGCTTTGGTGCTGAGGGTGACTGGAAAACAGCTTGCCTCTATCGCACACTCTACATCATCCAGCAGGGAATGCCTACAGGTTGCTCGTTCCTCGAGGATTATACATTGAATTTCGCTGGCGACCGCAGTTCATGCTTACAGAGCCACATGCTCGAAGTTTGTCCGCTCATCGCTGTCGACAAACCCAAGTTGGAAGTTCACTTCCTCGGCATCGGCATCCGCAAGCAGCAGACTGCCCGCCTCGTCTTTACCTCTAAGACCGGTCGTGGTATCAAGGCCACCGTTGTCGATCTGGGCAACCGCTTCCGCCTGATCTCACAGGAGGTTGAGTGCATCGAACCGAAGCCCATGCCCAACCTGCCTGTTGCTTCTGCCCTCTGGGTACCGCAGCCTTCGTTCGAGATTGGTGCTGGCGCGTGGATACTGGCTGGCGGCACACACCACAGTGCTTTCTCGTACGACATTACCGAAGAGTACTGGGAGGACTTTGCCGAGATGCTGGGCATCGAGTATGTCAAGATTAACAAGCAGACCACGACGTACGACTTCAAGCAGACGCTGCGCAACAACGAGGTGTACTTTATGCTGAACAAAGCTTTGAAATAACTAACGTTATTTTAATGGATAATGGATAATTATTATTCCATGGACAATTGATGATTATTCTGTCCATTTTATATATTAATAAGGAGGCGGTTCCTGTCGAGGACCGCCTCCTTATTCTGTGCTTGCGCCGTCTGGCTTTGCCAATGCGCCATTAATAGTAATCCATTTTCAATTGAATAATTACCAGATTCTGATGCGGCTTTCCGGAGCCAGGTAGAGCTTGTTGTCCGGTTTGACACCGAAGAGGTCGTACCAGCTGTCAGCGTTGCACACGACGCCGTTGACGCGCTCGCGGAACATGGAGTGGTCGTCCTTCGTGTATGGCGACGGCTTACTGGCTGCAGGGTCGTTGCCGACGGTACGGAGGCGTGCGTATTCTGCCGTCCACTTGGCGCAGAACATGTAGGCGACGGCCTGATAGAAGCGCTGCAATTGCAGGCGGCGCCCGTCACCCTTGAAGCCGTGGCTGTCCAAATAGTCGGCGTAGGCATCGTAGGCTATAAGGAATCCGCCCAGGTCGGCTACATTCTCGGCCAACGTGTAGTCGCCGTCGGCTTTCACGCCGGCTTCCAGTGGCATGACGTCGAACGAGCTGTAGAGTGCTGCCAGCTGACCCGTGCGGCGCTGGAACTCCTGACTGTCGGCATCGCTGGCCCACAGGCTACCCAGGTCGCCCACCGTGTTGTACTTGGCACCCTCGGTATCGAATCCGTGGGTAATCTCGTGTCCCCATACCGTCATGGTGGCAAAGTTGTGGGCTTCGTTCTGCTGACCGTCGTAGGCGGGCGGCATGATGAATGCGGGCAGAATGTTCATAAAGTTGCCCGACGCGTAATAGAAGGCGTTAAATGTGGACAGCGGTGAGTCAATCAGTATCTGGTGGAAGCTGCCGCGCTGGATGCTCATGCCGATGATTTTGCACTTCAGTGCCAGCAGCGAGCGTCGCAGCGCACGGATGTCAGCGGCCAGGTTGGGCTGCTGGCTCAGGTCGGGCAGTACCTCTTCTATCCACTCGTCGGGAGCGCCGACGTTGAATACCATGGCGTCCAACTTCGCGATGGCGTTCTGTTTCGATGCAGCGCTCAGCCACGCGTTCTGGCTGATGCGCTGGCGGAAGGTGTTGCGCAGCAGTTCGGTGCGCTCGCGGGCCTGCTGCTTCATGTCGTCGGTCACGTAAGCCTTGGCAAAGTGGTACGACTGCTCGTAGGTCAGCGTGCAGCC
>JAEEGG010010858.1_pt1 | contig 19998 bp, 17 predicted proteins | sample 9134161 | NCBI WGS metagenome assembly JAEEGG01 (sample SAMN16246543, study PRJNA631951) | gut metagenome | biome: gut microbiome; feature: rumen; material: CR-attached | host: Bos | place: Iran: Karaj | collected 2018-10 | reverse complement strand
TGCTGCTTAACCAGAAGCCTGGTGGTCCGAAAATCTTCTATTCAAGGGATAACGTATGAAAACAGGTTTGGGTGTAACACATAAGATTGTCGGTTTTTGTTCGGCTGGCATCCTGCTCTTCCAGCCACTGTTAGCATCTGCCAAGTGCGGAGGTGTTGACTACAGCTGGGGAGCGGATGCTTTGGCGAATGCACATGACTATACAGTTACGATGATGCTGTATGTGGTCTATCTCTCCTACGCCATCGCTGCCATCGTTGCCATCATCGGCGCATTGCAGATATACTTCAAGATGACGACAGGTGAAGGTGACATCACCAAGAGTATTATGATGCTCGTCGGGGCTTGTCTGTTCATGATTGGAGCATTCATACTCTTCCCAGCCTTCTTCGGCTACAACATCATATAGGATAACGAACACGATAAATGACAGGATAACAATAACCAGGATAACGAAATAATCTCAAATGGCCAAGAGAGAATAATCGTGTGAATAGTAATTAAAAAAATCTGTAAAACGTAGAAAAAAATGAAGAAAATCAAAAAGTTTACCAAGAATCTCTTCAGTGCCAATCGCATGAAGATGCTCGCCATGATGCTTCTTTGCGGTACTGCCGTAACCTTTGCGCAGAACGCAGCTGGTGACTACACCGCAGGAACCAATGCCCTCTCTACCGTAACGGAAGAGATTGCCAAGTATGTTCCTTATGTAGTGAAGCTGTGCTATGCCATCGCCGGTGTAGTTGCCGTTGTCGGTGCGATCTCTGTGTACATCGCCATGAACAACGAGGAGCAGGACGTCAAGAACATCTTAGTCCTTCAAAATCGTCAGGAAACGAGAAGAAAGGAAATGAAACTTAATTCACTATTACACAATACGTTATGCAGATATTTGAATTTTCCGATTTTTGAAAATGTGGTTCTTAAAAACATTTAATAGAATGATTTTTGTTTCTGATTTGTTTCTCATGTCTCAATTGATTTTCCTATCTTTGTATCACTTTTCAGGGGCAAAATAGCGAGGTTGAAAGGAGATGTCAGCAAGAGAAAAGCCAGTCATTCCAAGAATCAATAAACGACTGTTTACCCCGACCAGAAGGAGCAAGTTACCAAATAAAATAACAACAATATGGCAAGACCAAAGAAACAAGTTAAACTGAAGGAGCCGATAAAGATTCGGTTGAAATCTCTTGCAGATGGCAACAAGAGTATTTATCTCGACATCTACTGGAAGGGAACGAGAAAGTATGAATACCTCAAACTCTATCTCGTCCCAGAGGTCAATCCCATCTGCAAGGAGCAGAACAAGGAAACGATGGCAGTTGCAGAACGCATCAAGGCAGAGCGCATCAAGGCACTTCATGGTCATGGTGTTCAGGACTGGGAAGCAGTCAAGCAGGGGTCTATGCTCCTGACTGGCTGGATAAAGCGGTATTGTGAAGGTGGTGTCAACATCAAGAAGTCAACCCTTCATTGCCGTGTTGAAATGCTTCACACCGTGGAGAAATACCTTGAAGAGACCAAGCAGACCTTCATTTCCCTTGAAGAGGTCAATGCTGACTTCTGCCGTGGCTATGTGAAGTTCCTTCGCAACTTCCCCAATTCACACATCATCCATGGCAAGCCCAGACCCATCAGCCAGAACACGGCAAGCCGTTATCTTGGAATGTTCTCGACTACTCTCAACAATGCAGTCCGTCAGGGCATCATCAGGAACAACCCCATGAAGGAACTTGAAGCACGTGAGCGCATTCAGCCAAAGGATGGCATGAAGGAATATCTCACCATCGAGGAACTGAGAAAGCTCATGGCAACTGACAGCTACCGCCCAGAGGTCAAGCAAGCCTTCATCTTTGCCTGTTTCACAGGATTAAGACTCAGCGACATGTACCGACTTGCGCCAATGCACATCTTCAAGAGTCCAGACGGCAAGGGCGAGTATATCGACATGGAAATGCAGAAGACAGAGAAACCTGTCATCGTTCCCCTCTCAGAAGAGGCGAAACGCTGGTTGCCCAAACCAAAGGGAAAAGAAATACCCTTCTTTGACATACCAACGACTCAGACCGTTATAGGCAGGGCACTCCGCAAATGGGCAGAGGCAGCAGGAGTTGAGAAGCACATCAGTTTCCACTGTTCACGTCACACCTTCGGCACAATGATGCTGACACTTGGCGCAGACCTGTTCACGACAAGCAAACTGATGGGACACACCAATATCCAGACCACCGAAATCTACGCTAAAATCGTGGATAAGAAGAAGGAGGAAGCCATCAACCTCATTGACGGAATGTTTAAGTAAATCATTGATATACAAATAATCCATTCAGATATATGACCATCACACTCAGACAAAAAGACCTCGAAAACGACAACAAGAGTTTGTATCTTGACATCTATGAGAATGGCAAGCGCAAGTTTGAGTTCCTTTCCCTCTATTTACTCCCTGAGATAAATGACGAGATAAAGGCAAGGAACCAGGAGACCTTGAAACGTGCGCAGGAGATTCGTGCCGAGCGCATCCTTCATCCCGAGACCATTCCAGAGAAAGGTCACTTGATGGTAGTTCAGGAGATTCCCGATGATGACTCTCCCGAAGTTCTGGACTGGATTCAGACCTATATCGACTGGGCTAACGACAACACCGAATTTACCAAGTCTGTTGTGAACCAGACCAGCTATCTTCAAGAACGCATGAGGGAGTTCCTGAAGGCTAAGCGCAGACCACATATCACTCTGAGGAAGTTTGATAAGGAATGGTTCAAGTCATTCTTTTCTTGGCTGAAGAATGACTATGTTCCTCAGAAGTATGTCCGCATGGAAGCCAGACCATTGAACGAGAACAGTCTGCACAATCTCCAGCAACGCATCGTTGCCGTATTCAACAAAGCGGTCAAGACTGGCAAACTGAATGCAAACCCATTCTACCAGTTGGAGAAGGAGGACTACTTTGCCAAGCCAAAGGAAACTCACAAACAGTTCCTCACCCCTGAAGAACTGAAAACCTTCATGGCATCAGAAGAGACAAACGGAGTCAGGGAAACCCAACTGGCTTTTGGCTTTGCCTGTCTCACTGGGCTTCGCATCAGCGACATCAGGGCTTTACGATGGTCGAACATCATGAAGAACGAACAGACAAACACCCTCGTCATCATCCAGAAGAAGACCAAGGCACTCAATGCCGTGCCAATATGCTCAACCGCAGCTGCATGGATGCCAGAGCAAAGGGATGACAAGGTGTTTCACCTTCCTGCCCATGCCAATGTGGATGCAGCCCTCAAAAGAATAGCCAAGAAGGTAGGTATCGAGAAGAAAATCTCCTTCCATACCTCCAGACACACCTTCGGCACGTTGATTCAGGCGGCTACTGGTGACATTGAGACCACCAAGAAACTGATGGGTCACAAGTCACTCAAATCCACCGCCATCTATGCTGATGTCCTGACGGAAGAGAAAGTCAAGGCGATTGACAATACCAAGACCGTTTTCAGGACTCGCAAGCCACATGCCGAGAATACCAAGATTCCAAGGACGAAGCGAACGGCAGCGACTAACACGCACCCTCGCAAAGTCATAGACATACAGGATAACGACTAAGCGAGTCAAGCAAGAATAATCACTTTTCAAGCCCCATTTTCAGACAGGAGAAACACCTGTCTTAGGGGATTGCAGGCTCAAACCAAATAGCAAACATATTATTAACATACTAAATATCAATAAAATGAATAAGACTATCGACAATGAAACCCTTCTTTTGAAGGTTGAGTCACATGACCATCGTATCGAGGTTCTGGAGAACCTTCTGAATGTTGCCAAAGAGGTGCTGACACTGGAGGAAGCAGCCCTCTTCATGGGTATCTCAAAGAGCAGTCTCTACAAGATGACCCACAAGCACGAACTTCCCTTCTATCGTCCTAACGGCAAGCTCATCTACTTTGAGAAGTCGGAACTCCTGAAGTGGATGCGTCAGAGTCGTACCATGTCCGAGACTGAGACCCAGGAGGCTGCAGCCCAGCACATGACCGAACTTGCAAACAGCTAAATCCCAGAGCGTATGAACGGAGAAATGACCCAACAAGAGTACAATGACAAGGTGGCTCAGGTAGCCAGTCTTGCCGTTGCCTACGTCAAGACAGACCGAGGCTATTACCAGATGCGTGATGCGTTCAATGAACTGTGTGAGAAGTCTGGTGCCAATAAAGGCATCAATGATGAAGCCACTATCGGCAGACGTATTCTGCTTGTTCAGAAGATATGTATCGAGACCATCCCTTCACTCTCCAAGGAAGCCAACAAGTGGCTGGAAGACCAGTTGAAGGACATTGCGAATGACTATACCCCTGCAAGGTCACGGGGCTTCAGGAGATAACTCTTCCTTTCCCTTTCATCCAATCAAAGACTTTTGTATGAGAGTAACAGCCTATATACGTCAGAAAGATGCCGCGAAGAACGACCTTACAAGCCGTGCTACGGTTTATTTCCGTGTCCGTGATAAAGGGCTTGATATCAAGTGCGCAAGCGAACTTCAAATCAATCCCAATCACTGGAGCCAGGAACGGCAGGGCTACAAGAGCCGTGTCGCTCTGGTTGATGACGATGCCAGAAACCTCTTTGATACAAGTGTCAAGGAGCTTACAGGCATCATAACAAGGGAATACTATATCGGAGCAAACTCCGACTGGCTCAAACGACTTATCTTTGCCTATCATCATCCCAGTGCCTATCAGATGGGCAGTGGCATGGTGGTAAGCAAATCTTTTGTCGTATGGGCAGAGAGATACCTTCAAAGCAAGCACTTTGACCGCCATCAGGAGTGCAACACCCGATGCCTGATTGCCAAGGTGACTCACTTTGAAACCTCTAAGGGAAACGGATTCACGATGAACATTGACAGCATGACTGCCGATGATCTTCGTGAATTTGAGAGTTTCCTTATCAATGAATGTGCCATTTCATTGAATACCATCTGCACCAACATGACCTTGCTACGTACTGTCTGCAACTGGGTTCGCAAGCAGGGAGTCACCACCAATGACCCCTTCTTTGGCTATGAAATGCCCAAGGCACTCTATGGCACACCCTATTTCCTGACTATTCAGGAGCGTGACAAAGTTTTATCCTGCGACCTGTCGGATGATGCCGAACTTGCAGAGTATCGGGACATGTTCATGTTCCAGTGCATGGTAGGCTGCCGTCATGGTGATCTTGTGACCTTCACCCCCAAGAACATCATTGACGGTGTTCTGGAATATATCCCCATCAAGACCAAGGGCAAGTCAGGGGCAGTTATAAGGGTTCCTCTTATCCCCAAGGCGATGGCTATTGTCAATGGCCATGACCATGGTGAGGACGAACCTCTTTTCCCCAGACGTTTTAACTTCAAATTCAACGTGGCAATACGTAGAATCTTGAAGCGTGCCGGGGTAAATCGTGTTGTCACTGTGATTAACCCACGGACACGGCAGGAAGAGAAGAAACCAATCTGCGATGTGGCTACTTCTCACTTAGCCCGAAGGACTTTTATCGGTAATCTTTACCGTCAGGTCAAAGACCCGAGTTTGGTGGCTTCAATGTCTGGTCATGCCAACGGAAGCGTTGCTTTCCAACGTTACCGAGCCATTGACGATGACATGAAGAAATCCCTTGTTGAACTCATTCAATGATATTCTTCTTTTGACTGGTAATTCACTTCACACAATTCATGGTTATAATTTTCAAGACTCAAATTATATGGATAAGCAAATGATTCATTACTGCTTCACACTGTCTGAGGAACAGTTGAAGTATCTTCGCAGCAAGAAGTACAAGATTGACCGCATGGAATGCTTCATGTCTCTTGTGGTTCTCGCTGGACGTGAAACGAAACTGGTACAGGTTAGCAAGACCCAACAAGTTGAAATCTTGCCTGGGCAAGTGATGGTTGACAACACCCAACTTGCAAAGCTCTGGGATAAAGACCGCAAGACGGTTCCCAAGATTATAGAGGCTATGGAGGCTCTGGGTATTTCCTCTTCACAGAAGATAGGAGAAAACCGCATCCACACCCTTCATTCCCTTTCGGGCTGGTATGTGGACGGTAAATTCAGAGGCAATTACTACTCCTTGAAGCCCAATGCCGACCGCTCTGCAATCATCCATGCGGACGTTCCACCTGCAAGGGTTATCACAGTTGAAGTGTCCGAAGACAAAAGCAAAGGCGAGGAAGGTTCTGTCTCTGAAAGCGACAATTCCCATCATGGGAACATGGGCATGAATCCTTCTGCCGTTGGCAATGTGTCACACCCATCATCACAATCTAATGATAGTGGCAATGTGTGTAAATCTGGGACGGATGCTGCATCTTCCGAATCTTCTCACTACAACAATTCCCGTCAGTCTGCTGGCATCCCTTCTACGAATGCAGAAGCCGATGGCAGTCAGAATGAAGGGAAAAGAAACGAGGGAGCATCACCGCAGCACTCAGGAGGTCAAGGTGGGCAGTCAGGCGGCTACCAGAGACAGCCATACAACAGTTACCAGAAGCCTAACGGCAATGACCGCCCAGACGGCAACAAGTAGCCATGTGGACGAAGGTTTGCGACCTGCACCGCCATCCATCCCAAGGGACGTTTGCCGATACTGGCTGCAAGCGAAACCGAAACGGACTTCTAAGCCCAGACGGGAATTTCGGAGTTAAAAGCCCCGATATTTTAGAGGGACTTTTCGAGAAATCCTTTTGTAGTACAAAACAGGTGACCCAGTTTTTGCACTCCTAAAAGTTTCTCGGGCTACTCGCAGGCTCGCAGACCTTGTCCTTCTTCTTAACTGCAATAATTTCATCCCTTTCATCAATAGTCATTGACATGAAGAAAAAAAAGATAACCAAGAGACCGCCATCCAGAGTACACTCCTTCCGATGTACGGATGAAACCTGGGCGCAGCTCAAAGCACTTGCCAAGAAATGTGGCATAAGCCTGAATCGCTATCTGACCGAAACAGGCTTGAAGCATCACCCACGTCAGCGGCTCACCAAAGAAGAGGTCGATGCCCTGAACTCCCTTGTCGAGGCAAGGGCTGACCTGATAAGCATCCGCAACGTTCTTTCCAAGAAAACAGCTGAGGAAAAGTTGAAACTCTTCAAGACGGAGAAGTTCATGGCATGGTGGATAATGAAAAGTGCAGAACTCATCCAACATTGGTATAGCATCGAAGAGAATATTTCATCACCTGTACTGACCAAAGATAAGAACTCACTATGATAATGCTTGCAAGCGTTGTGCCCTATGGCGGCAATGCCGTAAGGTACGCATTGGAGAAAGAGAAGGCAAAGTTGGTCAAGGTTAACCACATGCCTGAAGGTATCGACCCGACTGCCATCTGGTATATGATGAAGCATCATTGCCAGCTGCATCAGCAGGACAGGACAGTCGGACGAGCACTGGAACGCTTCATGGTTCAGTTTGTGATCTCCCCCTCAAAGGAAGAGGCGGCAAACTTCACCATGAAGGACTGGCAGAACCTTCACGAAGAAGCGTTGGAAACGTTGGATGCTGTCGGACTTATACCCAAGGGCATGAAGAAGGAGGTCAAGACCAATTTCCGTAATTCAATGAATGTGGCTGGCTTGCATTCCGACTCCAAGTCAGGAACGCTGCACCTTCATCTGGACTGTTGCCGTGTTGACCTCGATGGGAACACCAACGATGTTCACGATATTCACAAGAGGGCAATGATGGCTGCGGAAATCATCAACATGAGACATGGATGGGAGCAGCCCAAGGAGATACGTGAAATGCGAAAGGAAGAGATTAAGGACTTTTGCGAAAACACCCTTCAGAAGATGGATGCTTTTGACATAGGCAGATATTTCAATATGCTCCGCATGAATGGCTATGAGGTTACACCTCGCTATGACAAGGAGAAGAAACTTGTTGGCTATACCATCGGCAAGAATGCCTCAGTGTTCAAGGCTTCTGAAATCGGACGCAGATACATGGTATCACAGCTTGAAGCCACATGGAAGAAGCTCCATCCGAAGCCTACTCAGGTCAGGGTAAAACCTGCTTCACCGACTGTCACACCAAGCAGCCGTCCGTCTCGTCCAGTTACTCCCAAGCCGACATCTACCCAGACCAAAGTTCAGCCAAGTGCTCAGCCCAAGCACGCACCAGCCAAGACCGTTTTCAATATCGATACTGGCAGTGAGGTCAAGAAAGTCTGGATTCCTGATTCGGTCAAGGACATCTTCTTCAATGAAGCTCAGGTTCCAGAGGGCAATGAGATTGCAACTGTCGAGAACATTTCCCACGTTGCCATGCTTCTCTTTGCTGGGTACATCGATGCCGCTACGTCCATGTCCGAATCTTGCGGAGGTGGCGGTTCCGCTCCTGAATCTGGATGGGGAAAGAAGGATGACGAGGACGAGCGCATGTTTGCCCGTCGATGCCTCCAGATGTCTCACTCTATGTGCAAACCAAAGTCAATTAAACGTGGTTTCCATCGTTAAATCATTTCCATATGTCAAATATCAGAAAAAGTAAAAACCATGAGGATATGCCCGACTTCGATAAGATGTGGGGCGAGGTTCAGGAGGAAATTCAGGAGAAGGATGCCGAGGATGCCGTGGTCAATCGTGCGCCAGAACTCAAAAAGTTGAGTGAGGACATTGACAAAGCCACAAATACTTGGATCAATGCCACTCTCCAACTGGAGTCTGCCATCCAGCAGTATCAGCGATGCGAAAGGAAACTGGACTATTCCGTTACAGACATCCGTGGCAAGGTTGACACTATCAATGAGCATATTGACAATGTTCTGAAAGATGCCCCGACCAAACTTCAGGTCTCAGTCAATGTCGCTGATGCTGACTGGAAGAAGATACAAGACTTGTTTGACCAGGAACACAAATGGATGCTTGACAAGATGCAAGAACATATCCGTGAGGTCAATGGTATGTTTGTCGAAGAACGCAGGAGGGTTCAGAAACGATACAAGGAATATGATGGCTGTTATCTGGGACATTATGCCCAGTATTTCTTTTGGTTCTTCTTCGTATTGGGATTCTCATTGTTCATTTACGGCATGGTCATAATAGTTGGCAAATGGCTTAACTGGTTTTAATCATCTAATGTTCCCAAAATGGTTTGCGGGTCTCATTTTGGGAACAATTAACCCACTGACAATCGGCATTGATGCTGAAAATCAGTGGGTTTATTCGTTTAGTTGTCAATCTTGAAAAGATGAATTATTACGACAGAAAGACACTTTGCGTGCTTTTAAGGTTTTACAAGTACCTCACGGTATCGTCATTCTTTGCTCTTTTTCCCAGACATATACTCATCCATGCATTGTTTAATAAAAGCCATCACCGTTGGTGCTGCTGCATTAACGACAATCTGTTTACCGAACAACAAGTCCAGAAGTTCCCAATATTTGCCAAGCAATGAGATTCCAAAACATTTTATTGAATAGAAATCATCTGTTGATTCACCAAGTAACAAAGAATTGCTCAATCCATGAACGTATTGTGATGTATATGAGTAGAATGATTGTATGTTTGGTCGAATATCTATCAGAGCATACAAGTCCTCCCAAGTCTGCTTTTGCGGTTTAGTCAGAGTAGCATCAAAGGTTTTATACTTCCAATTACTTTTATCAACAATTATCTGAAAGAGAGTTGGATTCAGTGTCTTATAAGGATGATTATCAAGCATCCTTAGGCAAGTTTCAATCATACATTCTGCATTTGCTCTGGCAGAAATAACTTGATTATGGATAGAATCATATTCCTCTTTTGTACAGTATCCATCATATTGATAATCAAAACTAAGAGCCTCTTTTCGCTTCCTGTTCCCGTCCAAAAAGTATAGCAAATACCTGAATGTAGTCTCAGTTTCGTCCTTGTTGGCGAAAATGCGATACATCACACAGAGATTATCTGCCTGCATTCGTATAAGCCCGTAACAAGATACTGCATCTTGTTCCTGTTCTGCTAAAGTCTGAAGGGATTGCGCTTGTTTGAGAAAATTTTGCCCCATACATAACAGCGTACCAATAGCATCTGTCAAATCATTCTTTCGATGTCCGACAGATAAACGCTTCGTTGCACTTTCTGCGAGTAGCATTATTTGTGAGAATGCTGTTTCTGGAGTATGTCCAGTTGCTTCCATTTCTGGAATCGAGACTTTAGCCATTCAAATGTTTGTTAGTTATTTGGCTTTCCTTTCTCTACTTTCATACCTAACTTAAAGAATTTGGAGATTCTATTCAAATCATCAGCCTTTGTTTCATTACTGATGTTAGAATAGATATACCAACCATCGACTTCATGCTGCCATACTCGCCCTGGAACAGGTGGACGCTTGTCTTTACCGACAAGGTTGTAGCCGCCATGTTCGATACCAACTTGAGGAATACGTTCAAGTCCTACCTTTCGAAGTGCATCTACAAACGTATTGATTGCAGCTTTATGCCAGATTACAGTACCATCAGGGAAAGTTACACGCAACCCCTTCGTTGGATTCTCTATGTGTTTTGTTGGCACATGAGGCTCAACGGATGCTGGTTTCTCAGAACTTGATACAGGTTTACTTGACTTTGGGGTTAAAGTCTTTGCGTCAATAATCTCACTAATCTTTGTTTTACGTGAGAGTGCAACGCTAAGGGGTTCGCCAGGATGATACTCTACCACAAGAACAAGATCACGCTGAATCTCGCTCAGTTGTGGCTCGATATTCTGGCTGAGTGCTGGTAGAATTTCCTCTTTGATGATTTTCTCTTCGAGGTTATCTGCCGCTTTCAGCAACTTGTCATCCACAGGAAGATTCATGTCCCTGAGTGACTTCAATGTGGTATAGAGTTCTTTGAGTGTAGCCATATCGCAAAACTTTATTTTGTTCCTTCTACAATTTTGATTTCATCTTCAGTCAACCCATACATATCATAAACTAACATGTCTATTTCATGCTCGAGTGTAGTCGTATCGTTCAAACTTGAAGATGCTTTGCTTTCCATAATTTTGTTTACCAAGAGCGTAAAATCAACATCTTTATCAGGGATTGGAAGGATTTGTAATTCATTTCTTCCAATGTTAATTGCCCCTCCAGACATTTTAAGTGAGTTAAATACGATATTCAGCCAATAAGAGGCTAGTTTACTGTTAATTATCGCAGTAAGTTTATATAGTTGTTTAGTGTCACCAAGGATTATCGTAGTTGATTTTCCTGCTATAAACTCACCACAGACATCTAAACAAGCTTCATACCTCGTAGTCATGCTAGCAACAATGATTTTGGGAGATGAAGCTTGATTATATCTAACTTCTGAATAGTTTTTAAGATCTTCAGCTGGAACTATTGGGTAAGTATAACTGCCTTTAATATATCGGCAAGGCCTTATTCCCCAATAAGGTAAATAAGGGTCAACCGTTCCTGAATTAATCAACTTGAATCCATTTTTGCAATTGCTATCTTGGACTATGTTTTTAATTTCATAAGCATCTGCAACGGTTGCCGCTCCTAATACTTCAACTGGTAAATCCTTTAAAGGATTGAATAAGTTAATCTTTGAGATCAACTTGAATATTGCTGTATTTCTAAAGAATGGATCCCAATAATCATTTCTTGCCAAATCACTAGAATTGGCTTTGTTTGATTGTTTTACATCCACACGATTTTCCATAATCGTGAATAAAGTGCTATCCTTTTTGTCACAATTACGCAACACAATGGTAATAGGATATACGGCTGCATCTTCAAAAACATCAATGCGACTATAATCTCTAATTTCAAGTACATGTTTTTTTGATAAATACTTACGTAGCTCTACACCATATTTTGCTGCTATAAGTTTATTTGGAATGATGTTACTAAAAATACCATTCTCTTTTAGCAAAGATATACTGAATTCTATGAAGACAATAAACATATCCCAGTTTCCACTGGCACAAGCAAATGTTTTTGCATACAATTCTCGCTCTTTAGGCATTACCTTAACCATAGTTTCAGAATCTATGTAAGGTGGATTTCCTATAACAATGTCAAAACCTCCTTTATCAAATACTTCCTTGAAGTATATGTGCCAAAGGAAAAACAAATTATTTGGAATTGGAAGTTTCTCTATCTTTCGCTGTACGTCAGCTGTGCATCCTTTCAAATTAATAATATAGCTGCGTATATTTTCGTTAATAATGCCGCGAAGGCTTAGTTTTGCATTGTGATCATCAGTCAAATAATACTCCTTTATAGCATGCTGAATATTGTCAAGAGCATATTTTTCATCGAATGCCAATGTTGCTTGCCATGATTGTCCCTTTTTTGTTTTCTTTTTCTTCTGCTCATTAAGAGACATCCCAGAAAGAACAACGCCTTCATATTGTTCAAGAAGAGAGTTACCCTGCATAATCTTGAAATCCATGTTAGGCAAAGCGTGAGGATTCTTTTCATCAACAATTAGAGCAAGCCAGAAACGAAGACGAGCAATATCCACGGCACCCTTCTCAATATCCACACCATAGATATTGTTCTGGATGATATGAGTCTTGATGCTTACAGCTATTTCATCATCAATTCCTTCGATTGCCTTTCGGCAAGCATAAAGTTCACGGAGCATACCCATAGGGAATGCACCCGATCCGATGGCAGGGTCACATATCTTGACATCTTTAAGTTTCTGGTCAACAGATTCTTTCAATTCCTCAGATAGTACAGCTGCATCGTATGTCGTTACAAACTGTCGAATAGCATCCTTAATTTGTTCATCATTGACATTCGTCTGAAGATAAGCAATCAGAGACTCACGGCACATATACTGAACTATCTCCTTTGGAGTATAGAATGCGCCCTTATCCTTATTGTCTTCAAGCAAGTTCTCAAAGATGCGACCAAGCATTTCTGGGTCAACTCCAATCTCTGCATCATCAGGATCATTTTCATCAATGGTGAAGTTGTATGACGCAAAAAAATCGAGCAAGTTCTTCATAAACTTGGCTGGCAATGGGAAATTGGTCATATCGTAGTCATCCTTCTCAAAGAGCCCACCATTTAGATATGGAATTTTGATACCTGAACCGACATTTGGACTGCTTGCAATATCGCCAATTCGCTTAGTATTGATGTCATTGAAAAGTGGTTCGAGAACATCGTCAACAAACGTGTTCTTGTGTAAAGTATTGGCAAAAAGATTCTGAACGAACTCTTTATCACCATCATTCCAAGACTCTCCAGCAGAGCATCCCATCCATCCTTTCTTTTGAAGGAACTGGATGAATACCAATCTACCCATGAGTTTCTTTACATAATCACGTACAGCCTTTTCTGCGTCAGGAAACAGGCTGAACTCCTGCATAATCTCGCGGCAAGGTTGACCAGTAACCTGTTCTTCCCACTTATTGGCCACTTTGACCATGCGTTTGCCAGTGATAAACTCAATGATATCCTCATACTGTTTCTTGTATTCCTTGAAGAAGAGATCGGAAAGTGCTTCTACAGAGAAAGCCTTGGTTATGGCCTTTAGGTCAAGGGCACTTTTTTTGAGATCTTCAAATTGCATTATTGCAGTACGAGAACGATGGCCTTCACCCAAAAGATAGGTAAACCTTTTCGTATCAGTGCTTTCTTTTGTTAGCGAACCATCTTCAGCAAAAGTAAAGGATTCGCTGACGTAAGAGAAACGCAATACGGCCTCATTCTGACGGAAGCAAAACATAAAGGCACCACAACATCCCATTCCTCGCCAACTACTCAATAGTAGATTTCTTATGCCTGCTCGATTTCTCTCGATGATGACACTATCGCTAAGTTCTACTTCGTAGATGGCAATAACATGGCCATCAGGCAAAGTGATCTTACCTGTATAAAGGGCTCTTTTAGCCATATCCTTGTCAACGGGAACTGGCTGTGGCTGTTGCCAGAATTGGACTTTATTACGAAAAATATCATAGAGAAGAGCTTGCCAATTCTGACGGTTATATTTTGATTCAATAACTGAACGGTAATCCATATCTTGTTTTATTTAAATGATTCACTTAAAATAATATCTGCTTCAGTCTCAGTTTCATGCTTTAACTCTTCATTGCTAAGGTAGTAAGCATTGTACTTCTTTGCCATATCAATGATTTGAGAAAGGGCATCGTCATGTTTTAGTTTACCACGAGTCATTTCTTTTTGCATACGTTGTAAGCGCTTAGCAATGACAGTAATAACACCTCGCTCAGCAAGGACACGAAGTTGAACCACTTGCTGATATATGGCTTGATCTTGAATCTCTGGCAAAAAAAGATTCAGCAAGTTCGCAGCCATACCGACCTGAGCACCCATGGCGGAACCTGCCTGTTGTGTCATTGTCTCTTCTTCAACTTGCTCCTGATTACGCAGCTGACGGAACTTTTCGAGTGCCTTCAGTACGTGATCATGATGATGTTCTATTCGTTCAACCTTCTCTTCAGCAGTATCTGCTTTGAAATATTTGAGAGCATCGACAACTGACAATTCTTCTATTGACTCATCACTAGAACGGAAGAAGCTCTTTCTCATATTCGTCTTGAGAAATACCAGTGTATCTTGTGACAATTGCACACCATCAATTTCACGAGGTTCACGACCAGTACGGCTACGAAGTGACATCTTTGCTATACGGTTATATTCTCGACGGTCATTGAGATAGAGTGAGCGAAGTTCCTCATAGAAAGGAATTTCCTCATTAAACTCTCCTTCCTCAGCCTTCATTCCTTCTGTAAACAACTTTTCCAGATTGCGGTCTATGATTTCCTCCTGTGAATAAATCTGATTGTCCTCTCCAAATGTAGAGTGGAATGTTTGAATTTTCGAAAGTGCTATCTGGTTCAACTTGATAATCTGATTACCTTGACGAGAAGGATAGAATACATAGTTGTATATGTTCTTGCCCTCAGAACCAATACGGTTCACACGACCGATACGTTGCATCAGTTTGGTAGAGTTCCAAGGTGTATCATAGTTGATGATGATATTTGAACGATGCAAGTTCACACCTTCGGCCAATACATCTGTTGTTATAATGATGTTATAATCATTTTTGCGAGCACTTTTCTTGTAGTTAGCATCGAAGTTTTCTTGAATTGTCTGGAAGAGTTTATTTCGATTCCCAGAGGAGATAACCAAAACATCTTTTCGGTTAATTCTACGCTCAAGATATTCAACAGTATCAACAGATTCAGAGAAGATGACTAATTTCTGTCCTGGATTGCGGTCTTTTTTGAAAAGTTCATGTTTCAAGATGTCGTTGAACTTGGCAAACTTGGAATCATCAGCTCCTTCTACGTCAACGGTGTCCCAATCAGCGCACAATGTTTCGAGAACACGTTGGTCAGCTTGCAGCATTTCAATAAACTCTGGTTCAAAATCCTCTGCCTTGAAAACTGCATTTTTCGGATTTTCCTCAGCCTTCTGATTCAGACGTTCTTCTATTTCGTCATCATCAAGACCAAGGTCATAAAGGTGGTTGATGTCAAGATCTGGAGCGATAAATACACGGTCATTTTCGAACATTCGTATCATGTTCATATTAGCATCACGGAATCTGCCGATGGAAGTCTTAAAGGCATAGAAACTGCTTTCCAATCGTTTTACCAATCCATTCTTGCGAATACTTGCCAAGCTGCGAGAAATCAATTCTGCATTATCATAGAGTCCTTCGCTCTTTTCTGGTAGCAAGTATGCAATAGCCTGATAACGTGCATAAGTCAAATCCTTTACCAAGGTATTCATTGCAGCTTCAAACATATCGGCTATACGATCATTCATCTCATAGGTTTTCATCTCTGGGGGAGCAACCTTTGGGAATCCCTGAACATCTTTGTAATAACGAGGAATGGCCTCAATGTCTGTACGTGTACGGCGAACGGTAATCGGTTTGATTACGCGGTCACGGACTTTCTCTGCAAGATCCTTGAATTTTTTTAGGTCGTAATTGGGGTCACGACGCAATTTCTTGAACTCAACAATCAGTGGGCTAAAGAAGGAAGTCAAATTTGGTACTCCATCAATTGTACAACATCGTGGGTCTTGGAAAAGTAGAATTTCGTTATAAAGATCTGCTGGTGTATTATTCATTGGAGTTGCTGAAATGAGCATAACCTTCTTCTTGAATCCTGGAATGTTTCCAGTTTCAACTCTAGGCATTTTACAAATTTCCTGTAACTCTGTAAATGCGGAATTGGTATGTGTACGGAATTTATGCGCCTCGTCAACAAGGACAAGGTCATATTCATCAGCATTCCAATAATCATAATTGTCTTCATCAAGCACCTTCTTTAGGCTGCCGTTACTAATGAAGCGTGTATATTTGTCAAGCCCAAAATCCTTGAATGTCTGTTTCCAGTTTTGCTCAACAGCAGGAGGATATACAACAAGAATCTTTGTGTTCTCATAACCATTGTCGATACAGAACTGCTTTGCTATCATTGTAGCGATTACAGTTTTACCAAGACCCACAACATCAGCAAGAAAGAAACCATCATACTTTAACAATTTCTTGTAACCTTCAACAACAGCATCCGTCTGGTATTCATATTTGTCATAACCCTCTGGCATGTCAAAGGCATCATGAGCATCCGTTGCGAGAACTCTATCAGAGAAATACTCCATGAGCATCTTTATGTAAAGTTCGTATGGAGTTACATCACCATTCAAATAGGTTTGCTGAATCGGACCTGCTTTTATATCCTCTGCCGTAATAGGACAGCCTTCTGCTTCTTTCCAAAGTTCTTCAAATTCATCTTTGGCAAACTTTACATCCTCATAATCCGTAAGCTTAACGTTAAACTCGTATTGTTTTTCTTGGCTAATTCCTAAACCATTACCGCTTAGATTGCTTGAACCAGTGATTGCTGCACCGAATGTATATTCATTGTAATCCTCAGGATATAAGAGATATATCTTTGCATGGATTTTCTTGCTGGGATGAGCTCGAAGTTCCAATTTACCATTAACAAGGTCTTCTACTAATTGAAAGATACCTTCCTCAACATTTTTAGAATAATTTGAGTGCTCAATATCTTTCCGAAGCTGTGCGAGATAATCTTGCTTAACTTCCTCCTCTGCACCAAAGAACAATTGTCCCTTGTTGTGTGCGTTGGCGATATACTTATCTACATCTATACCAATAAGAATGCGAACTTTATTGATACTGTTGAGAAATGGGCGAAGCGTAAAATATCCAGATGCTCGCAGAAACCCTACGACAGAATCCAAACATTTAATAGATGAATTGTGTTCGAGTAAGCCCTCGAACTCTTTCATCAGCGTATTGCCCTCTCGATTAGTAAAGAACCTTTTTGCCATAGCTATTACTTATTTGTTTTTTTAACACTTTTAACTACAGGATCAGGCATCGCTTCCAAACGAACAAGATCGTTCATCTCAACATTCAGAAGTTTTGCAATCCTCATCATCATTTCTAATGAAGGCTGACTAACATTGGTACACCATTTGCTTATTGTAGCTGGATCTTTGCCTAATTGCTCAGCCAACCACTTATTTGTTTTACCTTGATCAACCAAAGCTGTTTTAATTCTGTTCAACTTTCTTTCCATTGTCTCACATCTTTAAATAAAACGGCGTAAAGATACAAATATTATTTGATAATATTCCCTTATTCGCAATAAAAATGACGTTTGAATGATGTTTTTCGCCATTTTTCACCGATTTTAACGCAAAAGCCGTTGAGATTCCTATGATATTTGATAGAATTTGGAGTGAAAAATGTTTTTGAGTTTGCACTCTCCAGATGACAAAATCGGAAAATTTCCTTTGTTTTCCACGTTAAGATTTGTTAAGCAGATGTTTTCATTTTGGGGTTTTTGAAATTTTTGTTCCCAATTTGTTCCTTTTGCCGTTTTCGTCTTTTCAATGTATCTGTATATCAGCCACTTGCAAATAATCAGCAGATTTTGAAGAAGAAGATCATGATGGTTGTCGGTGCTTGCATCTTCCTCGTGGCCGCAGCACAGGCTCTGCCTCTCTTCTTCGGTATTTAACCAGAGATAAGCGTAGAGACACATCATGGCAGCAGGAATTGAAAACAACGAATATGTCAGCTACCCGATGTTCAAAGGGCTTCAGAAGCCTCTGGAGTTCATGGGCATCCAAGGTCGCTACATCACATGGGCAGCTTGCGCTGTTGGCGGAGCCATACTTGGTTTCATCATTGTGTACTGCATCTTTGGTTTTGTTGCTGGACTTATAGTTCTTGCTGTTTCTCTCTGTACGGGTGCTGGCCTTATCTTCTTCAAGCAGAAGAAAGGACTTCACACAAAGAAAGAAGACCATGGTGTGTTCATCTACGCTTGTTCACGAAGAATGTAAATTATCATCGAGTGTAGTTAATGAGCAAGTGTATTGAAATCTGAATAAATGTAATCGGTAGGCTCGCCCCCTCGACAGGGTGAGTCTGCCTTAATTTGGAGATAAGAATGATTCTATATGTCATCATAACATTTACCGCGATACTTATAGGCATGGCCATTTCGGTCTATGCTTTTGGTACTGGTGGTAAGCGCAAGAAGATATTCCAGGACATCTACTTCTCCATCGAGGATGTAGATGGCATTGGTGTTCTCTATACCAAGACTGGCGAATACTCTGCTATTATGAAAATAGAGAACCCCGTCCAGAAATATTCTGCCAACATAGACAGTTACTATGAGTTTACTCATTTGCTGACTGCTCTTGCACAGACGCTGGGAGAAGGTTATGCCATTCACAAGCAGGATGTATTTGTCAGAAAACAGTTCAAGGATGAGACTTCAGATAACCACGAGTTCCTATCTGAAAGCTACTTCCGCTACTTTACTGGACGAACCTATACAGATAGCCAGACCTATCTGATTATCACTCAGGAGAACAAAAAGAGCCGTCTTTTATCCTATGACAGCAAGAAATGGCGTGACTTCCTTGTAAAGATCCGCAAGGTCAAAGACCTCTTGAAGGATAGTGGCGTAGATTCTACCTATTTGGGTGGAGAGGAAACCAGAATGTATGTTGACCGCTATTTCTCCATGAACTTTAACGACAAGATTGTGTCGATGACCAACTTCAAGGTCGATGACGAGACCATTTCCATGGGCGATCGTCGATGCAAGGTGTATAGCCTTGTTGACGTGGACTGCATCAACATCCCTTCGATTGTCAGGCCGTTCACCAATATTGAAGTGAATAACGTCGCTATGCCTGTCGATCTTGTGTCTTTGGTTGACAGCATCCCTTCAGCAGACGTGGTTGTCTATAACCAGATGTTCTTCATGCCAAATCAAAAACGTGAACTGGCATTGTTGGACAAAAAGAAGAACCGCCATTCCAGTATGCCCAATCCAAGTAATCTGATTGCTGTTGAGGACATCAAGAAGGTTCAGGATGTTATAGCCAGAGAGAACAAACAGCTTGTATATACCCATTTCAATTTGATTGTAGGTGTTCCCAAGGATGCCGACATACAAAAATGTACGAACCATCTGGAGAACGCTTTTGGTCGCCTTGGTATTCATATCAGCAAACGAGCCTATAACCAGCTGGAGCTGTTCGTTAACTCCTTCCCCGGCAACTGTTATGGAATGAACCAGGACTATGACCGTTTTCTCACTTTGAGCGACGCTGCTGCTTGTCTGATGTACAAGGAGCATATTCAGCATAGTGAGGACACACCTCTTAAAATATACTATACGGACAGGCAAGGTGTGCCAGTAGCCATTGACATCAGCGGCAAGGAAGGCAAAAACAAGATTACGGATAACTCAAACTTTTTCTGCCTTGGCCCTTCTGGTAGCGGTAAGTCGTTCCACATGAATAGCGTAGTCCGTCAGATGTGGGAGCAAAATACTGATGTTGTCATGGTTGATACAGGTAACTCTTACGAGGGCCTATGTGAATATGTAGGCGGTAAGTATATCAGCTATACAGAAGAACATCCCATCACCATGAATCCATTCCGCATCAAGCGTGAGGAGCTGAACGTGGAAAAGACAGGATTCCTGAAGAACCTTATCAT
>JAEEGG010010857.1_pt1 | contig 19999 bp, 16 predicted proteins | sample 9134161 | NCBI WGS metagenome assembly JAEEGG01 (sample SAMN16246543, study PRJNA631951) | gut metagenome | biome: gut microbiome; feature: rumen; material: CR-attached | host: Bos | place: Iran: Karaj | collected 2018-10 | reverse complement strand
TTCACCATCGCCAACAAGATGATGAACTCGACGATGAAGATCGTGCGCGGCAAGGTCGAGGAGCACTATGCCGACCGGATGGCCTACGCCTATACGGCCGAGGGCAAGAACCTGCTCAACGAGAAAAACCTGGCATCCCTGTAAGGGCCTGCGGGTTGAAATAAGGGAAAAGGGTCGCCTGCGGGGCGGCCCTTTTTGTTTGAGAAAAGGAAACAATTTACGCGAATAATGGCAAAATAGTGGAAAAAGGCAGGGGAGTCCTTTGGAAAAATAGAAAAAAAAGGCTAAATCGTGCTGCACTTACTATTAATAACCATTGAAAAACTATGAGTCTAGTACCCAAGGAGATCAAACTGGCGGAGCTGGTCAGGATGTATCCTGCTTTCATGACGGGAAAAAACGCGGATGACATCGCGGTCGCGGATATCGAGTTGGACGGACCGGTCGGACTGTTCCAGCACCCCTGCCGTTTCGACGGCTATCTGACGATCCTCTGCACGGAAGGGTCTTTGGGCGTCGACCTCAACCTGAAGTCCTTCAATCTCGGAAAGGACTCTCTTTTTGTCTACGAACCTTCCAACATCCTTCGCTTCTATCGTTCGGAGCAGGCCCCGGACCAGCCGGTCCGCCTTCGCATCACGGCCATCTCGATGGAGTTCATCCGTGAGGTGGAGAAGGATATCGCCCGCCTGTACACTACTTCCGTCGCCGTGCACGAGGACCCCTGCCTGTCCTTTTCCGGACAGGATGTCGTGACGGTCAACAAGTTCTACGAACTGACGGAGAGCCTGGTGCGCGCCGACATTCCCGGCTGCAAGGAAGCCCTGCATTCGCTGGTCGCCGCCGTCATCTTTTTCTTCCAGTCCTTCTGGATGCGGAAACGCCAGGAGCATAGGGGCGACTATCCGAGTCATTCTCCCAAGGTGCGGGAGAAGGTGGACGAGTTCATCCGCCTGGTGACGGAGCACCACATGACGGAGCATTACCTGGCCTTTTACGCGGAGAAACTGGGCATCACGCCGAAGTACCTGTCGAAGTTGGTGCGCGACGTCACGGGGCGTTCGGCGCCGGACTGGATCGACTCCTTCCTGGTGTTGGAGGCCAAGAACATGCTGAAGTATTCCGACATGGCCATCAAGGAGATCGTTTATGAGATGCATTTCCCGGACCAGTCGTCGTTCTACAAGTTTTTCAAGCTCCATACGGGCATGATCCCCAGCGATTATAGAAAATCTTGATTTGAATTGAAAAATGAAATCAAAATTTTTGTTTTTGTAAAAAGTATTCATAAATTTGCTCTCGAACATTGAAATTATCATTCGTGTTCAGTTGTTAAGTTCGTTTTATATGCGAAGGATGTCTTTGTGAAAAGGCATCCTTCTTCTTTATGGGTTGAAATGTGCGTCGAATTGAAGATTTTTCGTATATTAGCAAGACTTTTTGGAAAGTGTACAATAACTAATAAATCTTTCAGTATGACAAAGAAAAACACCAACATGGTCGCCATCGTGACGATGTGCTTCATTTTCGCGATGATCTCCTTCGTCACCAACATGGCGGCGCCGTTCGGCAACATCTGGGGCAACAAATTCGAGTGGTCCAAGATGGCCGGCAACTTGATGAACTTTGCCGCATACCTCTTCATGGGTATCCCCGCCGGCAAGATGCTCGTCAAGATCGGATACAAGAAGACCACGCTCGTGGCCCTCGCCACCGGTTTCTTCGGCATTGTGATCCAGTGGATCTCCAGCAAGATCGGCGCTGACACTTCCGCGATCGTCGTCTATCTGATCGGCGCTTTCGTCTGCGGTCTCTGCGTTTGCATGCTCAACACGGTCGTCAACCCGATGCTCAACATCCTGGGCGGCGGCGGCAACAAGGGCAACCAGTACATCCAGATCGGCGGCACGCTGAATTCCCTGACCGGCACCTTCACTCCGCTGCTCGTCGGCGCCATGATCGGCACGGTGACCGCCAACACCTCCATGTCGGATGTCACCCCGCTGCTCTTCATTGCCATGGCCGTGTTCGCCATCGCTTTCATCATCATCTCCATGGTGAAGATCCCCGAGCCCGCGCAGGAGCGCAACGCCCAGGCGTACGAGCACAGCCCCTGGAATTTCCGCCACTTCGTGCTGGGTGCCATCGCCATCTTCTTCTATGTGGGCATTGAGATCGGCATCCCGTCCCAGGTCAACTTCTTCCTGGCCGACGCGACCGGCAAGGGCGCCTATCCCGCGGGATTCGCCGGCGCCGCCGCCATCGGCGGAGCCATCGCGGCCATCTACTGGCTGCTGATGATGGTGGGCCGTCTGTGCAGCACCCTCATTTCCGGCAAGGTCAGCACCCGCACCCAGATGATCACCGTCTGCTCGGTGGCCATCGCGCTGGTTATCGCCGCCATCTTCACGCCGAAGAGCGTCACCGTCAACATGCCCGGCTACAGTGCGGCTGACGGCTTTGCCATGTTCCAGGTGCCGCTGAGCTGCCTGTTCCTCGTCCTCTGCGGTCTGTGCACCTCCCTGATGTGGGGCGCCATCTTCAATCTGGCGGTCGAAGGACTCGGCAAGTACACCGAGGCGGCTTCCGGCATCTTCATGATGCTCGTGGTCGGCGGCGGCATCATGCCGTTCATCCAGGACTTCATCGCCAAGGGCTCCGGCTATATGAACAGCTACTGGCTTGTCATCGCGATGCTGCTCTACTTGCTGTACTACGCCCTCATCGGCTGCAAGAACGTCAACAAGGACATCCCCGTCGAATAATCCGCTGAACCATGGAAGAAAAAGAGAAGAATTTCGTAGTGGGCGTCGATGTCGGCGGCCAGACCACCAAGATCGGTGTCGTCGACACCCGCGGTGAGGTCCTGACCCAGTCCGTCATCCGCACGGATACCTACGGGACCGATGCCGGGGCCTATGTCGCCGCCCTGGCGGACGCCATTGCCAAGGTCGTGGAAGCCGCCGGTAAGGTGGGTGAGATCCGCGGCGTGGGCGTCGGGGCCCCGAACGGCAACTATTATACGGGCACCATCGCCTTCGCACCGAATCTCGCCTGGGCCGCCAACGGCTCGATCGAGTTCGCGAAGATGCTGAGCGAAAAGCTCGGCGGCATCCCCGTTTCCCTGACCAACGACGCCAATGCGGCGGCGGTCGGCGAGATGGCGTACGGCGTGGCCCGCGGCATGAAGGATTTCATCATGATTACCCTGGGCACCGGTGTCGGCAGCGGCATCGTGATAGGCGGCCAGGTGGTCTACGGCCACGACGGTTTCGCCGGCGAGCTGGGTCACACCTGCGTGGTGCGCAACAACGGCCGTACCTGCGGCTGCGGCAAGCAGGGCTGCCTGGAGGCGTACTGCTCCGCCATCGGCGTCGCCAAGACGGCGCAGGAGTGGCTTGCGGCGAGCGACGAGCCTTCGAAGCTCCGCGAGTGCGACAGCATCTCTTCCAAGAGCGTCTATGACGCCGCCAAGGAAGGAGATGCGCTGGCTCTCCGCGTATTCGAGTACACCGGCACCCTCCTGGGCCGCCAGTTCGCGGACTTCGTGGCCTTCAGTGCCCCGGAGGCCATCGTGCTCTTCGGCGGTCTCGCCCGGGCGAAGGAATTCCTGTATGACCCGATCATGAATGCGATGAACGAGAACCTCCTCCCGATCTGGAAGGGCAAGGTGAAGATCCTCTTCTCGTCGCTGAAGGAGTCGGATGCGGCCATCCTGGGCGCGTCCGCGCTTGCATGGGAACTTTAAAACCAATCATATTATGAAAAAGATTTTTGTTTTGATCACTGTCGCCGCGGGCGTGCTGTTCGCGGCTTGCAACAAACCCGCCGAGGCTCCGGCCGAGGGCGAGGAAGCTACTCCCGCCGTTGAGGCTCAGGCCCCGCAGGCTCCCCAGACGCTGAAGGATGTCACCCCGACCAAGGGTCAGATCGATTCCGTCAGCTACCTGGTGGGCATCCAGTTCGGAAGCTTCATCAAGGGTTACAATTTCGGCGACCTCAACATGTCCCAGATCAAGAAGGGCATGATGGACTTCATCAATTCCAAGGGCAACCAGCGCGATCCTGACTTCGTCAAGCAGTTCAAGGTCAACCCCGAGGAGATGAACAACCTGTTCAACAACTACCTTGAGAAGAGGCAGGCCTACATGGGCCTCCAGAACAAGGAGAAGGGTGAGAAGTACATGGCGGCCAACAAGAAGAAGGCCGGCGTGGAGGTGACCGAGAGCGGTCTCCAGTACAAGATCATCGAGGCGGGCAACCCCGACCTGAAGGCCGGCCCGACCGATACCGTGCTGGTGCGCTACAAGGGCACCCTGCTGGATGGCACCGTGTTCGACGAGACCAAGGAGGATGCCGATCCCGTCCGTCTGACGCTCGACCGCGTCATCAAGGGTTGGACCGAGGGCCTTCAGCTCGTGGGCGAGGGTGGCAAGATCCAGCTGGTGATCCCTTCCGAATTGGGTTACGGCGAGCGTGGCACCCAGGGCATCGAGCCCAACTCGACCCTGCTCTTCGACGTGGATGTCGTGGAGGTTCACAAGTTCGTCCCGAAGGAGGAAGCGGCTCCCGCCGAGTAGTATTTCCGCTTGGTTTTACAAGGCTGGCCCTTTCCGGGCCGGCCTTTTTTTATGCATCGATCCAGCAGATGGAGGGGTCCCGGCGCCACCAGGAGAGCTGTCGCTTGGCGTAATGGCGGGTATTGCGCTGGATCAGGCGGACGGCCTCCTCGAGGGAAGTCTTGCCGTCCAGATGGTCGAAAAGCTCGGTGTAACCGACGGTCTGGAGCGCGCTGCAATCGCGGTAAGGAAGCAAGCTGCGGACCTCCTCCAGCAGCCCTTCATCCATCATCTGCAAGACCCGCCGGTCGATGCGCCCGTACAACTCCTCCCGCGGCCGCGTCAAGCCGACCTTCTCGATCTCGAAACCCCGCGCCGCAGGCGCCTCGGGCTTGAAAGAAGAATAAGGCCGCCCCGTCCAAAGGCAGATCTCCACGGCCCGGAAAAGCCGCTGCCGGTTACTCAGGTCCATCGCCGCGTACGCCACCGGGTCCAGCCTCTCCAACTCGCCCGCGAGCCACTCCGGACCCTCCGCCTCCGCGCGGCGCCGAAGCTCCTCCCGGAAAGCCAGGTCGGCGGTCGGGACGCTCCCCAGGCCGTTGCACACGGCGTCGATATAAAACATCGAGCCCCCGGTCATCACCAGGGTCTCGTGGCCTTCCTCGAACAGACGCCGGATCAACTCCAGCGCCTCCCGCTCATAAATGCCGGCGGTATAATAGTCGCGGACCGAAACCGTCTGGATGAAATAGTGCTTCACGGCGGCCAGCTGTTCCGTCGAAGGGACGGCGGTGCCGATGCGCATCTCGCGGTAAATCTGCCGCGAATCGCAGGAAATGATGGGGGAACCGTATTGTCGCGCGAGAGAAAGACTGTAGTCCGTCTTGCCTACAGCCGTCGGTCCGAGCAGGATGATGAGCCGGTGCTGCACGGCGCTAGAGAGTCAGCTCCTCGGTGCCGTCATAGACCTCCACGGCCTCGTCGTCGTCATCATCATCCTCCTCTTCGTCCCCGTCTTCATCTTCATCTTCATCCTCCTCGTCATCCAGGTCGTCCAAGGCGCCCAGGATGTCCTCGAGGGGATTGCGCCGCTTCTTGTCGCTCTCGGACGGCAGGTGCCGCTGGTCGGCGGGCAAGTCCTCGAAAGCGACATAACCGTTCTCGAAATCGATGGGATCCGGACCCTTGCTGTCGACCAGCGCCGGGGCGCCGGCCTTCTCGGGGGTCTCCTCTTCGAAAGTGACGTTGACGCTCTTGCGGTTGGTCACGTCATAGAAATAGACGAACGACACGATGCCCTTCTGCAGCGTCTGGGCCATGGTGACCTGGTCGGCGGCCCCGTCACCCAGGTCGAAGAGACCGTAACGGGCGACCACGTTGCCCTCGGCGTCCAATCCCTTGAAAAGGATCAGCTGGTCGGCGGGAAACTCCATATCCGCCCTCATCTGCTTATGGAAAGCGTAGAGCGTGCTGGTGGCGCTCATGCGGTATACCCGGTAGAAACCCTTGATGCCGCTTAAGGTGACTCGATACTGACAGGCCATAGGTTGCTGTAGGTTGAATAGCTGTTCGCAATACAAAAATACAAAATATTTCAATCCCGTTGCAAATAATCCCCAAAATCGCTAAATTTGAAAAGGACGCACCCCGCATGGACCCCGTTCAAGACACATACAAGAGCATTTCCGCGCCTTCCGAGGGCCTGTTCAAGGACCTGGGAAGCCGCTTCCTGTCCCTGGCCTTCCCCGTGGAAACCGAAGACGAGGTAAAGGCGCTCGTGGATGCGCTGAAGAAGAAATACCACGACGCCCGCCACCACTGCTATGCCTACCGCCTGGGCCTGGACGGGGCGCGTTACCGCGCCAACGACGACGGCGAGCCCTCCGGTTCGGCGGGACGCCCCATCCTGGGCCAGATCGATTCCGCGGGGCTGAGCGACGTGCTGGTCGTGGTCGTCCGCTGGTTCGGGGGCATCAAGCTGGGCATTCCCGGCCTGATCCGGGCCTACAAGACGGCGACCGCCGACGCCCTCGCGCAGGCGCAGGTGGTGGAAAAAGTGGCGGGTGAGAACTGGCGCCTGGACTTCGGCTACCTCTCGATGAATGCGGTGATGAAGGCCGTCAAGGACCTGGGCCTCCCGCAGAAGGACCAGCAGTTCGGCGAGCGCTGCACGATGACGGTCCGGGTGCGTCTGTCCGCCCGGGAAGACTTTTTGGCGCGAATGTCCGACATTAATGACTGCGAGGCTTGCAAAATCTGAAAAGGATAGTTAAATTTACTATAAATCTTAATCTTACAAACCAGACATGAGTAAAGTCCATAATTTCACGGCCGGGCCCTGTGTCCTCCCCCAGGCCGCCATCGACGCCGCCATCGAGGCGTTGAAGGATTTCAAGGGCACAGGCGTCCCCGTTATCTGCATATCACATCGTACGAAGGAGTGGGAGAGCGTGATGAACGAGTGCCGCGCCCTCTGGCGCGAGCTGCTGGACATCCCCGAGGGCTATGAGGTCGTCTTCCTCGGCGGCGGCGCCAGCCTGCAGTTCCTCTATGTGGCGATGAATTTCCTGGAGCACAAGGCCGCCTACCTCGACACGGGCGTATGGGCCAGCAAGGCGCTCAAGGAAGCCAAGGGCCTCGGCGAAGCGTATGCCATCGCCAGCTCCAAGGACAAGAACTACAGCTACATCCCGAAGGGCTTCGAGATCCCCGCGGACCTGGATTACCTCCACGTCACGACCAACAACACGATCTACGGCACGGAGCTCAAGGTGGACCTGGACAGCCCCGTCCCCCTCATCGCCGACATGTCTTCCGACATCCTCAGCCGCCGGGTGGACGTCAGCAAGTACGAGCTCATCTATGCGGGCGCCCAGAAGAATGCCGGCCCCGCCGGCGTCGCCGTGGCCATCATCAAGAAGGACGCCCTCGGCAAGGTCAGCCGCTATCTCCCGACCATGCTGGACTACCGCACGCACATCGACAAGGAGTCCATGTTCAACACCCCGCCGGTCTTCTCCATCTTCGTGATGAACGAGACCCTGAAGTGGCTCAAGGCCCAGGGCGGCGTCGACGTGATCCACGAGCGCAACGTCCGGAAGGCCGAGACCCTGTACGCCGAGATCGACCGCAATCCCTTCTTCACCGGCACCGCGGCGAAAGAGGACCGTTCCATCATGAACATCTGCTTCGTGATGGCGCCCGGCAAGGAAGACCTGGCCGACGAATTCCTCGCATTGGCCAAGGATCGCGGCATGGTGGGTATCAAGGGCCATCGCAGCGTCGGCGGCTTCCGCGCCTCCGTGTACAACGCCTGCACGCAGGAGGACGTGGACGCGCTTGTCGCCTGCATGCGCGAGTTCGAAGCGCTTAAAGCATAATGCTATGAAGATACTTCTTGCCACCCAGAAACCCTTTGCCGCGGCCGCCGTCGCCGGCATCCGGGAGATCGTCGAAGCCGCCGGCCACGAGCTGGTCGCCTTCGAGAAATATGCGGAGCAGGCGGACCTGGTCGCCGCCGTCGCGGACGCCGATGCGATGATCATCCGTTCCGACAAGGTCACCGCCGAAGTGCTGGACGCCGCCCCGAAGCTCAAGATCGTCGTGCGCGCCGGCGCCGGCTTTGACAACGTGGACCTGGCGGCCGCCACCGCCCACGGCGTCGTCGTGGAGAACACCCCCGGCCAGAACAGCAACGCCGTCGCCGAGCTCGCCATCGCGCTGATGATCTTCATGGCGCGCACCCAGTTCACCCCGGCCACGGGCTCCGAGATCCAGGGCAAGACCCTCGGCATCCAGGCCTTCGGCAACGTCGGCCGTCTCGTCGGCGCGAAAGCCGCGGCGCTCGGGATGAAGGTCAAGGCCATCGACCCCTTCCTTCCCGACGAGAAGATCGTCGCGGGCGGCGCCGAACCGGCCGCTTCCCTGGAGGATCTCTATGCGACCAGCGACTATGTCTCGATCCACATCCCCGCCACGCCCGAGACCATCGGCTCCATCGGCTACGACCTGATCACGAAGATGCCCAAGGGCGCGACCCTGGTCAACACCGCCCGCAAGGAAGTCATCGACGAGGCCGGCCTGGAGAAGGCCCTGGAGGACCGCCCGGACCTGAAATACGTCACGGACGTCGCCCCGGACAATCTCGCCGTCCTGAAAGAGAAGTTCGGCCTGCGCGTCTTCGCCACGCCCAAGAAGATGGGCGCCCAGAGCGCCGAGGCCAACGTCAACGCCGGCCTGGCCGCCGCCCGTCAGATCGTCGCTTTCTTCGAGAGCGGCTGCACGAAGTTCCAGGTCAACAAATAGGCGCCCCATGGTCAGAGTCAAGCCCTTTGCGGCGATCCGTCCGCCCAGGGAGCTGGTCACCGAGGTGGCCGCCCCGCCCTACGACGTCCTCAATTCCGTCGAAGCCCTGAAGATGGCCGGGGAGAAGTCCCTGCTGCACATCACCAAGCCGGAGATCGACTTCGATCCCATCCTGCCCGACCACGACCCGCGGGTCTATGACCGCGCCGTGGAGAACTTCAAGGCCTGGCAGGAGAAGGGCTGGCTCGTGCGCGACGGCAAGCCCTGCTACTACGTCTATGCGCAGACTATGGACGGCCGGACCCAGTACGGCCTGGTCCTCTGCGCCCACACGGACGATTATGCGACAGGCAAGATCAAGAAGCACGAGCTCACCCGCAAGGACAAGGAAGACGACCGCATGGTCCACGTCCGCATCCAGAACGCCAACATCGAGCCCGTCTTCTTCGCTTTCCGCGACAATCCCGAGTTGGACGACATCGTTTTCCGCGTGACCTCCGGTCCGTCCGAGTACCGCTTCACCGACGAGAACGGCTTCGGCCACGAGCTCTGGGTGGTCGACGACGACGAGATGATCTCCCGCATCACGATGCTCTTCACGACGCAGGTGGACGCCTTCTACGTGGCCGACGGCCACCATCGGACCGCCGCGGCGGCCCGCGTGGGCGCCGAGAAGCGCGCGCAGAACCCCGCCCACACCGGCGAAGAGGAGTACAACTATTTCATGGCGGTCTGCTTCCCGCAGAGCCAGCTCAAGATCATCGACTACAACCGCGTCGTCGCCGACCTGAACGGCCTGACAGTGAGCCAGGTCATCGGCCGGCTCGGCGAGGACTTCGACATTATGTGCAAGGGGACGGAGATCTACCATCCGGAGTGCCTGCACAACTTCTCGATGTATCTCGACGGCAAGTGGTATTCGCTGACGGCCCGTCCGGGCCGCTACGACGACGCCGACCCGATCGGGGTGCTCGACGTGACGATCCTGTCCCGGCTCGTCCTGGACAAGCTCCTGGGCATCAAGGACCTCCGCACCGACAAGCGCATCGACTTCGTCGGCGGCATCCGGGGCCTGGGCGAACTGAAGAAACGGGTGGACAGCGGCGAAATGGCCGTCGCGTTCGCCTTGTATCCGGTCTCGATGGAGCAGCTGATGGCCATTGCCGACAGCGGCAACATCATGCCCCCCAAGACCACCTGGTTCGAACCCAAGCTGCGTTCGGGCCTGACCATCCATACCCTGGACTAACCTGTAAAAAACACCGGCCGTGCACGACCCCGCCATCATCCGTTCCAAACTGAAGGAATTTTTCGGATACGATTCCTTCAAAGGCGACCAGCAGAGCATCATCACCCATCTGATCGAAGGGGGTGACGCCTTCGTCCTGATGCCCACGGGGGCCGGCAAGTCCCTGTGCTACCAGCTTCCCGCACTCGTGATGGAAGGCACGGCGATCGTCATTTCGCCGCTCATCTCCCTGATGAAGAACCAGGTAGATGCGATCCGTGGCTTCGTGTCCGGCAACGAGTCCATCGCGCATTTCCTCAATTCCTCGCTGGGCAAGCAGCAGGTGGCTGAGGTGCGCGAGGACCTGCTCTCGGGGCGCACGAAACTGCTCTACGTGGCGCCGGAGTCCCTGACCAAGGACGAGAACATCGCCCTGCTCAAGGAGATCAAGATCGCCTTCTACGCTATCGACGAGGCGCACTGCATTTCCGAATGGGGACACGATTTCCGGCCGGAATACCGGCGCATCCGCGCCCTGGTCGAGGATATCGGCCGCGCGCCCATCATCGCCCTGACGGCCACGGCGACACCCAAGGTCCAGAGCGACATCCTAAAGAACCTGGGCATTCCGGACGCACGCGTGTTCAAGTCCTCCTTCAACCGCCCCAACCTTTATTACGAGGTGCGGGACAAGGTGGACCAGGACAAGGATATCATCAAGTTCATCCGCCAGAACGCCGGCAAGTCGGGCATCATCTACTGCCTGAGCCGCAAGAAGGTTGAGGAGCTCGCCGAGCTGCTGTGCATCAACGGCATCAAGGCGGTGCCTTACCACGCGGGCCTGGATGCGAAGACGCGCTCGGAGAACCAGGACAAGTTCCTGATGGAGGAGATCGACGTCGTCGTGGCGACCATCGCCTTCGGCATGGGCATCGACAAGCCCGACGTGCGCTTCGTCATCCACTACGACATCCCCAAGAGCATCGAGAGCTACTACCAGGAGACGGGCCGCGCCGGGCGTGACGGGGAAGAGGGCCTCTGCATCACCTACTACAGCTACAAGGACATCCAGAAGCTGGAGAAATTCATGCAGGGCAAGCCCATTTCCGAGCAGGAGATCGGCCGCCAGCTGCTGATGGAGGTGATGGCCTACGCGGAGTCCAGCCAGTGCCGCAGGAAGCTGCTGCTCAACTATTTCGGTGAAGACTACCTGCCTTCGTCCTGCGGCTGCTGCGACAACTGCATCCATCCCAAGGCCACCTTCGACGGGCAGAAGGAGATGCGCCTGGTGATCGGGTTGATCCGCGCCCTGCCCGAGCGCTTCAAGCTGGAGCACCTGGCCAACATCCTCTCCGGCAAGGGCAATTCGATCATCAAGTCCTACCACCACGACAAGCTGCCCCAGTTCGGGGCAGGCGCCGACCATTCGGAGAAATTCTGGTGTACGGTCATCCACCAGGGTCTCATCCTGCACCTGCTGGACAAGGAAATCGAGAAGTACGGCCTCATCTACGTCACGGAAAAGGGCCAGGAATTCTACGAGCACCCTTATCCGCTGCCGCTGGTCGAGGACCGCACCTTCTCGGACGGGACGGACGACGAGGATGACGAGGAAACTGCCGCCGCGGCCGCCGCGATGAAGGGGGGCGATGCGGCCGGAGACCCCGTCCTCCTCTCCATGCTGAAGGACCTGCGAAAGGAGATTTCCCGCAAGCTGCGGCTCCAGCCCTGGATCATCTTCGGCGATCCGGCGCTCAACGACATGTCCATCCTTTATCCCTGCACCCTGGAGGAGTTGCGGAGCTGCCAGGGCGTGGGCGAGGGCAAGGCGAAGAAGTATGGCACCGAGTTCGTGGAACTCATCAGCAAGTACGTGGAAGAGAACGAGATCGAGCGCCCGGATGATTTCGTGATCAAGTCGGCCCCGTCCAAGTCGGCCAACAAGGTCTACATCATCCAGAGCATCGACCGCCGGCTCAGCCTGGAAGACATCGCCCAGGCCCGCGGGATGGATATGGACGAACTGATGTCCGAGATCGAGGGCATCGTGGCGACGGGCACCAAGCTCAACCTGGACTATTACATCGAGCAAAACGTGGACGAGGACGTCGTGGACGACATCTACGCCTATTTCTGCGATGACGCCGAGTCGGATTCCGTCGCGGAAGCGATGGAGAAACTGGGACCGGATTATGAAGAGATGGAGATCCGGCTGGTCCGCATCAAATTCCTTTGCGAGATTGCGTCATAATCACTAATTTTGTCTCCCTATGATTCCGCAGGAGACAGTCGACCTCATTCTGGATACCGCCCGCATCGAAGATGTGATCGGAGATTTCGTGACGCTGAAGCGCCGCGGGGCCAATCTCGTGGCCTGCTGTCCCTTCCACAACGAGAAGACGCCGTCTTTCTACGTATCTCCGTCCAAGGGCATCTACAAATGCTTCGGCTGCGGCAAGGCGGGATCCGCCGTGGGATTCCTGATGGATTACGACCATCTTACCTACGTGGAGGCCCTGCGCTATCTGGCCCAGAAATACCACATCGAGATCCAGGAAGAGGAAGAGTCCGCCGAGGAGATTGCCTCCCGGCAGCGGCGCGAAAGCCTGCTGCTGGTGTCCGACTGGGCCGGGAAGTTCTTCGCCGAACAACTGATGAGCGGCGAAGGCCGCAATGTCGGCTATGCCTATTACAAGAGCCGCGGCCTGGAGGATGAGACCATCGGGAAATGGGGCCTCGGCTGGGCGCCGTCCGGCAAGACGGCCCTGATCGACGCCGCCCGGGCGGCCGGCTACAAACTGGAGTACCTGATTGGCGCCGGCCTGGCGGTGGAGCGCGAGGACGGCAGCGTCGCGGACAAGTTCCGCGAGCGGGTGATGTTCCCCATCCATTCGGTCAGCGGGCGCATCGTCGCCTACAGCGGCCGCACGCTCCACGCCGACAATCCCGCGAAGTACGTCAATTCCCCGGAGACGGAGATCTACGTCAAGAGCCGCAACCTGCTGGGCATCTATTTCGCGAAGAGCGAGATTTCGCGCCTGGGCAAGTGCATCTTGGTCGAAGGCAACATGGACGTGGTGATGATGCACCAGCTGGGCATCCGCAACGTCGTGGCCTCCTGCGGCACTTCGCTCACGGTCGAGCAGCTGCGCCTGATCCGCAAGTTCACGGAGAATTTGACCATCATGTACGACGGCGACAGCGCGGGCATCCACGCCGCCCTGCGCGGCACGGACCTGGCGCTCGCCGAGGGACTGAACGTCCGCATCATCCTGCTGCCGGAAGGGGAGGATCCCGATTCCTTCTCCAAGACCCACACCCTGGAGCAGGTCCAAGCCTATATGGACGCGCACGAGCAGGATTTCATCTCCTTCAAGACGGACCTGCTGCTGAAGGACGCCGCGGGCGACCCGCTCAAGAAGGCCAACCTCATCAACGACATCGCCGACACGATCGCCGAAATTCCGGACGCGGTCAAGCGCTCCATGTATGTGGAGGCCGTCGCCCAGAAGTTCAACATCGAGTCCTCGATCCTCTTCAGCCGCATCGCCAAGCGCCGGCAGAAGAAGATCGAAACGGCCCGGGAGGAAGCCTTCCGGGAGCGCCGCCGTGAAGCGGAGGGGAACGACAGGCCTGTCGAAGCGGATCCGAACCTTCCCCGAGACCTTTCTTCCGAGGAAATAGCCGTCGCGGAGTTGGAGACCGACCGCATCGTCGGGCCCGTGGAGCGGGATATCCTGTATTTCCTGCTTAATTATGGGTCGGACGTGCTGGACTTCGAGAGTGACTCGGAGTACTACCGGCCGGATCAGGAAAAACCCATGGTCACGGATTTCATCGCCGGGACCCTCGACCAGGACGGCGGCACCTTGCTCAACCCGGCCTACCAGAAAGTATATGCCGCCTATCTGGAGGCCTACGACGAAGGCCGTCCGCAGGAAGAGATCGTCCGGATGCTGCTCAATTCGCCGGACCGCGAGATCTCCTTCCTGGCAGCCCAGCTTTCGATCGAGCGCTATCAGCTGACGGTCAAGTCCTTCGAGGACTCGCTGACGACCAAGGGTTCCTGGCTCGTGAACCGGGTCCCCAAGCTGATGCTGATGTATATGGACAAGAAGCTGGACAGCCGCCTGGACGCGATCCGACGCGAAATGACCACCCCGGAGGGGATGGGCCGGATGGAAGAACTCATGGCGGAAATGGTTACCTTCCAGCGCCTTCAGAAAACCGTAAAGGAAAAAATGAAACAGTAACGATATATGGAAAAGAAACCCAAGAGAACCCTCGTCACCTGCGCCCTTCCGTATGCGAACGGGCCCGTCCACATCGGCCACCTCGCCGGCGTGTACGTCCCTGCCGACATCTATGTGCGGTACCTGCGGATGAAGGGGGAGGACGTCCTCTATGTCTGCGGCTCGGACGAGCACGGCGTGCCCATCACGATCAAGGCCCGCCAGCAGGGCGTGACGCCCCAGGACATCGTGGACAAGTACCATAAGATCATCCGGGATTCGTTCACGGGCCTGGGCATCAATTTCGACATCTACGGCCGTACTTCCTCGAAGATCCACGCCGCGAATGCATCGGAATTCTTCCGCAAGCTCTATGACGAAGGCAAGTTCATCACCAAGGAAAGCGAGCAGTACTACGACCCCGAGGCCAGGACCTTCCTCGCGGACCGCTATATCGTGGGCACCTGCCCCAAGTGCGGCAATGAAGGCGCCTACGGCGACCAGTGTGAGAAATGCGGCAGCACCCTGAGCCCCGAGGAGTTGATCAACCCCCGTTCCAAGCTCAGCGGCGCCGAGCCGGTCAAGAAGAAGACCACGCACTGGTACCTGCCCCTGGACCAGTATGAGAAATGGCTCAGCGAATGGATCCTCGACGGCCACAAGGAGTGGCGGAGCAACGTCTACGGCCAGTGCAAGAGCTGGATCGACGGCGGGCTGCAGCCGCGCGCCGTCAGCCGCGACCTGGACTGGGGCGTGCCCGTGCCCGTGGAGGGCGCCGAGGGCAAGGTGCTTTACGTCTGGTTCGACGCGCCGATCGGCTATATCTCCAACACGCAGGAGCTCCTCCCGCAGAGTTGGGAGACCTGGTGGAAGTCGGAAGACACCCGCCTGGTGCATTTCATCGGCAAGGACAACATCGTCTTCCACTGCATCGTCTTCCCTTCGATGCTGAAGGCCTACGGCGACTACATCCTGCCGGACAACGTCCCGGCCAACGAGTTCCTGAACCTCGAGGGCGACAAGATTTCGACCTCCCGCAACTGGGCGGTCTGGGCCCACGAGTACCTGGAGCAGTTCCCCGGCAAGGAGGACGTGATGCGCTACGTACTGACGGCCAACGCCCCGGAGACCAAGGACAACGATTTCAGCTGGAAGGACTTCCAGGCCCGCAACAACAGCGAACTGGTGGCCATCTTCGGCAACTTCGTCAACCGCGCCGTCGTGCTGACCCACAAGTATTTCGAGGGCAGGGTGCCCGCCTGCGGGGAGTTGCAGGACATCGACCGCGAGGCCCTGGCTGAGATCCCGGCCCTGCGCGAGAGCCTGGAGCGCAACTTGGAAGGCTTCCATTTCCGCGAGGCCTTGAAGGACGCGATGGGCATCGCCCGCGTGGGCAACAAATACATCTCCGACACCGAGCCGTGGAAGGTCGCCAAGACCGACATGGCACGCTGCGCGACCATCCTGAACATCTCGCTGCAGATCTGCGCCGACCTGGCGATCGCCTTCGAGCCCTTCACCCCGTTCGCCGCGGAGCGGCTGCGCCGGATGCTGGACGTGGGCCTCTGCGCCGGAGTGGACCACCGCAAGGGCGAGCAGGAGACGGTCAATACCTACCGCGAGGGTGAGGGTGCTGCCTTGCACACGGCTTCTACCCCGGAGGCCTGCCCGGATGCGGGCAAGGCGGTGTGCCTTGACTGGGCGCGCCTGGGTGCCTCCGACCTGCTGCCGGTCGGCCATGCCATCGGTGAGCCGGAGTTGCTCTTCGCCAAGATTGAAGACGACGCCATCGAGGCCCAGCTCTCCCGCCTGGACGCCATCCGCGCCGAGAAGGAAGCCGAAGCCAAGGCGGAGGCGGCCAAGGCCGTCGCTCCGCAGAAAGAGGAATGCACCTTCGAGGAATTCGACAAGATGGACATCCGCACGGCGACTGTCCTGGAGGCGGAGCGCGTGCCCAAGACGGACAAACTCCTGAAACTGACGATCGACACCGGCATCGACACGCGGACGATCGTCTCCGGCATCGCGGAGTACTATTCACCCGAAGACATGCTGGGCAAGCAGATCTGCATCCTGGCCAATCTCAAACCGCGCATGATCCGCGGGATCGAGTCCAAGGGTATGATCCTGATGGCCCGGCAGGGAGACGGCACCATGCGTTTCATCACGCCGCAGGAGGTCCTCGCCAACGGCGCCCAGATCGGTTGATCCCATGGATATCAAGGAGTTTCTTTCGGAAGGGGACCGCTTCGCCCGCGGCATCGGAGCGCGGCTGGAAGAGGTCCGGCCGGGCTATGGCCGTGCGACGCTGACCGTGGAGCCCAGGCACCTCAATGCCGGCGGCGTCTGCCAGGGAGGGGTGATCTTCACCCTGGCGGACCTGACTTTCGCCTCGATCGTCAATGCGTCCGGTTTCCTGACGCCCCTCACCAGCGGGACGATCTACTACCACCGTTCCGCGCAGCTGGGCGACACCCTGACGGCGGAAGGGCGGATCCTGAGCGACCACCACAAACTGCCCTGCGCCATCGTGGAAGTCCGCACGCAGGACGGCACGCACGTGGCCTCCTTCACCGGTGAGGGCTACACGACCCGCACGGTCCTGCCCGTCGCGCCCGCCGATCCCGTTTCAGAGGCTTGATACGGCTTTTGTGCCGTGGCGGAGGGGAGCTTCCGGCCGTGGCATCTAAGTGCCTGAAAGAGAATAAGTTAATATACTGGCACCCTCCCTTTTTTAGTGGGGGTGGATATAGCTAAAACAAAGAGAATCAATATGTTAGGTGCCACGGCAAAAAAGTGTGTTCCGGCGGTTCTGGCCGGGATGCTGGGATTATTAGCGTTGCTTTCTGTGACGGGATGCAAAGACCGGGGCGAATCGGCGGCCGGGGAGCTGATTGCCGCGCCGCTACGGGCGGAAATCCTGGCCCGGGCCGAAGCGGACCTGGACAAGGAACCGGTGACGATCACGGCTTTCCCCGCACCGGAAAGCGCGGGCGGACCGCACGACTTCTTCTCGGAAGCAGACTACCGCTGGCCGGATCCGAAAGACCCTGATGCCCCCTACATCGGGAGAGACGGATACTCCAACCCGGACAATTACCAGGATCACCGCAGCGCCCTGAACGGAATGTGCATCACCGTTGCGAACCTCGCCTCCGCCTGGCTGTTGACCGGGGAACGGAAATACGCCGATGCCATCCTCCCGCACCTCTACGCATGGTTCGTCAACGAAGAGACGATGATGAATCCCAACCTGGACTATGCCCAGGCCAGTCATGGACGTTCCACCGGCAGCAGTTACGGCATCATCGACTCGATCCACCTGGTCGAAGTCGTCGAAGCGATGCGCCGCCTGGAGGCGGCCGGTCTGATGCCGGAAGACCTCCTTGCAGGGACGAAATCCTGGTTCTACCGCTACGTGAACTGGCTGACCGACGATCCCAAAGGCATCAAGGAGATGCGCACCGGCAACAACCACGGCGTCTGCTGGATCCTCCAGGTGGGCAATTTCGCCCGCTATGCGGGCTGGACCGAGTGGTTCCTCTTCTGCAAGAACCGCTTCAAATACAAATACCTGCCCGAGATGGCCGAAGACGGCAGTTTCCCGATGGAGATCCGTCGGACCAAAGGGTACGGCTATTCGCTGTTCAACCTGGACGCGATGGTGGGCGTCTGCCAGACCCTGTCCACGCCGGACGACGACCTCTGGACCTTCGTGTCCGTGAACGGGCGCAACATCCTCCAAGCGCTCGACTTCATGTATCCCTACATCGTCGACAAGGCCTCCTGGCCGAAAGACCCGGACGTGATGTACTGGGACGAGTGGCCTGTCGCGCACCCCTCGCTCATCTTCGCCTGGAACCGTTTCCATAACGACCCGAAGGCCTTCCGGGCCCTGCCCGCCGCCGTCCCGGTCAAAGAATTCGGCAAGGCCCCGTCCGGCGGCTGCATCGGCGGCACACCCCCGCCCGCCGAAGCCGGCCGGGTAGACAGGCCCTTCACCCTCGTCCAGGACTGGTACGACACCTGGCTCAGCCTGGACCATTTCCCCGAGACGGTGGAAGTCCTGCGCAACCTGCCCCTGCGCAACCCCATCCTCTGGCTCTGGCCGTAGAGACAGGCAATCGCATCCAACGGGCGCTGCCCCAGCGCCTAGGTCAGAAATCCAGTTTGACGCCCTGGGCGCGCAGCCGGGCCTGCAGCGTCGGGACATCGACCTCCCGGTTGGAAAGGCGCCCCGCCGCAGCCATCGCCGCGGCCACGCCCGCAGCCTGCCCCGTCACCAGGCAAGTCCCGATCTCCCGGGCGTCGTAGGTCAGCGGCTCCTCGAAACCGAAACAGCGGCCCGCGACCAGCAGATTCGGCACATGCCGCGGGACCAGCGAAGAATAAGGCACCTGCCACATCGGGCGGTTCTTCCGCGAGATGCTCATCCCGTCGTACCGCAAGATCGAATCCCCGCCGGTGACGCCGATGACGTCCGCGTAAGCCTTTCCCTTGGCGGCACCCTCCGTCGTGACATTCCCCACGCTGTCCAGCACACGCGTCGTCCGCACGCCGACAAGGGCGGGCGTGTCCACCAGGAACAGATCCTCGCAGCCGCTCTGGGAGCGCTTCTCAACCACCTCCTCCCACATCTTCCTGCGCAGTTTCAACTGCACGCGGGTCAAGTTGTACATATCCAGGCCATCCTGGTCCTTCTCTCCGGGCGTATGCCGCGTCCTCACCCCCTTGACCGGGGTCGGGGAAGATCCCTTCAGGTCGCCGGGTGCGTTGCCGATGCGCCACATCGCGCCGATATCCTTCTTATAGACGGTGAAATCCTCGCCCACCCACTCCAGGATATCGCCGTCGCCCGAACAGTCGATGACGAAACGGCAGCGGACCGCGACGCGGCCGCTCTTTCCCTCCACGATGACGGTGTCGATCCGGTCCCCGCTGCGGGTGACCTGGGCCGCCTGGACCCCGTAGAGGATGCGTACGCCCGCTTCGGCGCAGAACATCTCCATGAAACACTTGGCCGCCTCCGGATCCACCTTGGGACGGATACCGTCATAATTGATCATCTTGACCGCGTCCAGCCGGCGGTACAACTCGTCACCGATGCCGAAGACGGCCTGGCGGGCGGGCCCTTCCGCCGAAGGATGGAACATGTTGATGATCGGGGTGACACCGCAGCCGGTGAACAGCCCGCCGAGGAAATACAACCGCTCCAGGAGCAGCACGTCCGCTCCTTCCCGGGCCGCTGCGACCGCCGCCGCGAACCCCGCGGGTCCGCCGCCCACGACCACTATGTCCGCGCTGTCCACGACCGGGATCATCCGCGCCGGCTCACGCACATAGCCGCTGACTTCCAGCGGTGTAGAGACCTTCCGGGCCTTTGCCTGGGCGTCTTGCCCGCCCAGGGCCATGCCCACGGTCCCCAGCGCCCCTATCTTGATGAACGACCGTCTATCCATTGCGCATCATTTATTGAGTAATCAAATAATTAGCTGATCTACTGGACCGTGATGACCGTGTGGAGCCGGATATCCTCGGAAGAGGAACCGACCCGGACCTCGAAATCGCCGGGCTCCACTGTCCAGTTCATGTCCTTGTCCAGCATCACCATCTGCTCAGGCCCGAGGGTGAAGCGCACCGTCCGGCTCTGCCCGGGCTCCAGCGTGATCCGCTCG
>JAEEGG010010851.1_pt1 | contig 20007 bp, 16 predicted proteins | sample 9134161 | NCBI WGS metagenome assembly JAEEGG01 (sample SAMN16246543, study PRJNA631951) | gut metagenome | biome: gut microbiome; feature: rumen; material: CR-attached | host: Bos | place: Iran: Karaj | collected 2018-10 | reverse complement strand
GTATCAGCGGCAGGAAGGAAGTCACCTGCATTCAGAAAACACACATAGTCACCGTCAAGTGAACGAAGTCCCTTGTTCATAGCATCGTAGATACCCTCGTCGGGTTCCGACATCACTTGTATCCGATGCCCATTATCTGCTGCATTGGAACGTCCGATATAATCGTCAACCATCTTCAGCGTACCGTCTGTCGATGCCCCATCGATTATCAAGTGTGTGATATCAGGATAATCCTGTGATAGAACGCTGTCGAGCGTACGCTGCAACACACCAGCGGCATTATAGGTAATCGTGACGTAAGTTATTCTGATCATAGCTTGTAATGTTTAAAGGCTATGGCCTGATCATACACATCGAGATACTTCATAGCCACACTTTGCTGCGAATAGCTGTGTGCCACTTTACGTACAGCCTGCTCGCTCAGAGCCTCGTAATCGGCTTCTGTCAAAATCCAACGGATACCTCTTGCCAGATCGTCGGCCTGACGGTATTCTGCCACATAGCCATTCTTCTTATGATCAATCTCCTCTGGTATACCTCCCACCTTGAACCCCACACAAGGTACACCACAGGCCATTGCCTCCATGATAGTATTAGGCAGGTTCTCAGACAACGAAGGCAGCACAAAAACATCAACAGCGTTATACACATCAACAATACGCTGTTCATCGTTTACATAACCAAGCGGGAATGCCTCTAACGGTAACTGCTCTACGACCTCCTCTGCATGACCTCCAAGAATAACGACGCCTAATTGCGGAATATCCTTCAACTGTTGGCAAGCCTCTATCAGATAGCTCATGCCCTTATTCTCGTTGGTAACACGCTGTGAGGCAAAGAGTATCAGTTTCCTGTCATGCGGCAGCCCCAGCCGTTCACGCGCTTCTTGTTTGTTATACCTATTATATATATGAGTATCTATCGGATTGGGTACACTCGTAATCTTCTGTCCCTTTAGCAGTGCACTCTTCTTAGCCTCAGACTCCAACCAATGACTGCAAGCCACATAGTAGATGTTCTCATGATTCACCAAGCGCAGTTTCTTTTGCCATACACTGGTCGACAGATCACTCTTTGAGCCACTCCCTGGCAGCAAACGACAATTACTACACTGAGTGGTGAAACGACGACAGCCCAGCGTAACATGACAGATAGCCGTAGCAGGCCAGATGTCATGCATAGTCCATACAACAGGCTTACCACTATGTAATATCTTACGGATTGAACCAAGGGAAAGCATGCCTTGATTAATCCAATGCAGATGGATGATATCGGCCTCTTTAAACTCTGGAAGTTTCGTAATGTCTGATCCTACATTGGCAATATCAATTTCAAACAAGTGTTTACGAGAGAAACGCAGATGAAGAAACACCACCAACCGTTCCCATAGGAAATGCCAGCGTAATAGGGGCGACTTGGGCAGTTCCACCACCGTCAGCGCATCTGTCTCCTTGTCGCGAACCAGCATTTTTGCCTTTACGCCGTTATTGTTTAAAGCACGCATCAAACGGCTGGCAGCAACCGCAGCCCCACCCGTTTTTTCGCTCGTATTGACAATCAGTACTCTCATTTTTCTTCTTTGATGCAAAGGTACAACATCTTTTGTTAAATGCAAGCAAAAAAGCGTGAATATTTGTTGTTATCGCACACAAGTGCTTGATATAGGTCAAGAATAAGAGGAAAATATACACTTAACGTATTGAAATTCTTGCGAGTTACGAAAAATCGTCGTACCTTTGCAGCGTCAAAAGGTTAATAGATTGTTTTAGGTTAGTAGTAATATTTATAGTTTTAGGTTTTTAGTTATTGGTAAAAGAAAGTTTTCAACTGTAGGATAACAGGAGGTCGCTGCGAAGCTCCCTTTTAAACTTTCAAATTTTTAGCTCTTGTGAGCTGAAGATTTCTTTTAAAGAAAAGGATTTTTAGTTAAACATAGGCTTTTTTGATGGCGCTGCTCGAGAGAGTAACGCCATCATTCTTTTATGCTTTATGGTATTTCAAGGTTCAGTACCATGGCCCTTAGTCCTCCTCCATTTCACGTTCGATAATTGTAGGATCGCTGAAATAATCAAAAGTTGATGCACAGAGAATACCTGAATATTCTACTTCCACGACTGTTGCTTCTGGTTTTACATATTTTGCTTTCATACTTCCTTCTTTTTTTTCTGATTAATTTGTTTGTTTGAGCTCTATATCCATGATGTTCATCTGGCTAATGATGAACATTAAGGATTTACCGGAATAATAATGGGAATCCATGGAGCATAGAAGTCTTTTCCGTTACTGTACTTCATCTTGTCCATTCTGATATTGATGACATTCGTCTTGCCGAACCCGAAGCCATTGGCCATCTCCAGCGGGATAAACACCTTTTCGACATTATCCTCGGTGCCGTAGGCAGCTGCCTCTGCGTTCCTATGGTTCAGGATACTTTCAAGAACGACGTTCATGCCCCAGTCTTCATTCGTCGGGACGATCATTCCGACCACTTTGTCGTTGAGCCAATCGTCATTATCCGTCGATGCAAATCCCTCATAAAAGTCGATATACATTTCCTTTGCTTCATCATATTCATCTTCATTGGAATCCTCATCGAGACAGGCCAGATCATAATAGGTCGGCGTGTCTTTGGTCCTGTATTCGACGGCCTGGCAGGTGACACCGATGTAGCTGTCTTTCAACGGATGTCCAGGAGTCCCGTCTGTATCCCATGGTGTCGGCTTATGTGGCATTACATAGATTTCGCCATCAATATTCTCATCCAGCGTGATGAAGTCATCTACAGCAGAAGGAGTGAACTCTACCGGGCTCTTCAGCTCGATGTCGATATCCATATATTCTGCATCTTCCGGATCAACAGTCCAGGGGTTGGTGGCAAAGTTGGCGAAATCGAAAGTGCCCTTGGTGGCGATATGATGCAACGTGATTTTCGTAACTTTGATATGAAGGTCATCTTCTCCACCACGTGCATCCTTGTCGAATCCGATCTTGAACTTTACCGACGAGAGCGCATGTTTGAAGCTCAGAGTAACAGGATTGCCGGCTTCATTATCTTCGCTCACAGCGACCAACAAGTCCTTCTGATTTCTGACAGTAGTCGGCACGGTGTACACGAACGTCCCGTCAGTGATGGCTGGCACATCATCAGTATTGTCACTGGTAGCATAGAAGGTATGAGTATCTGCGCCATCGGGCCATGTCAGATTCGCATGCCCATCAGCAACCCAACTGCCGTTGGGCTTTGTGAACAGATAGTTATCCATCCATTTATTGGAAGTACCTTGAATACCCACCATGTTAAACGAACTGACAGTACTGATGGCAGTTCCACGGGTTGCATCGTTGTTGGCAACTTTAACAACGAATGGAATTCCAGATGTCTTACCCTCTGCCGGATTTTCATTACCGGTCAGTGAGTCCTCGCTTGAGCAACCGACAAGGGCTACTGTGACTGCCGTCATGACAGCCATCCAAATAGTTTTTTTCATATTAACAGATGTTATAAAAATAGTATAATCCAAAAGATTTACAAGGTTTATTGGTTGATAATCAGTAAATTCCGATTGCCGTTTTATAGCCAGGCGTTCAAGACGCCCTCACCGTTGATACGACACTTGGTTGTAAACAATGGCAAAGTTAAACAATTTTTTTTATTCGCAAGTATTATTTATCCTTTTTTTTCTAAAGAGCAAAAAATATCGGCAATGGTAATTGCCGATATATCATTATCAAAGATCCAGGTCTGTACTTACACAATCTAGACCCTCTCAATCAGTACGACGGCATAGGCCGAGATGCCCTCCTCACGACCAGTGAAGCCAAGCTTCTCGGTGGTTGTCGCCTTGATGGAAATATCATCCTCGTCGCAACCGCATATCTGTGCCATACAGGCCTTCATCTGCGGGATATGCGGATTCATCTTGGGACGTTCAGCACAGATGGTTGCATCGATATTACCCAGACGATAGCCTTTCGTAGCTATCAGTTCAATGGTTTTCTTAAGAATAACCTTACTATCCATGCCGTCAGTCTCAGCTGCGGTATCAGGGAAATGATAACCAATGTCGCGCATATTTGCCGCACCAAGAAGGGCATCACAGACAGCATGCAACAACACGTCAGCATCACTATGTCCCAACAATCCTTTACTATGTTCAATCTTGATACCGCCTATCCACAGATCGCGGTTTTCTACCAACTGATGGACATCATAGCCCATTCCTACTCTAATTTTCATATCTTTTTCTTTTATTATTACCTCTTAAACAAGTCTTTGATGCCATCCATATCGAAGGCCAAAGTGAAACGCAGGGTCTGATCCAAAGGATTACTTCGTGCAGTAGAGATGACATAGCCAACATCGAGTGAGAAAACATTCATGCGGAAGCCGCCACCCACGGTGAAGTACTTCAAGTTGCCCTTTGATTCACTCTGATGATGATAACCCGCACGAAGCGAAAACTGATCATGATACACATATTCGGCACCTACACTCCACTGAATCTCTTTCAGTTCCTCACTAAGGCCGCCTGGGGCATCACTAAAACTCTTGAAGATGCCACTGACGGCACTGATATCGCTATACTCACGGCGGACGCGATCCTGATAGTCGCTGTTCGATTCACCTTCTTCCTGACGAGGCACCGTAGGCACCAACAGCTTGTTTGCATCGGCTGAGATGGAGAAGCGATTATACTCATCAACAGGAACCATCAGCGAAGCACCAAGACGCAGATTAGCAGGAAGGAACTGACTCTCCTCATCGCCATAGTAGGATATTTTGCTACCTATGTTCGACATATTCAGACCAAATCCCAACTGACACTCGCGACTACCCATCATCACGTAATTATTATAATACATAGCCAAATCGGCAGCAAAGGCTGAGGCTGGCTTGGAGTCCTCACTATAGTCATAGCGCAGGTCACTATATATCCATCGGATGGCTGCCGCCAACGAAAGTTTTTCACTCAGCATCAGCGAGTAAGCTACATCGAACGACATCTCATAAGGTTTCACCGTCATACCATCGTTTGCAAACACCTCACCAAGCGAGAAATAACGCAACGACCCAGAGATGGCCGAATAGTCACCGATACGATAGTAGCCTGCCAGATAAGCAAGGTCGATATCATTGACCAACTGACGAAGCCAAGGAGTATAGTTCAGAGCAATACCTGCACGACTGATACAGAACGGATACTTTGCAGGATTCCAATATTGTGAATTGACATCAGGGTCGGTAGCAACGCCCACATCACCCATTCCTGCAGAACGGGCATCTGGGGCAATGGTCTGTGAGATAACAGCATGTTCAACGGGATTGAACATTACATTCTTGCCATCCTGAGCCATAGAAACGAGTGAATGGTGAACAATGAATAGTATCACCATCAGCCACTTTAGCGAATTTCCTTTATCTTCTTTTTTCTTCATATACCTTCATTCATATAACGTATACACACGTTAATTATTGCTTAGTACAATCAATTTTACCGTTTTTGAAACACCGCCATCGAGCTGGAATCGGCACATATAGACACCCGTTTGCATACGGTTGCCACCTGCGAGACGAAGATCCCAGTCAATGGTATAGGTATTGTCTGACGACATACCAGTATCCGTGTGACTCCATAGTTGTCGCCCAGAGAGGTCAAACACATCGAGAGTCACTGTCAACTCCCCTCCCATTCGGTCGTGTGTGATGATAAACGAGGTGTTTTCTGTGGCAGGATTCTTCGTACAAGCCACATTAAATTGATTTGACTCATATCCCTTTACTACATTGAACACCAGATCGGAAGTCGATGAGTTGTTTAAAACATCCCAAGCCCTGAAACGCAGTCGGTGCTGCCCTTCGCTGAGTTCAGGAATGCTGAAGCCCACTTTACCGCTACGATAGTCACCAAAGTCGTAAGTGAAGTAATCGTTCAGATTATACGTTTTCAACGCTTCACCGTCGATAACCAATTCCAAATCATGACCAATGCTACTGCCTGAGGCGTTAATACCACTATCATCGTATAATTCTGCCATAAAGTATGGCGTAGTATTCACTTTGTCACCATTCATAAAGGTCTTAGCGTTCAGATAACAATAAATACTAGGCCCGATAGAATCGGTCTGCAAGCCATTGCCGGCAGAAAGAATGAATCCGTCATACGCCCCATGAGCTGTCAGCGTCTTATCAGCATTAACAGCATACAGGGTTATCAGACCTTTGCCATCAGTATAACTGATATCTTTTGGTACTACAAAGGTTATTTGGAATTGTCCATCACGTATACTATCTGACCCACTGAAAAGGGTTTTCGTGCGGTCTTTATACACAAAAGGCTCTTCGGCACCATCAGCATCCTGACTGTTCAATTTGCAGACGATTGTTTCCTCGGCATCCCTTACCGTGGCCGTTACAATGCCGTTAATCATCTGCTCCACACGCCCACTTATTCGCACCTCAGTACCTGCTGCCAACTGGACAACATCATCGCCCACAACCTGACCATTGATACTATCAATAATCACACTGGCTGTTGGGAGAGCCAACTTCAAGGCCGGGTCACCCAGTAAGGTGTATTGCAACTTGTTGGGTGAGGTATCTTTGCCTTGACTCACAAGGTCGCACTTTGCTCGTCGCACAGCTTCACCAATGGTATTCTCTGGCGAAAGTACATAACTGGTGAAAGCCAGATTCATGGCTTCATTATAAGAAGCATAGACGGTACGGGTGGTGCCAAAGAAAGCCACACCGCCTCCCCGTTTGCTGAGCATCACCGTCTCACCGATATTCTCTTCCTGTCCATCGAAAGGCATGATATCGCAAGAAGCCGTCACCCATAAAGGCAATCTCTTTGTTACAGACTCCTCAAAATCAGTCAGTTTCATCACTAATTCATGGGAGAATGCGTAAGGAGCACCATGACCACAATAGTTCATAATCAGTGCCCCATTCTCCATCTGCTGTTTGATGAGACGCGTCACATCTGGGTAACTATAGCCCGTAGACGAAGAAGTACGGGTATAAGCATCCCAGTAGATTTTTTTCAGCTGATAGCCAGGATAGTTGGTTTCCACAAGAGCGGCCACCTTGTCAGCTGTCGTCATATGGGCATTGCCGTTGCCGTCGTCACCCATCATGCAGATAGTGTTCTGCCAAATGCCCGCCTGCTCGTTATTAGCATATCTGAGCGTCTTATCTACCAATATCTGTGCCTCTTCTGGCGTTCGTACTGGAAATCGTCCCACCGCTACGTCGGGCTTACCCTGATAGATGTAGCCGCCGCCTGCAGATTGCCGTATCTGTTCCTCATCATCTAACAGACAGAAAAAATCATCACTCACAAAACAGTTCACTGAGCTGAACGAGTTCTCACTCTCATAGCAAAGCAGGAAGTCGTCAGGGTCATAGTCTTTCCACTCTGAGCAGCGCATACGGTTGTCCCAGGCACCGTCGCCGAAAAGCAACAGAAACTTAGGCATATCCGCCTCTGCCACAGCCCTATCATAGAGCATCTTCATGTAGCGACGATAGGCGGTTGCGTCAGGAGTTCCGCTTGAGAATTCGTTATATAATTCATCAGCAGGTACAATCCTTACCCTCAAGCCGTCCTTCTGTTCGTGGTGGGCCTTGATACGCTCTGCTTGAGTCAACCATTTCTGAGTAGTAGGTATGATGATTATCATATCGGCCGCCTCATCAGCATGATGGTTCTGATTCGTTATTTGGTAAACATATTCCGGCTCTGGCAGATAAGCCGTCTGCAAGTCGGGCTGGGCATTAGGCGTCTCATGATAGAGGTCCAGGAAGTCAAGTCTTACATGGTTACCTGCAGTCTGCGTAATACGAATAATGTTCTCTGCTTGCAGATTCTCCAACTCATAAGTTTCCGCATGCCTATCAGCCTTACTATAGGCATCTAATCTAACGTCGCGGGCTATTGTACCCACCACAGCACCATTTACCTCTATCACAGCCTCAAAATTTCCATCATAGGTCAACGCAACCGTCAGCTTTCCTTTGCTGCCAACGGCTTTGAGATTATAGGTTTGAGGAAATCCAATATTGAAGAGGGTCTTATCATAGAGGTTACGTCCGCCATGATACCAAGCATAGTCGTCTATCTCGTAGAGGGTGTGATAATCATTATTAGATGGATAGTTATCAGCTAATATAGTCTCCTGACTGACGGATAGAGGTTTGTCATCGCTTTCTGTCAGAAAATAATAGCCATAGTCACTATAAGGATTGCGTATACGCTGAAGTACGTCTTTTTGTTCCCATGTCACAGGTCCAACGCCATAAAACACCTTACGTCCATTGATGGTACAGGTTGGCACCTCGTGCAAGTCGTCTGTAGCCGAGAGATAGTCACCTGTCAGACTTTCTGTCTGCAAGGCACCTCCATATCCATATATTTTCACTTTATTAATATCAGAGAAACCAGCCTTTCGGATTAGAGATTCTGAAAGTTGATAGAAACCACTCTCAGGAATACGGATCTTAGCCCATGTGCCCTCTCGCAATACAGAGTGGTCAGCATAGCGGTTAAACGAACCACGCGTCAGGTTTCTACTATCAGCCCGTTGACTCCTTACGTCCAACTTAAAACTCACAAGTTTCTGATACTTGCCATTGCGGAACACCAATGGCACAAATGACACTTCAAGTACCCCATGTTTCCTCACCACACCTATTGATTGATTCACTACGGGCATTACTGGCAAAGACAAGCCATCACTAATCTGCTTATAGCGGCAAACATCAGCAGGCTGCATATCAATGAATTCCGGATACTCTATAGTCACAGTATAGACAGAGTCAGCATAGTGCGGCCCCAACGTCTTATGCCAACTGAAAACAGGTAGCAGTGAATCTATCTTAACCTGACTGGCAGTCAAGTCAAAATACTCTTGCGCCTCTGCCTGCCGACAGAGAGACAAAAGCACCAAACCAATTATCAGCCTAAAGATTCTTATCACTACCTTTATAAACGAAATCTCCCGCTCCTTTATTGCGTCATCCTACCTATTTGCCCAACAAAGTATGGCAAAAGAACTGCAAAGGATGTCATTTGAGGAGGCGATTTCTTTACGTGCGGGAAGTGTGGGGTAAAAAGTAAGTATTACAACTATATATACATATAAGCACACGAGAAGAAACAACAAGCAATAACCTGTGACTATTCTGAGACAATCTGTGACCAATCTTTAGAAAACACAGTTTATTCCTCAAAAAGCAATACTTATTTACAATTAAATTCAAGCACCTTACGTTCTTCGAGATAGCCTTCGAGATGATCATCGATATGAACAGGCCCCACACCTGCGGGGGTGCCAGTATAGAGAATATCACCTGTCTTCAACGTAAAGAACTGAGAAATATAGGCGATAATCTCGTCAACACGATAGAGCATGTCGCTGGTGCATCCTTCCTGAACGGTATTTCCATTGATATCAAGATGAAAATGAATGGCTTGAATATCAAGAAACTTCTCCTTTGGCACCCACTCGCCTATAGCCGCAGAGCCGTCGAACCCCTTGCAGATAGTCCAGGGCTGTCCTGCCTCCGAAGCCTTCTTCTGCAGGTCGCGCGCCGTAAAATCAATACCCACAGTCACCGCATCATAATAGCGATGGGCAAAACGTTCAGGGATATTCTTACCCAAACGGCAGATACGCACAACCACCTCTGTTTCGTAGTCGATACGTCCCAGATGGTCAGGAATAAAGAAAGGCTTACCCTGATTAAGAAAGGCAGAATCGGCCTTCGTGAATATGACGGGGTCATCAGGGCGCTTCAGCGTGCCATGTAACTCCTGATTATGCGCGGCATAGTTCATGCCAATGGCGAATATCTTCATAATGCTATGGTTTTGGAGACAAAGGTACAAAAAAAATCGGCACTGCACAAACAATGCCGATTCTTTTTTAATATAGTGACTAATGGATTAGTCAGCAACGAGTGTGAAGCGTTTGAAAGCGGTGATCTTCAGATCCTTGTCCTGCTTAGCGAGCCACTGAGCAACAGTAGCCTTATCACCATCACCGAACTGGAACTCCTGGTCAACCAGGCAGTTCTCCTTCAGGAACTTCTGAACACGACCCTTAGCGATGTTCTCGATCATAGGCATCTTCAGCTGAGCCTCACCCTCGGGTTTAGCCTCAGCAATGATCTTACGAGCCTCATCAGCCTGAGCCTGAGTCAACCAACCCTTAGACATATTACTCTCAATATGATCCTCAGAGTCAACGAGGTTGGGGTTCAGACCTGCCTTCTTCAACTTCATCTCAACATACTTCTCTACCTGCTCGAGCTTAGTCTTCTCGAAAGAGGTCTTGTACTCCTCGTCGAGAATCTTCTGGTCAACGCTCTGAGCATCGAGAGCTACGGGCTTCATGGCAGCCACCTGCATAGCTACGAGATGACCCTGCTCAGCAGCGGGCTTATTGGTCTGTACCATGGTGCAGAGAGTATGTTTACCCATGTGGTCGTAAACCTCTACATTATCGCCCTCGAGTACGAGGTAACCATCAAGCTCCATCTTCTCACCAGTGATACCTGAGCGCTGTGTAACAGCTTCCTGTGCAGTCTGACCATTGATATCGAGAGCCTTAACAGCCTCAATATCGGTAGCCTTAGCAGCAATAGCAGCGTCGAGGATACTCTGAGTCAGAGCAATAAAATCGGCACCGTTAGCCACAAAGTCGGTCTCGCACTTCAGGGCAATCATGGCAGCAAAGCCATCAACCTTCTTTACGAGTACACAACCATTTGAAGTCTCACGGTCGCTACGCTTAGCAGCAATAGCGAGGCCACGCTCACGAAGGAGCTCCTTAGCCTTGTCAAAGTCGCCTTCAGCCTCAGTCAAAGCCTTCTTTACGTCAGCCAGACCTGCGCCTGTCATTGCGCGAAGCTTCTTGATATCGTCAATTGAAATTGCCATTTTATTAACTTTTTTACTTTTTTACCTTATATCTTGAATATTACTCAGCAGCAGGGGCCTCCTCAGTAGCGGGAGCGTCCTTGCGAGCCTTGCGAGCAGCACGCTTGGGCTTTACTTCCTCCTCGCCTTCTGCCTGAGCGTCAGCAGCCTTCTCATCGGCCTTCTCTGCCTTGCGCTCCTCGATACCCTCAGCGATAGCACCGCAGCAAGCATTGAGAATAGTCTCTACGCTATCCTTAGCATCATCGTTAGCGGGGATAACGAAGTCGATATTATTAGGATCAGAGTTGGTATCAACGATACCGAATACAGGAATACCCAGACGGTTGGCTTCACGAACGGCAATCTGCTCCTTCAGTACGTCAACTACGAAGAGTGCGCTTGGAAGACGAGTCAGATCAGCAATTGAACCGAGGTTCTTCTCAAGCTTAGCACGCTGACGAGTAATCTGCAGCAACTCACGCTTTGAGAGGTTTGAGTAGGTTCCATCTGCCATCAGACGATCGATGTTCGCCATTTTCTTAACGGCCTTGCGAATTGTCGGGAAGTTGGTGAGCATACCACCTGGCCAACGCTCAATAACATAAGGCATGTTGATAGAGGCAGCCTTCTCGGCAATCACTTCCTTTGTCTGTTTTTTAGTAGCGACGAACAGCACTTTCTTGCCACTCTTGGCAATCTGCTTCAGTGCATCAGCAGCCTCATCGATCTTGGCTACTGTCTTGTGAAGGTCAATGATATGGATACCATTACGCTCGGTATAGATGTAAGGAGCCATTGCAGGGTTCCACTTACGCTTCAGGTGGCCGAAATGACAACCTGCCTGGAGCAACTGATCAAAATTTGTTCTTGACATTTTGCTAAATTCTTTAAATTGTTTACTTTCTTTTTAATTCTGTCCAGAATCAGCCCGATGGTAGTCCAAAGGAATCCAACGGGTTTAGATACTAAACTTTTCGCTAGCAGTCCAGCAGGATTAACGCTTACTGAACTGGAAGCGACGACGTGCCTTGGGACGACCTGGCTTCTTACGCTCAACCTCACGGCTATCACGTGTCATGAAGCCTGCATCCTTAAGCTTCTTCTTATCCTCGGCATTGATCTTCACCAGTGCACGGGCGATAGCGAGACGCAGAGCCTGGCTCTGACCTGTGAAACCACCACCATCGAGGTTTACCTTGATATCATACTTCTCAGCAACTTCGAGCAGGTTAAGCGGCTGCTTAACAACATACTGCAGAATAGCTGAAGGGAAATATACCTCTAAATCCTTCTTATTGATCGTGATCTTGCCTGTACCCTCAGAAACGTATACGCGGGCTACAGAGCTCTTACGACGACCTATTGCGTTAATTACTTCCATCTTTCCTTATTATTTATACTGGTTAATATCAATAGTCTTTGGCTGCTGAGCGGCATGTGGATGCTCGGTACCCTCATAGATGAAGAGGTTGTTCAGCAGGCTGCGGCCCAGAGGACCCTTTGGCAGCATACCCTTAACGGCATGACGCAGCATCTTGTCAACACCACCGTTCTTCTTGCGAAGCTCAGCAGGAGTATTGAAGCGCTGACCACCAGGATAACCTGTGTAGCGGGTATAAACCTTATCGGTCTCTTTCTTACCAGTGAAAACTACCTTATCGGCGTTGATAAGGATTACATTGTCACCACAGTCAACGTGTGGAGTGAAAGTTGGCTTGTACTTTCCGCGGATCAGCTTAGCTACCTTTGAAGCGAGACGACCAACAACCTGGTCTGTGGCATCGATTACCACCCACTCCTTCTTTGCTGTTTCCTTGTTTACAGAAAGTGTCTTGTAACTCAAAGTGTTCATTTTTAAATTTACTACTAAAAAACAGTTTAACTTATAATTAAATATGTACGCGCATAAACTCACTCCCAGGGTCTAACTCCCGGTTGTCAGTCTAACGTCGCAAGAAACGCTGATTCACGAACCGCCATGCCCGGCCAAAGACACCGCTATTCACACAACATTTCACGGGGATTCTAAGTCTCTCCCCTAAATCGGTGTGCAAAGGTACTAACTATTTTTATTATATAAGGTACGCGCAAAAGAAAAAAGCGTCAAATTTAGATAAATTTAACGCTTTTCTGTATTTTTAAGATTTCTTTCTTAGAAATCCATGTTATCTAACGAGTCGCTGAAGTCCTTTGGCTGTTCCTCTTTTGGAGCCTCAGTCTGCTGCTGCTCAGGACGTGGGCGGCGCTCACCATGACGCTCACCGTTGCGACGATCGCCACGGTCGGGACGACGGTCACGACGCTCGCCATTACGCTCTGGGCGCTCACGACGCTCACCACGGGCAGGACGCTCAACATAATCGGCAGGCTTCTCAATCAGTACACGATGAGAGAGCTTGTACTTACCTGTCTTAGGATCAATCTCCAGGAGCTTAACCTGAATGTGGTCGCCCTCCTTGATACCAGCCTCTTCAACGGTCTCAAGGCGCTTCCAGTCGATCTCGCTGATGTGCAACAGACCGTCCTTACCAGGCATAATCTCAACGAAGCATCCGTAAGGCATGATAGAACGAACCACACCGTCGTAAACCTCGCCTACCTCAGGAATAGCTACGATAGCCTTAATCTTACCGATAGCGGCATCGATGCTCTCCTTGTTAGGAGCTGATACCTGAACCTTACCTACACCGTCAACCTCGTCGATAGTGATAGTAGCACCAGTATCCTCCTGCATCTGCTGGATAATCTTACCACCAGGGCCGATTACAGCACCGATGAACTCCTTAGGAATCTCCATCTGAACGATGCGAGGAACCTGAGGCTTCATCTCAGCACGTGGCTCAGCGATAGTATCGGTCAGGCACTTCAGGATGTGCTCACGACCGGCCTTAGCCTGCATCAGAGCCTTCTCGAGAATGTCGAAGCTCAAACCATCACACTTGATATCCATCTGAGTAGCGGTCAGACCATCCTTTGTACCGGTGGTCTTGAAGTCCATATCACCCAGGTGGTCCTCGTCGCCGAGGATATCGCTCAATACAGCGTACTTATCTTCTCCAGGATTCTTGATCAGACCCATGGCGATACCCGAAACAGGCTTCTTCATAGGAACACCAGCATCCATCAGGGCGAGTGTACCAGCACATACGGTAGCCATTGATGAAGAACCGTTAGACTCGAGGATCTGGCTTACCAGACGAACTGTGTAAGGGAAGTCCTCAGGAATCTGGCCCTTCAGTCCACGCCATGCCAGGTGACCGTGACCAATCTCACGACGACCTACGCCACGCTGGGCCTTGGCCTCACCAGTACAGAATGGAGGGAAGTTATAGTGCAGCAAGAAGCGCTGATAACCATGCTCAAGCACGTCGTCAACCATCTTCTCATCGAGCTTAGTACCCAGAGTACAGGTAGAAAGCGACTGTGTCTCACCACGAGTAAAGATTGAGCTTCCGTGAGGCATTGGCAGAGGTGAAACCTCGCACCAGATAGGACGGATCTCGTCGGTCTTACGACCATCGAGACGGATACCCTCGTCGAGGATACAACGGCGCATAGCGTCGCGCTCAACGTCATGATAGTAACGATCCATCATGGCATACTTCTCTTCCATCTCATCCTCAGTCAGGTCGGCATGCTCAGCAGCATACTTCTCCTTGAAGTCTGTCAGGATCTTCTCGAAGGCATCAGCACGGTCCTGCTTGGGCAGAGCCTGCTTGGTAACATCGTAAGCGGGCTGGTACAGCTCCTTGTTCATACGCTCACGCAGCTCCTCATCGTTCACCTCGTGGTCGTACTCACGCTTAACATCCTTACCAAGTTCCTTTGAGAGTTCAGCCTGAAGCTCACACATTGGCTTGATAGCAGCCATAGCAGCCTTCAGAGCGCCGATCATATCCTGTTCTGACACCTCTTTCATCTCTCCCTCTACCATCATAATGTTCTCGGCCGATGCACCAACCATGATGTCCATATCGGCATCCTTCATCTGCTCGAAGGTAGGATCGATAACATACTCACCGTTGACACGGGCTACGCGAACCTCACTGATGGGGCACTCGAATGGGATATCCGAGCAAGCCAGAGCAGCCGAAGCAGCAAAACCTGCAAGGGCGTCGGGCTGATCAACACCATCGGCTGAGAGCAGCATTACATTCACAAATACCTCAGCGTGATAGTTCGAAGGGAAGAGTGGACGAAGAACACGGTCCACCAGTCGTGATGTCAGGATTTCGTTGTCGCTGGCTTTGCCTTCGCGCTTGGTAAATCCACCGGGGAAACGTCCGGCTGCGCTGTACTGTTCACGATAATCTACCTGCAAAGGCATAAAATCTGTTCCGGGAACTGCATCTTTTGCGGCACAAACAGTGGCGAGCAATACGGTGTTGTTCATACGCAGAACAACAGAGCCGTCGGTCTGTTTTGCCACTTTCCCGGTTTCAATGGTGATGGTACGTCCATCAGCCAATTGAAGGGTCTTTGTAATTACGTTCATCTTAATAAAACATCTAAAATATAAAAAACAGCCGCAAAGATACACATAATTATATTAATAAACGAGAAAACTCTATATTTTTTTTAATTTTTCACTATTCCTCTTCACTATTCACTAAAAAAATTATATCTTTGCACCCGCAAAACGAAATTCTAATTAGAAAAAATGAAACATATTTGTAAAGCAGCAGCCGTTGTTCTGGCTGCATTATCGATTGCCTCGTGCAACAACAATAAGTTTACCGTCGAGGGCCAGATTGCCGGCGCTAAGGATTCTGTGCTCTACTTCGAGAACGTAGGTTTGGAGGGCATTAACGTGCTCGACTCTGTAAAGCTTAACGACAATGGCGACTTCTCATTCAGTCAGGATGCCACTACAGCCCCTGAGTTCTATCGTTTGCGCATTGCCGACCAGATTATCAACGTGAGCATCGACTCTACCGAGACTGTTCAGGTTAAGGGTCAGTATCCTGGCATGGCATCGAACTACACCATCAGCGGTTCAGAGAACTGTGAGAAGATCCGCGAGCTGGCACTCAAGCAGATCGACCTGCAGGCCAAGGCCATCGCGCTGCAGAGCAACACCGAGTTAGGCATCGCCAAAGCCAACGACAGCATCCAGAGTATGATCAACGCTTACAAGGAAGAGGTTAAGCGCAACTATATCTACAAAGAGCCTTACAAGGCATACGCTTATTTCGCTCTGTTCCAGGCCATCGGCAACTACCTGATTTTCAATCCTCGTGCCAACAAGGAAGATATCAAGGCCTTTGCCGCCGTTGCTACCAGCTGGGACACTTACTACCCACACGCTGAGCGCGGACAGAACCTGCACAACATTGCCATCGAGGGCATGAAGAACCAGCGTATTGTAGAGGCCCAGAATGCCGATATTCAGATCGAAGCCAGCAAGGTACAGGAGGCAGGTGTACTGGATATCGCTCTGCTCGATAACAAAGGCAACATGCGTCGTCTGACAGATTTGAAGGGACAGGTTGTACTGCTCGACTTCCATGTATTCGCTCTCAAGGACTCTCCTGCACGCATCATCCAGCTGCGCGAATTGTATAATAAATATCACGCCCAGGGACTGGAGATTTACCAGGTAAGTCTCGACAGCGACGAGCACTTCTGGAAGCAGCAGACTGCCGCACTGCCTTGGATCAGCGTACGCGACGAGGACGGTGCAGGTTCACAGCGTCTGACACTCTACAACATTCAGGCCGTTCCCGACTTCTTTATTATCGACCGCGGCAACAACCTGGTTAAGCGAGCTGCCCAGATAGCAGACCTTGAAACAGAAATCAAAAAGCTTTTGTAAACAAATAATCCCTTCCGAAATCGGAAGGGATTTTTCTTTTTAGTACTTGCGTTTTGGATTCTTGGGGAACCAGCCTTTCTCTACACGTTTCTTTTGTGCAAACAGTTCGCCTATGCCCCATAAGGCCGAGGCGCCAAACACACCCACGATAGACGAAAGGATGGCATTCTCAATAAACAAGGCACCAGCTACACAAACCAAGCCCACAATGAGATATACAACCCAAGGACGCGTACCCCAATAATACTCGGTTTTGATAACAATCGGATGCCAGATGCCAATAGCCAGGAAAGTACTGGCAGCTATAATAATACCTGTAAAATACATATGCTACAATTTAGAAACTTTTTAACCAGGCCTTCAACTCAAAAACCATCTCGTAGTGATAGACAAAGGTTTCGCGATACCCCCAACCATGACCACCTGTAGGATAGATATGGATTGACGCTGGTACATCGTGCTTATACAGCTGCTGATAATAGTTAAATCCATTAGCTGCAGGCACAGCCTTATCATCATCGCTCAGAGCCAAAAAGGCGCGTGGTGTGGTACGATTCACCTGCAAGTCGTTACTAAACTCAAACTCCAGCTTCTTATACTCCTTCAGCGCCTTCTTATCCTCAGGAGCCTTTCCCAAGAAGTTATCGTGCGAGCCCTTATGTGTAAAGCCCGGATCCATCGTTACAACCGGATAGAAGAGTATCTGGAAATTCGGCGCAGCATTGTCCTTGGCATGGGTGGCGATGGTAGAAGCCAGATGACCACCTGCCGAGAAGCCCATGATGCCTACATCGTTAGGATTGATATGCCACTCAGCTGCATGACTACGAACCGTTTTGATAGCCTCCTCGGCATCAGAGACAGGCACCATACGGTTACCATGAGGCATACGATATTTCAGTACAATCAGAGCAATACCCTGCGTATTAAAGAAAGGCGCCCACTGATGTCCCTCATGATCCATAGCCAGATGACTATAGCCACCACCAGGACAGCACACTACAGCACGACCAGTAGCCTTATTAGCATCTGGCAGATAAACAGTCAGTTCAGCCTGATCATTACCATCCGAGCTCACTACTTCTGGGCCATTTGGCCAGAGTGGCATGGTGGTAGGTTTCTGTGCAAAAATAGTTGTCGAGAGAGTCAGCAACGCTGCTGTCAATAGGATTCTAACACACTTCATTGTTTTAATAATTTTAATTTTGGCGCAAAGGTACTAAAAAAAAGCTACGGATTACGTGGTTTTTACGGATTTTTATTATCTTTGCAGGCAGAAACTTGAAACTTTACGATAAATTATGAAGAAAATCTTAGCTATTACAGCCTTTGCGTTGTTTACACTTGGCAGTCAGGCCAAAGTTAAATTGCCCCATCTGATTGGCGACAATATGATTTTACAACAGCAGACCGATGCCCGTCTATGGGGATGGGCCAAACCTGGACAAACGGTAAAGGTAACAACCTCGTGGAGCAACGAAACGGTTACAGTCAAATCCAACAAGCAGGGCGAGTGGCTAGTAAAAGTAAAAACACCAAAAGCCAGCTACACTCCATTATCCATTACGTTCGACGATGGCGACAAACTCACCATCAACAACGTACTGGCAGGCGAGGTATGGGTATGTGCAGGTCAGTCAAACATGGAAATGCCCGTTAAGGGCTTCTGGATGTGCCCTGTAAAAGATTATAATCAGGTAGTGATTGATGCCAAGAACCATGCTGGTGTACGAAGCGTAAAGATTCCCAGCGTGATGGCAGCCACCCCCCAGAACGATGCCCAGTGCGAGTGGCGTGTATGCTCACCTAAGACTGTTGGCGATTTCTCGGCCACAGGCTATTTCTTCGCTCGCACCGTTCATCAGGCACTCGACATCCCCATCGGACTCATCGAAGCCAACAAAGGAGGTTCGCGTGTAGAAAGCTGGCTCACCAAGGAGAATCTTGAGAAATACACCAACGACCCAACCGACTCTGTTGAGATCTGCAAGAAGTGGGCCGAGTACGACTACCATCGTTCGCTACTGTGGGGCAATGGTACGTTTAATCCCATTCTGAACTTCACCGTTAAAGGCATACTCTTCTATCAAGGTTGCTCGAACGTCGGCGATCCTGGCGATCAATATTCTCAGCGTTTGAAGCTGTTGGTAGATCAGTGGCGCAGTCAGTTTGCTTTAGGAGAGATTCCCTTCTACTTTGTACAGATAGCTCCCTATCGTTACGACGATAACAACAATGCCACCAGCGGCGCCCTGCTGCGCGAACAGCAGTTCAAGGCCCAGCAGCTGATACCCAACAGTTCGCTAGTATGCACCAACGATTTGGTATACCCCTATGAATACAGTCAGATTCACCCCACCCAGAAACAGCAGGTAGGTGAGCGATTAGCCTATACAGCCTTGGTTCGCGACTATGGTTTTGAGGGCGTACTCTATCAGAGTTCAACCTTTAAGGACATGAGTATCAAAGGCGACGCTATCTACATCCACTTAGACAACAACTATCACACCGACGCGCCATTCGAAGACATTCAAGGCTTTGAGATCGCAGGCGAGGACAAGGTATTCTATCCTGCTCAGGCCCAGCACTTCTGGCAACCTGGCGGCGGCTATTGGGACGAGGCCATCAAGGTATCATCGCCCCAGGTAAAAAAGCCCGTAGCAGTACGCTATTGTTTTAAGAACTTCCAGATAGGCAACGTAAAGAACGGCGCCAATCTACCATTATTCCCATTCAGAACAGATAATTGGTAACGCCTATGACAGAGCATCCATTAGAAGTATTCCGATTCTGCCCTAAGTGCGGCAGTCAGGATTTTGAGATTCACAATGCACTAAGTCGCCATTGTGCCAACTGCGGTTTTACGTTCTATCAGAACCCACGCGCATCAACAGCCGCTTTTATCCTGAACGACAAAGGCGAACTGCTGGTTGCCCGGCGTGGTAAGGAGCCCGCCAAAGGCACCCTCGACCTGCCTGGCGGTTTTGTGGATAACGACGAGAATGCCGAAGAGGGCATGGTGAGGGAAATCAAGGAAGAAACCGGACTCATCATCGACCCCGAATCCGTTGAATATCAGTTCTCTATCCCCAATGTATACCATTACTCGGGAATGGACATACACACACTTGACCTCTTTTTCCTGTGTCACATAACAGGTGAGGCCGAAGTAAAAGCCGACGACGATGCCGCCGAACTGCAGTGGGTACCCCTCAGAGAGGTGTATGTAGAGCGTTTCGGACTGCGCTCCATACGCCAAGCCGTACA
>JAEEGG010010848.1_pt1 | contig 20010 bp, 12 predicted proteins | sample 9134161 | NCBI WGS metagenome assembly JAEEGG01 (sample SAMN16246543, study PRJNA631951) | gut metagenome | biome: gut microbiome; feature: rumen; material: CR-attached | host: Bos | place: Iran: Karaj | collected 2018-10 | reverse complement strand
AGATGGCGAAGGCGGCAGAACACTGATGTGGGAAAGCGGCACCTATAGTTTCCGTTATACCAATAGCCATGACAGCTATTTAAGCGAGAAATATATCATTGTTCCCGGTTCATATATTGATGCTTCATTGGCAGACTTCTATTATGTATGCTTCGACTACGAAAGAGGTTATACTGACGCAGAGAAAGCAAATGAAAAAACATACATCAGCTTTATTGCAAAAGATAACAATGGATATGAGCAGGCCGAACAAACAGTCACTTTTGACGGCTATTACACTAGTGCCAATATGCCATCAGATGAGCAAATCCTGACTGCTTTTGGCAATCCTAACTATACAAGCATCAGCAGTAAAAGTATAAAGGGATATCTCTATGGTGATAAACACTGTGACGGTGATGGCAACTATACCGACTGGATTGTTCGCATCAGTCCTGCAAGAGTAGTCACTACTACTACTTATGTTGACCGTATTATTGCTGAGGACTTGAATGCTCAGGCTCCTGATTCTGAAAGAACAGATGATTGGACAGTAGGTTCTGACTGGGACTTCAATGACGTGGTTTTCGATGTAAGGTATGAAGGAACAACAAAAGCTTATGTAAAAATTGTTGGCGCAGGTGGTGTTTATCCCCTCTATGTCGCTGGTGAGGAAGTACATAAGCGACTTGGTCAGTCTGGTCCCGATTCTAATGGACTTTACAAGATTCAGAACTCTGGCACATCTGAGGAATTCGAGGTAACTGGTATTAATTCGAGTAACCACGGTAAGGATATTCGTGTGACAGTTGTCAGAAAGTCAAGTACTGGTGAGGATATAATCAAAGAACTGAAGGCAGAAGTAGGTAAGCCTGCTGCTAAGATTCGTGTTAACCCGACTTTTGAGCCTTGTGCAGAGCGCCAGGATATTAGAGATAAGTATCCGTATTTCGGCGATTGGGTAACAAAGAATATTCATGCGGGTGATTGGCAAGATCATAAAAGTAATTAATACATCAAATACTTAAAAAAACTAAATTATCTTTGGAAGGGGCGTCTGCGCGAGCAGGCGCCTCTTTATATATAAAGTGGTCTGTCTGTGAAACTCTGTTAAATGTTTGTTCTTTTTGTTGGTTGGTATAGAAATTATTCGTATTTTTGCACAAATATTGCAGTGTTATAACAGAATAAGCTTATTGGAGAATAGTATGAAGAAGTATTTGATGACAGTAATGGCAGCCGTAGCCCTCGGATGGTTATTTACAAGCTGTAGCAATGATGTTGACCTCAGTGGTGGCAATACAGCTGAGTTCAACGTCGTTAAGAATTATGAGGATGCATTTATTACCCGTTTCGGCCAGCCGCATGAGAACCAGACATGGGGCTTCGGTGAAACTGCCTCTGAAACTCGCGCCATGACTCGTGGACATAACGCTAATGCTAACGAATGGGCAGATCCTGATAAGGCGTATGGTGGATGGTTAGTTCCTGATCCTCTGGAGGATGGACAGAAGCTCCGTGTGCGGAAGTATTTCCAGTATAATCAGTATCCTGGTGGAACAAGCTGTGACTATACGGATTTCTTCGTGCAACAGGTGTATAAAGGTAATCCCAGTACTAAGGGTCCGTACTCTGATGAGCAATACCAATCTGCCAATGGCGGCTGGGTGGTAGGCAGTGACCACATGGACCATTTGACGGCAGGTTCTATTCATGATCATATTAATAATTTCAACTATGGAGATTATAGTGGTGGTGGGACAGTAACAGTTTTGGACAATGGTCAGCATGTGAATGGTGGTAGCACCCACCAAGATCAGATTATGCTGATGGTCAACTCGCAGACCGACTGTTTCGGCTATTGGAACAGCGACGGCTCTCTTGGCCATGATGACCGCTATCGACTGGTTAGTGCGCAGACTATTGATGATTGGATTGACGCACATACAGATTTAGGTTTTGGCCCATCATACGGTAAGAAGGTGGTTGATAAATGGGATCGTCATTTCATTGGTTTCGACTTCGATCAGGTGGTTGGTTATGACGTTTTGGCTCATACAAATGAAGATGTCTTGGGTGCCGATGGAAAACCTGTTCAAGTGGTAAACAAGAATGGGCAATCAGTTAATAAGAAAGAGAATAAATACGCTAAGATAACTGATTTCCAGAGTCTCAACAATACGCCGTATGTTTGGTATACAGGAAAGTTAATGAAGATTGGAAAATCGTCAGATGGTAGTGGAAAAGGAACTGAGAAGACCGATATCCTTTCTAAATTTAATCTTAACAGTTTTTGGGGCACAGGTCGTGCTTCTTGGAATGATGACCACACGGTATTAGTATACCAAGGTTCAGAATGGGGCGGTTTTGTCGCATCGATTAATCGTGAGGCAAAATTTTATGATAAGGTTGTCGTTGAACTTGCTAGTAAACCAGACGTTTGGACTCAGATTCTTGTTCAAGGGAAAGACAGCCAAGGCAATGATCTTAATAATTGTACAGTCGGAACTAATGAAAATACCAGAATTGAATTGAATTTTGCTGATAAAGATGTGGCTTATATCAGTAATATTGTCATTCAGACAGGAAGTGCTGGTAATGTCTCTATTTCGAAAGTTTATTTGTCAAAGGAATTTGAGTACTATGAGTCTGACGACCTCTTCGAGGGTGTTGATGTTCCCTATCTGGTTGCGGAAACCAATCAATACTGCGGTTTAAATTGGAGTGTTAGTAGTGATGATGCTCTTTGTCACTATTATGAGTACTACGATAATAATGGATCCAAACATACTGATGGCAAGGCTCTGGATCTTGATTTACTCAAGTCAAAGTATAATGATGACTATCTCCCCGTTGATACAAAGAACCTCAGAGAGTGGGTGAAAGTCCAGGGTGGCGCTGATGGATACTATAGCGACTGGATTGTTACTATTTGTAAAGCTATAAACGAAAAAGATAATGAGGAGGAAGAAGAGGAAGAAGAGGAAACAGATGATCCTAGTATCGTCTGCCGTATCATTGTGGAGGACCTGACAGTCGGTGAGAGCAGTGACTTCGACTTCAACGATGTGGTGTTTGACGTCTGCAAGAACGGAGATCTTATCGTCCGTGCCATTGGCGGTGAACTGCCCATCTATATCGGAGCCGAGAATGCTCATGAGGTACATGCCGAATGCTCAGTTACGCTGAGTGATACTGATAAAGGCAGGAAGTCGCATTTGTTCATGAGGAATACAGGTTGGACATGGAGCGGCGATAAGGCTTCTGCAACTATTGACTACAAAGCTAAGTTAGGTACCATCAAACTTGGTGGCACCTTTAACACCCCTGCCGATGCCCAGAAGATCGGTATCTGGGTTCACAAGAATGGTAAGAACTACAAGTTGGAGGCTCCGAAAGGCAAGGTGGCCAGTATGGTGTGCGTAGGCACGGACTACGAGTGGTGCCGTGAGCGTCAGGACATCGATGACAAGTATCATAAGGGTGGTGTGAGGCTGTTCCGCGAGTATGTCATAGGCAATCAAGACTACCAGGGTAAATGGCAAGACAAGAATGCCTGGTATCATAAGATGAATCAGTAAACTGGATAATTTCTTTTCATCAAAGTACTTAAATACTAATTCGGAGGGACATCAGCAAAAGCGGGTGTCCCTTTTTTGCATTTATATTTGGTGGAGTGCAAAGATTGCACTACCTTTGAGCGTTGCTCGAAGGTAGGCTGCATCTCGAAAATGAAAATAAATTGTGATTTGTTTTGCATTTTGCTCGATTTGCACTACCTTTGCACTCAGTATGGTATTGAATTATATTTGGATAGCGTTTTTCATCGTCGCGTTCGTCATTGCGGTGGTGAAGTTGGTGTTCCTGGGAGACTATGATGTGTTCCCGGCCATGATGGATTCGACGTTCTCATCGTCGAAGACGGCATTTGAGATCTCGTTAGGTCTGACAGGTGTGCTGTCGCTCTGGCTGGGCATCATGAAAATCGGCGAAAAGGGTGGGGTGGTGAACGTGCTGGCCCGACTGTTGTCGCCCGTGTTTGCCAAGCTCTTCCCGGATATACCCAAAGGGCATCCTGTAACGGGCAGCATCTTCATGAACATCGCCGCAAACATGCTGGGACTCGACAATGCCGCCACGCCTTTGGGGCTGAAGGCGATGGAGCAGCTGGAGGAAGTGAAAACTGAGAAGTTAAAAGTGAGGAAGGAGGCTGGTGAGATCAGCGAGAGCCAGTTCCAAGACCTGAAGGTGACAGCGTCGAATCCGATGATCATGTTCCTCGTGCTGAACACCAGCGGCCTGACGCTCATACCTATTTCTATATTAGTATACAGGGCCCAGATGGGTGCCGCTCAACCTACAGATGTGTTTATTCCCATCCTGTTAGCGACGTTCTTCTCTACGCTGGCGGGTATTATCATCACCAGCCTCTATCAGAAAATCAATCTGCTGAACCGTACCATCCTGCTGACGTTGGGCGGAGCCGCTGTGGTGGTGGCTGCCGTCATCTGGGGCTTCGGACAACTCGACTCGGTGCTGATGAACAAGGTGAGCACCTCGACAGCGAATATCCTGCTGATGTTGATTATCATCGCTTTTATACTGGCCGGCATGCGGAAGAAGGTGAATGTCTACGACGCTTTCATCGAGGGAGCTAAGGAGGGCTTTACGACAGCCGTCCGCATCATCCCCTATCTGGTGGCCATTCTTGTGGCCATCGGTGTGTTCAGGGCTTCGGGGGCGATGGATATGCTCATCAACGGCATTGGCTGGACGGTGGAGGCCTGTGGCGGTAATAGTGACTTCGTGGGAGCCTTGCCGACGGCGCTGATGAAACCGCTGAGTGGCAGTGGTGCCCGGGGTATGATGGTCGATGCGATGACCACGTATGGCGCCGACTCGTTTATCGGCCGTCTGAGCTGTATCTTCCAGGGCTCGACGGATACGACATTTTATATCCTCGCCGTCTACTTCGGCAGCGTGGGCATCCGTAAGACCCGTCATGCTGTTGCCTGCGGTCTCCTGGCAGACCTCGCCGGTATCATCGCTGCCATAGCAATTGCGTATATGTTCTTTGGATAGGGTAATTAGGGTGAGTTAGGGTAATTAAGTTTAATTAGGGTGATTAGGAGATATGGAGGATTATCAAAAGAAACCAGGGAGCTATAAGACACTGAAGGCTTATCAGAAGTCGGAATGTGTTTTTGATATTACCTATTACTTTGTTGAACACTTCCTTGATAGGGGACATGATCGGACTGTTGATCAGATGCAGCAGGCTGCTCGCTCTGGGAAACAGAATATTGTAGAGGGCTATAGTGATGCTGAGGGATCTTCTGACTCATATCATAGACTGGCTGTCATCGCCAAGGGAAGCCTTGAGGAGCTTTTGGAAGATTATGAAGATTACCTGCGAGTCCATCAACTGGAACGCTGGGGACAGCAACACCCTAAATATATAGCATGCATACCTCTATTCCAGAAGCATAACGACAGCCCATGGTATCGTCGACAGATAGAAGGTCGGAGTGATGAGGATATAGCGAATATCGCTATCATTGTCATTCATCAGACGCTTGTGCTGTTAAGAGGGCTTATAGACAGAATCGACAGGAAATTCATAGAAGAAGGTGGCGTCAAAGAGCAGCGCTTCCAGGCGAGACTGAAGTATAGAAATAATCAAAAGGATAGTAGGGAAATTAGGGATAGTAGGGAGATTAGAGAAACCCCTAATCACCCTAGCGACCCTAATCACCCTAAGAACCCTAATCATCATCCCTAATGGCAAATCTGAAATCACTCGCAAAGGATACGGCCATTTATGGCCTTTCGAGCATCATTGCCCGATTCATTAATTATCTGCTGGTGCCAATTCAGACGGCAAGGTTTGCGGCATCGGGCGGAGAATATGGCATCATTACCAATGTCTATGCTTATGTGTCACTGCTTATCATCCTGCTGACCTTCGGCATGGAGACTACCTTCTTCCGCTTTATGAGCAAGGAAGGTGAAGACCCGAAGAAAGTCTATTCGACAGCGTTGACGATGGTGATGATGACATCGCTGATCTCGGCGGTGTTGCTTATGACCTTTCTGAATCCTATTGCTGCATCAGTAGGGTATGCCGACCATCCGGAATATGTGGCGGTGATGTATATCACGGTAGCCATCGATGCGTTTATGGCTATCCCCTTTGCTTATCTGCGCTATCTTCACAAGCCTTTGAAGTTTGCCTTGCTGAAGATCATCAACATCCTACTGAATATCGTGCTCAATCTCTTATATCTGGTTGTTCTGCCAGCGCTGAAGCTGAATCCATTCGGCATCTATGATGAGCAGTTTACGTTGGATGTGGCCTTCGTGTTTTATATCAACCTCTTCTGTACGTGCGCCACCTTACTGATGCTTTGGAAGGAATGGACAGCTCAATCTTTCAAGATTGACAAGAGTACTTGCAAGCGGATGCTCAGTTACACATGGCCACTGTTGGTGATGGGACTTGCCGGACAGCTCAACCAAGCTGCCTCACAGATACTGTTCCCTTATCTCTTCGACGGCTCGCAGGAAGAAGCCCGTGCACAACTCGGTATCTATGGCGCCTGTATCAAAATCGCGATGATTATGGTGATGATCACACAGGCCTTCCGTTTTGCCTACGAACCATTCGTTTTCGGCAAATCGAAGGACAAGGATAACCGCGAGACATACGCCCAGGCTATGAAGTTCTATCTGATCTTTACGCTTCTGGCTTTCCTTGTGGTGATGGGTTATATCGACATTCTGAAGTTTTTGATTGGTGAAACCTATTGGGAAGGTCTGCGTGTTGTGCCCATCGTGATGGCGGCAGAGATTATGTTTGGTGTGTTCTTTAATCTCTCCTTCTGGTATAAGTTGACTGACCGAACGATCTGGGGAGCCTATTTCTCTGGCATCGGAGCCGTTGTCCTCATCATGATAGACATTCTTTTGATCCCACGTTTCAGCTATATGGCCTGCGCTTGGGCCGGATTCGCCGCATATGCCACTTCGATGCTGTTATCCTACTTCATCGGACAGCGATACTACCCCATCGCTTATCCCATCAGACAGATGAGCGCCTATGTCTTACTCACCATTGTGCTCTTTCTGGCTATGCAGTATGCCAACAGCACCCTTCCTCTCTGGGCAGCTCTCATCGCCAACACTCTGCTGATTGCCGTCTTTGCAGCCTATCTGGTCAAGAAAGACTTCCCTCTCAGCAGCCTCCCCATTATCGGAAAGAAATTCAAAAAATAATATCGTATGAACAAATCCCTAATCTCCCTAATTACCTTACTTACCCTATCCCTCCCTTCGAAGGCCGACGAGGGCATGTGGACGCTGTATAACCTGCCGAATGCTGTCTATGAGACGATGAAGCAGGAGAACTACGAACTGCCTTACGGCGCTTTGTATGAGGGCGACGATGCAATCAAGAACTGCGTCGTGAACTTCGGCGGCTTTTGCTCTGGTGTGGTCGTGAGTCCCGATGGCCTTGTGTTTACCAACCACCATTGCGGCTTCGAGGCCATCCGCTCGCACTCGACGGTAGAGCACGACTATATGCTCAACGGCTTCGTGTCGAACTCCTTTGAGGAGGAACTGCCCAATAAGGACCTCTTCGTCTCATTCATGGTGGAACAGAAGGATATCACGACGATGCTCGACTCGCTCGGTATCCAGCAGATGAACAATGACGAGCGGTATCAGTTCCTCGATTCCATCGAGAACGCGATGTTGAAAGATATCGTGAAACAGGACTCTACCCTGCGTGTGGAGATCCTGCCTTTCTATGAGGGCAACAAATACTACATGACCACCTATCGCGACTACGAGGACGTGCGACTGGTGTTTGCCCTGCCCAAATCGATGGGTAAGTTCGGTGGCGAGACTGACAACTGGATGTGGCCGCGCCAGACCTGTGACTTCAGCGTCTTCCGTGTGTATGTCGATCCCAAGACGGGTGGTCCTGCGAAGTATTCGAAGGATAATGTGCCGATGAAACCGAAAAAGTGGGCTCAGGTGTCGTTGCAAGGCTACGTGCCTGGATCGTTCTCGATGACCATCGGCTATCCCGGCAGCACCAGCCGTTATCTGTCGAGCTACGGTATCCAGGAGCGCCGTAATGCGATGAACGAGCCGATGTACCAGACCCGTGAGGTGAAGCAGGACATCATGATCCGGCACATGCGGGCTTCGGAGGCCGTGCGTATTAAGTACGACTCGAAGTACGCCAGCAGTTCGAACTATTGGAAGAACAGCATCGGCATGAACAAATGTATCGACAGCATCGGCCTGATCCGTCAGAAGGCTGCCTTCGAGGAAAAGATCCGTCAGTGGCAGGACTCCACGGGCTACCTGAAGGGTCAGCTCGACTTCGCCAAACTGGATCAGCTCTATCAGAAACGTTTCCAGGCCCGTCGTGCCCTGACCTTCTACAACGAAACCTTCGGCCGTCGCAATACCGACGAGATGACCCGTCGTGCCTTCCGGGTGCAGAATGGTGCCATCATCAACGGCAAGGAGGGTAAGCCCAAATCATATTATATCGAGTTCAAGGATAATTCCGACGAATGGGATTACGATACCGACCGTGAAATCCTCGCCGCCTTGCTGAAGCACTATCGTGAGAAGGTGGAGATCAAATACCAGCCCGACTTCTTCAATGTTATCGACCACGATTACGGCGGAGATTATCAGAAGTTCGTGGACCGGATATACAAGAAGTCGAAGCTGATGACGCACGATAAGAAGATCTACGTGAATAAGAAGAGTTATCACCGTGATCCGGGAGTGGTCTATGGCGAGAGTCTGATTTCTGTGCAGGCCGATATCCGCGCCGATCTGGAGGCTACCTACGACAGCATCGACGTGCTGGAGCGTTACCTCTGTGCCGCCAAGCTGCGTATGGAAGAGGATATGCCCAACTACAGCGATGCCAACTTCACCATGCGACTGAGCTATGGACAGGTGGGTGAGTATCTGCTCGATGGCAAGCCCTCTGGCTATTACACTGAGGCCAATAGTATCGTGGAGAAGATGAAGCGCGGTGAACAGGGTATCGTCGACTACGAGGCAGAGCCCATCATGAAGGAACTGCTGTCTGTCAGCGACTTCGGCAAGTACACCGATAAGACCACGGGCAAACTGCATCTCTGCTTCCTGTCGAACAATGATATCACGGGCGGTAACAGTGGTTCGCCGATGTTCAACGGTAAGGGTGAACTCATCGGTCTCGCCTTCGACGGCAACTGGGACTCGCTGTCGTCGGATATCTTCTTCGATTCCCAACTGGCACGCTGCATCGGCGTCGACATCCGTTATGTACTCTATATGATGGAGAAATGGGGTAAGGCAGACCGTTTGTTGAAAGAGATCAACGCGAAATAGAAAAAGCCCCATTTCATCGGGGCTTTTTCTATTTCTTCTTTCTGGGCTTGCGCATCGCCCAGCCTTCTTCGGAGAAGTCCGGCTCAGGGCCTTTCAGGTCGCGAGGCACTTTATTCATCAGTGCCCGCCAGTCGTCTTTCTTCTGGCGTTTCGGCTTCTCCTCCTTCTGACGCTTGGGCTGGCTGTCGCGTCTGCCACGTTTCTCACGAGTCGAAGGGGCAGCAGTCTCTCTTGGGTTCTTGCCACCTTCGTCTGCGTCGTTGCAGCGGACTGTGCGGCCCTTATAGCGGATGCCCGTCAGCTGGATCATCACCTTCTTGGCATCCTTCTCAGGCACCTCGAAGTAGGAGATGGTGTCTAACAGGTCGATATGGCCTACCTCCTGACGACCGCCAACGAATCGGTTCAGCGTCTGCATCAGTTCGCCCGGATAAAATCCGTCGCGCTTGCCGAGGTTGATGAACAGCCGGCGATAGCCCTTCTGGGCCTTGTTCTGCAGCTTTTGCCTGTCGCTCTGTGGCTTCTTCTCCTTCTTATCCGGAACCACCGCCTCAATCTCTGGCGCATCGGCATAATAGGCGAGGAACTTGCCGAACTCTAGGGAGACAATCTTCTTGATCAGCTCATCCTTGTCGATATACTCGAAGTAGCGGTTGATGTCCTGCATGAAGGGGGCAATCTCCTCATCGTCGACGTCGGTCTTCACGATCTGGTCCATCACCTTGTAGAGTTGTTTCTTACAGATTTCCTCTGCCGACGGGATCTCCGCCTTCACGAACTCCTTGCCAATCTCCTTCTCGATGTTGCGGATCTTATGTTTCTCGCGGCTATGGATGATGGATATCGAGGTGCCTTTCTTGCCGGCACGGCCCGTACGGCCTGAACGGTGGGTGTAGTTCTCGATGTCGTCGGGCAGACCGAAGTTGATGACGTGCGTCAGATCGTCTACGTCCAGACCACGTGCTGCCACATCCGTTGCCACCAGCAACTGCGTCAGATGGTTGCGGAACTTCTGCATCGTCAGGTCGCGCTGTTGCTGAGAGAGATCGCCATGCAACGACTCAGCGTTATAGCCGTCCTTAATCAGTTTGTCAGCAATCTCCTGCGTCTCGATCTTCGTGCGGCAGAAAATGATGGCGAAGATGCGGGGATAGTAGTCCACGATGCGCTTTAGGGCGAGGTACTTGTCCTTAGCGTTCACCATATAATAGATGTGGTTCACGTTCTCCGCACCCTCGTTGCGACTGCCGACGACAATCTCCTTGTAGTCGTGCAGATACTGCTTGGCGACACGCTCCACCTCACGGCTCATCGTGGCCGAGAACATCAGCGTATCGTGTTCCTCGGGTAACGACTCGAAGATCTCGTTGATGCTGTCTGAGAAGCCCATGTTCAGCATCTCGTCGGCCTCGTCGAGCACGATGTTACGCACCTCGTCGAGACTCACTTTACCACGATGCATCAGGTCAATCAGACGGCCTGGGGTGGCGACGATAATCTCCACGCCCTGCTTCAAGGCGCGCATCTGAGCCTCGATGGCCGCTCCACCATAGACGGCCTCCACATGTACGCCGTCCATGTATTTGGCAAAGTCGCGGATGTCATCGGTAATCTGCAGACAGAGCTCACGGGTAGGGGAGAGCACCAGGGCCTGCGTCTCCCTGCGGCTGGTGTCGATACGCTGCAAGAGAGGGATGCCGAAGGCTGCCGTCTTACCCGTTCCTGTCTGGGCAAGGGCAATCACGTCGCTGCCCTCGCCCCTGTCTCTCCCCCCTTCGAGGGAGGAGTCAGAGGGGGGTAGCAGATAGGGAATCACCTCCTCCTGCACAGGCATCGGATACTCGAAGCCCAGCTCCTCGATGGCCTTGCGAATCTCTGCGCTGACGCCTAATTCCTCAAAAGTCTTCACTTATTTACCTTTTTACTTATTTACCTTTTTACTTTTTTACTTTTATCTAACTACTTCCGTAAATTCTGGCTTGGCACCCTCAGTCTTGCTGACGGTGACGAAGATGGTAGAGGTGCTCTCCTCACCGTTCATGCCTTTACTCTTCACGATGAACTTAAAGTCATCGCTGTCGTCTGTTGAGCGCTTGCCGACGGTCTCTGGCGTGCCGAGGGGGAACTGATAGTCAGAACAGGCTGCGTCGAAGATGGCCTTGTCGTCTTCTGTCACAGGCTCCTGTGCGGAATAGTTTGGCAGCGGACTGACCTCTCCCTCCTTGTAGCCGTTCTCTTTCAGGAAACGGTCGAGTTCCTTTTCAGCAGCAGCCACTCTGGCTGTGCGCACACCATAGCCTTTCTGGATCTTAGCCTGGGGAAGAGCCTTTGTAAGGGCATCCGACGAGGTGTTCAGACCGCCGCTGCCGAAGGTGCAGAAAGGTACGATGGTTTTGCCTGCGAAGTCCTGCTCCTTGACGAGCGTTGCGATGGGCATCGCGTAAGTACCGAACCAGATGGGATAGCCGAGGAAGATCACGTCGTAGTCAGCAATGTTGGATTTGAGTTCTTTCAGCGCAGGAGTCTGGCCACTTTCTCTCTCCTTATTGCTACGCTCGATGGTTTTCTGGAAGTCGCCACTGTAAGGCTCAACTGCCTCGATGGCCTCGATGTCAGCACCCAGTTGTTTCTGCAACTCTTCTGCCACCGCCTTAGTGGCTCCGTTCTCTGAAAAATAAAGTACAAGCTGGCGGTTGGTATTCTCCGTCGCCTTCTGTTGCTGTGTGCAAGCACTAGTCATACATGCCACCATTGCCATTGATAATAATAATTTCTTCATATTCTTGATTTTTATGTAAAACAATCTCTGTGCAAAGATAAGGGTTTTACTTCAGAAAAACAAATTTTGCAGTACTTTTTTTCTTTAGAGAGTTAATTCTCCAATTCTCCAATTACACATTTTGTGTAATCAAAAAGTTGGAACCCCAAGACAGTAGGGATGAAAGTCTGAGATCCCATGGCGATGCTGCTGTACTTGAATCATAATCTTAATATAGTGATGTGGTGAGAAAAATTCAAAAATACTACAAATAAAATGCCAAATATGCAGGCAGGTACTTCACTGCTTCCTCTCGTGCATAATCCTTTGTATAGATGAGGTACCGCTCGTTGGTGATGCGTGATGAGTATTTCTTGCAGAATGCATCTAAAGAAGCATGCGTCTTATAGGAAGAGGATTTAACTTCTATTGGAAGAATCTTGGTTCCACGAGACAACAGGAAATCTACTTCGTAATTGTGTTTTCCACTTTCCGTAGGCCAAGAATGATAGAAGAGTTTGTTGCCAGAGGCAGTGAGCATCTGAGCAATGATGTTCTCATACAAATACCCAAGATTGGCTGCAAGCTTGTCACTTAGGAGTCGCTCGTAGATAACGTTTTCAGTAAACGCCTTGTCACGGAATGCCAACGTGACAAAGAGACCTGTATCGCCGACAAACATCTTGTATTGTTCCAAGTCCTCCGTACTACCAAGACCTACATTGGGGTCATCGCAGTGGTGGGAGATGTTCACCGTTTTTGACTTCTCCATCTCTGAAATGAGTTCGATATAGTCTTCTGCCCTTGCTTTGGGAATAACACTGGAAATCTGATAGCGGGAAGCATTGCTGTTCAATTGGGCCGGAATGGCGGCGAAGATACGGGCTGCTTTTCCTGATGGATCGATTTTCCCGAAATCCTCGTCATATAAATCCAGGATGAGCCTTTTGGCACGATCCACCATTTCGAAATTGTTTGTCTCCAAATAGACATCAACTGCCTGTGGCATACCACCTACAAGCATGTAGAGGCGGAAGTCGCGCATGAGTTTGCGATGGGCTTCTTTCAAGGGTTGCGGGTGTTCCCATATGCTACGAAGCAGTGGAATTGTTGCCGTGTCGCCCATTGCCCAACGGAATTCTTCGTAATCCATCGGATACATGCTGATGCGCTCTTCTTCGCTGGGAATAAGTATGTGATCTGTATTCTTACGGATGGAAATCAGGGAACCTGTTTCTATGTAATCGTAACGATGGTCTTCCACGAACGACTTGATAGCTTGTCTGGCAAGCGGTTGGAATTGAACCTCATCAAAGACGATGAGTGACTTGCGCTCAACTAATTGTACGCCATATACCAATTGAAGTCTAAGGAATATGTAATTGAGGTCAGATACATCGTTGAAGAGGTCTTTCACTTCTTGTGAGCATTTGGTAAAGTCGATAAGGATAAATGACTTATACTCGTTCTGAGCGAAGGTCTTGACAATCGTTGACTTACCGATACGACGCGCACCTTTGATTCCATAACTTGCTATTTTCTGTGCAAAAATAGTAATTTATTTTCTTCCCTCAAAATTTTTACGGCACAAAAACGCAAAATTCTCAAAATTTAAATCTTTACATAGCACAAAATTCTCAAAATCTTCGTCAGTTACCTTCGCTTGAACCAGCAGAACCCACCTGAAGAGGAAGCATAGACATGGCCGTCAGAGGAAGTGGCGATCAACTCGTTCCCCATGTCTTAAAAGCAACAATAACAACCAACAAGAGAGAAATGGTCACATGGTCACAGCTGTGACCATGTGACCGAAAGAACTTTGCTGATATTATAGTTGCATCAGACAGACGGGAAAGAAATTGGCTGGGAATTTCAATAAATGGATTATTATTTGTACCTTTGTGCTCGAATTGAAGAAAGAAACGTTATGAAGATATGTGTATTCTGTTCTGCGAATCAGCAGATTGACCCAGATTTCTTCGGCATGACCGAGGAGTTGGGCAGGTGGGCGGCCAGTAATGGGCATGCCCTTGTGTATGGAGGTGTGAACCAGGGACTGATGGAATCGCTCGGTAAGGCCGCGAAGGAGGCAGGCGGAAGGACTATCGGCATCATTCCGATGATCGTCGAGAAGTCAGGAAGAACGAGTAATTATGTGGAGATTGAGATCCCCTGCGACAACCTGAGTGACCGCAAACAACTGATGATGGAACAGAGCGATGTGTTCATCGCCCTGCCTGGCGGCATTGGTACCATTGATGAAATCTTCACGGTTGTTGCGTCAGCCACCATCGGCTATCATCAGAAGACCGTCATCCTTTATAATATGAAGGGCTTCTGGGATTCGCTGATGGCCTTGCTTAATGACCTGCAAGCCAAGGGGATGGTTCGCGGGAATTGGCGGGATTACATCAAAACAGCCGATTCCATCGAGGATCTGTCTACCTTGATGGCTGGAATTTAGAACCCTTGATTAAGAGTTGCTACCTTCGATGCTACTCAGTGCAGCATCCAGTTCCCGTTGCTTTTGGGCGGCGAAGTCTAAGTCGATGCTGTTGTGGATGCTGCCGCAGACGTTGGCAGAAAACGCACTGGCCTCACCGATGAGGGCATCCCACTGTTCCTGAGTGAGTCCCGTCTCCAGCATCTCACGGGTAATGCCGTTCTTGATGAGTCCATAGACGAAGCCGGCGTTGAAGTTGTCACCTGCCCCAATGGTGCTGACAGTCTCCATCGGCTTGACTGGATACTGACGGGCAAACTTTCCCGCGCCCCTCACCTCTATCGGATTGCATCCCTGAGAATAGATGAAGTTCTTGCAGTAGAAGTCGATCTGGGCCTTGTAGACCGTCTCGGCATCGTGCTTGTTGAACATCACCTCGAAGTCCTCCTGACTGCCTCTGACGATGTCGGCATACTCCAGGTTCTCCAGGATATTCGCATTCAGCTTCATCACCTCGTTCTGATGCGAGGCGCGGAAGTTCACGTCGTAGTAGAGGATGGCCCCTTGATTGTGGGCATACTCCAGGAATCCCTGTACCTGCTGGCGGATGACAGGATTGACGGCATAGTAGGAGCCGAACATCACGATGTCATCAGGCTGTATCTCAGGCAGGACGAAGTCCAGACGGTCGTGGGGATGATCCTTATAGAAGATGTACTCTGCGTCGTTGTGCTCGTTGAGGAACGCCAGCGATACGGGTGACTTGGATTCAGGATATACGTTGATGCTGCTGGCATCGACGTGATTTTCCTCTAAGAAACTGATGATACGTCTGCCGACGCGGTCATTGCCTGTCTCACTGATGAAGGCAGCGCTGATGCCGGCCCGTCCTAAGGAGATGATGCCGTTGAACACAGACCCGCCAGGTACCGCACCGATGGGCAGGTCGTTCTTGAAGATAATGTCGAGTATGGTCTCGCCTATTCCTATTGCTTTTCTCATTGCTTTTGCGTTTTCGGGTGCAAAGGTACGAAAATAAACGCAGATTTCACAAATAATTCTGCGAAAATAGCTTACTTTGGGATTTTTTGCGTAACTTTGCAACGAACATTCATCAAAGTAGATATGAAAGCAAGGATTCTTATCTCTGCACTCATCCTGCTGATGGCGGGAGGGAGTGTTGCTGCCGCAGGTAATGAAGACGGCAGCCGTCTGTGGTTACGCCTCGACAATGCGGATGCCACAGCTGTGATCACAGGTGTCAAGGGAACGGCCATGACCGAGTTGCAAACCTACTGGCAAGGTGGTCCTGTGGTGCTGAAACGCCAGAAGGGCATTGCCAAGGACGGCTATGCCATCAAGAGCCAGAGCGGAAAGACCGAGGTTGCTGCTGCCAGCGATGCAGGCCTGCTCTACGGCGCCTATCACCTGTTGCGCCTGCAGCAGACGGGACAATCGTACGAGAACCTTGATATCAGGGAAGAACCTTTCTACGACCTGCGTATCCTGAACCACTGGGACAACCCCAATGGCACCTGCGAGCGAGGCTTTGCAGGCAAGAGCATCTTCCTGAATCCCGATCCTGAGCGCATGAAGATGTACGCTCGTGCCAATGCCTCCGTGGGCATCAACGGTGCCGTACTTAATAATGTGAATGCCAAGCCAGAGGCTCTCTCGACGGAGAGCCTGCAAAAGACCAAGTCGATTGCTGATCAGTTGCGCCCCTATGGCATCCGCGTCTATCTATCCATCAACTTCGCTTCGCCTATCAAGGTGGGTGGCCTGAAGACGGCTGATCCCCTCGATGCAGAGGTCATCAAATGGTGGAAGGACAAGGTGGACGAGATCTACAAGCTCATTCCCGACTTCGGCGGTTTCCTCGTGAAAGCCAACTCAGAGGGAGAGCCTGGTCCGATGGACTTCGGACGTACGCATGCCGATGGCGCCAATATGCTGGCTGGTGCGCTGAAGCCCCATAAGGGTATCGTGATGTGGCGCGCCTTCGTCTATAATCCACAGAGCAGCGACCGCGCCAATCAGGCATACGAGGAGTTCATGCCCCTCGACGGTCAGTTTGCCGACAATGTGATCATTCAGGTCAAGAACGGTCCCATTGACTTCCAGCCCCGTGAGCCTTACAGTCCGCTATTCACCGCCATGCAGAAGACACCGATGATGGTAGAGTTCCAAATTACTCAGGAGTATCTCGGTGCTGCGAACCATCTGGTCTATCTCGCCCCGATGTGGCAGGAGTTCTTCTCGTTTGTGAAGCCCGGCAGTCTGAGGGCGATGGCTGGTGTGGCCAATATCGGCGACGATACCAACTGGTGCGGACACCATTTCGCACAGGCCAACTGGTATGCCTTCGGTCGTGCAGCCTGGAATCCCTCGCTGTCTCCTGAGCAGATTGCCGATGAGTGGCTGAAGGCGACCTTCGGTCTGAATGATCAGTTCCTCAGTCCCGTGAAGCAAGTGATGCTCGACAGTCGTGAGGCTGCTGTCAACTACATGATGCCATTGGGTATCCATCATGTCTTTGCCGGTGGTCACCACTACGGTCCTGAGCCTTGGTACAGTCCGAAAGGCGTACGAGCCGACTGGACGCCGCCCTACTACCATCGTGCCGATTCCATCGGTATGGGCTTCGACCGCACGACGAAGGGGTCTGCCAATGTCCGTCAGTATCCTGATGAACTTTGCCGTCTTTATAACGATATCAGCACCTGTCCGGAGAACCTGCTCACCTGGTTCCACCACGTGCCTTGGGATTACCGCATGAAGAGCGGACGCACCTTCTGGGACGAGCTCTGCCATAAGTACGACGACGGTGTCCGTCAGGCACGCCAGTTCCTTGCTGTCTGGGATGCCATGCAGCCTTATGTCGACAGTCAGCGTTTCAGTGAGGTACAGCGCAAACTCCGCATCCAGGCCCGTGATTCGGAGTGGTGGCGCGATGCCTGCCTGCTCTATTTCCAGACGTTCTCCAACCGTCCCATCCCGCAGGATATGGAGCATCCCGTACATAACCTCGATGAGATGATGAAGTTCCGGATCCCCATCAGCATGTATGAGAATCCTGTGAGCGGATATAACAAGTAGCAGGAATGCCCCAGTATAATACCTGCACCCTCGATAATGGGCTGCGCATCATCCACCTGCCGTCTACGTCGCAGGTAGTTTGGTGCGGCTATGACCTGGCAGTAGGCTCCCGCGATGAGTTGCCAGGCGAGGAGGGACTGGCACACTTCTGTGAGCACATGACCTTTAAGGGTACGGAACGCCGCAGCGCCTTGCAGGTAATCAATGACTTGGAGCGTGTGGGCGGTGAGCTGAATGCGTTTACCAATAAGGAGGACACTGTGTTCTATGCTGCTGTGACGAAGGAGCATTTTGCCAAGGCCGTAGACCTTCTGACCGACATCGTCTTCCACAGCCAGTATCCGCAACATGAGATCGACAAGGAGGTGGAGGTGATCTGCGATGAGATTGAGAGCTATAATGACTCGCCTGCCGAGCTGATCTACGACGAGTTTGAGAATATTATCTTCCAGGAGCATCCCCTTGGACATAACATCCTTGGTACGGCAGACAGGGTGCGCTCTTTCAAGACGGCAGATGCCCAGCGCTTTGTGCATCGGCACTATCGTCCGGATAATGCCGTTTTCTTCGTGTATGGGGATATTGACTTTAAGCGGTTGGTGAATAAGTCGTGGAAAGAGGAAAGAGAAAGGAGGTATGAGGCGGATCAGACCACCCCTAACAGAAGATTGCTCCATGAAGACGCAATCGCCTACTCAGGAGGGGAAAACACCCTCCAAGGTAATCTCCTTCCTCCTTCCTCCTTCCTCTTTCCTCGAAAAACAATCACCTTCGATCGCGGCACCCATCAGGCTCATGTGATGATCGGCACTCAGGCTTTTCGCTTTGATGATCCAAGACGGATGACGCTAAACCTATTAAATAATATATTAGGTGGTCCGGGTATGAATGCCCGTCTGAATCTTTCGCTGCGAGAGCGCCACGGATTGGTCTACACCGTCGAGAGCTCAATGGCTGCCTATTCTGATACAGGTGTATGGAGTGTCTACTTCGGCTGTGACCATCATGACATCAACCGTTGTCTGAGGCTTGTGCGAAAGGAGATGGACCGTATCATGCTCCGTCAGCTCTCAGCCTCACAGCTGACGGCTGCCAAGCGGCAACTGAAAGGACAGCTCGCCATTGCTTGTGACAACCGGGAACAGTTTGCCCTCGACTTCGGCAGGAACTACCTCCACCATGGGCATGAACGGGAACTTGAGGTCCTCTTCGCCCGTATCGATGCCGTCACGGCGGAGGATATACAAAAAGTGGCTGGGAATCTCTTCCCAGCCGAAAGACTCACAACCCTTATTATCAAATAAGGACCGTTATTACTCGTTCACAACTTTTTGAATGGTGCCGTCCTCGTTGTAGAACAGACGCTGTACCTTCAACGAGCGCAAATGTGTGATGTCGTTGGAAGGAACGCAGTCGTGATAGAACAGGAACCACTCGCCCTTATATTCGACGATGCTGTGATGGGTGGTCCAGCCTACAACGGGATCGAGGATGATGCCCTGATAAGTGAACGGGCCGTAGGGGTTGTCGCCGATGGCGTAACAGAGGAAGTGGCTGTCACCGGTAGAATAGCTGAAATAGTACTTACCATTGTACTTGTGCATCCATGATGCCTCGAAGAAACGATGGGGATCACCGGCCTTCAGGGGCTGTCCGTCCTTGTCGAGGACTATCACATCATGCGGAGCCTCTGCGAACTGCATCACATCGTCACTCAGACGGACTACGCTGCTGGGCAGGGCAGGAACGTCGGCAGGAGCGAAGAGCTGTGTCTTCTTATCAGCGGCTGGGCCGAGGTCGATGCCTTCCTTCAGGAGCTGCTTGGGTGACTTGTACCACTGGAGCTGTCCACCCCAGAGGCCACCGAAGTAGCAGTAGATCTGTCCGTCGTCGTCCTTGAACACGCAGGGGTCGATGGAATAGGAACCGCGCATGGGCTGCTCCTGGGGAATGAACGGTCCCTCGGGCTTGTCGGCGACGGCCACACCAAGGTGGAACACACCGTTATAGTCCTTGGCAGAGAAGATCAGGAAATACTTGCCGTCTTTCTCGACGACATCGTTGTCCCACATCTGTTTCTCGGCCCAGGCCACCTGTTCCACATCGAGGATCTTACCGTAGTCTGTCACCTCACCGTTCTCCACGTCCTCCATCGAGATCACGTGGTAGTCCTTCATCTGGAAGTGTCCGCCGTCGTCGTCGAAGGCAGCACCAGCCTCCCAGTCGTGGGAAGGATAGACGAAGAGTTTTCCGTTAAACACATTGGCAGAAGGATCTGCATAATAGTCACTGGGATAAAGATAACGTGGCTTCATAATCTTTT
>JAEEGG010010844.1_pt1 | contig 20018 bp, 16 predicted proteins | sample 9134161 | NCBI WGS metagenome assembly JAEEGG01 (sample SAMN16246543, study PRJNA631951) | gut metagenome | biome: gut microbiome; feature: rumen; material: CR-attached | host: Bos | place: Iran: Karaj | collected 2018-10 | reverse complement strand
GCGTCGTCTTCTTGCCAATGACCTTGTCTGGACGCTTGAGAGCCTCGTGGCGACGGTGCTTGGGGCCGCCTCCCTTCTCTTCCTCGTGGCGGGGACGCGACAGTCGTTTCTTTATTTCCAGTTCTAAAGAGGAACCTTGCCTGGCGCCTAATGGCGCCTCCTTCGGCGAAATCCCTTGCCGGCGGCAGGCCGTTTGGCGGCATTGCCCCTTGACATCGCACTCGTTCGGGGAAAACTGTGGTACAATATAAGAAGCACTAACGGGTGGAACCGCCCTCTTTTGTCGGACACGCAACCAGAGAAAAGGAGAACAACATGAAAGAGTCAATGATCATCGTCGCAGCGACCATTGCCGTTTGCACGTTTTCACTTCCCGTCCGGGGTTTGGCCGCAGTCGAGAACGGCGGCGCACCAAATCTGGAGATGTCCTTCGGCCTGGGGGCCATGCAGCTGGACAAGGATCGGACAGGCATCGACGATACCGGCTTCGGCCTCAACATGGGCATTCGTTTTGGAGCCGAGACCCTTCCGATTGGCGCTGAATGGCGCCTCTACGGGGGTGCATTCTCCCTCGACGACATGGAGTACCCCGTGCCCTACGGCAAGAACAAAAATGCCGAAGTGTACTGCGACGACTGCGAGTACAGCATCGCCGGCACGGATTTCTCGCTTCTCTTCAACCTCGACCGCAACGGTCCTGTCAATCCGTACGTCGGCGTGGGCTTCCTTTACGAAGTAGCGACAATGGAGGCCGATGTCTATTATGAAGATGATTACAGGCGTGACCATTACGGATGGCTTCACCATCACGCCTACCGCGAGGATTGGGACGAGGATGGCATCACCTTCCTTCTCCGCGTCGGCCTCGATTTGCGGCTCGACATCGTCTACGCCCGGTTCGACGCCAACTATATCGGCGAAATCTACGACGAAGACGATGGTGGACAGTTCCTCCTCTCCGGCGACCTCGGCGTCCACATACTTCCAATGTTGCGCCTCGACGTCTTCGGCCACTACTTTACCGAGTACAAAAGCTACTACATCGGCATTGGCGCGACGGTGGCTCTTTAGCCTCGGAAGTCGCCCGCATCCGCGACTGATTATCCTTGCAAATGTCTGGCAAATCAAGGATAATGATTTCACTATTCGAGAATCTTTTTTTCACGGGAGGGAGACATACAATGAAGATGACGTCACGAATTGCCGCAGCCGTTACAGCATGCGCGCTTTCATTCCCCGGCCTTGCGACAGCCGCCGTGGCTAATGGCGGAGCGCCGAATCTGGAGATAGCCTTCGGTCTTGGCGCCATGGAGTTGGACAAGGACCGGACCGGCATAGACGACACGGGCTTCGGCCTCAACATGGGCATTCGCTTCGGCGCGGAGACACTTCCGATTGGGGCTGAATGGAGAATCTACGGGGCGGGCTTCTCCCTGGACGACCAGGAGTACGCCGTTCCCGATGGGAAGAACAAAAACGCCGAAGTGTATTGCGATGACTGCGACTACACAATCGCCGGCACCGACCTCTCGCTTCTCGTCAACTTCGATCGCAACGGCCCGGTCAACCCCTATCTTGGCGTCGGCTTCCTCTACGAGCAATCGACAATGGAGGCCGACGTATACTATGACGGCGACTACTATCGGCGGGACTATTACGGCTGGCACCATCACCACCCCTACCGTGAAGAATGGGATGAGGACGGGATCACATTTCTCCTGCGCGCCGGCCTCGATATCAGGGCGGACATACTCTATGCCCGCTTGGACGCCGGCTACATCGGCGAGATATACGACACCGACGACGGTGGGCAATTCCTCCTGTCCGGCGACTTGGGCGTCCACGTCGTGCCCCAGGTCCGCATCGACGTCTTCGGACACTATTTCACGGAATACAAGAGCTTCTACGTGGGTGTCGGCGCGACCGTGGCCCTCTAGCCTCAAAAGTGATGGAATCACGGTCCGGACAGGATGCGGATGCCGTCATCCGCATTGTCGACGTTGCCAAGCGATATGTCATTGGGCAGAACGTCGTCAACGCGCTTGACGGCGTGTCGTTCGGCGTCCAAAAGGGCGAATTCCTCGCCATCATGGGATCGAGCGGCTCCGGCAAGAGCACGATGCTCAACATCCTCGGCTGCCTGGACCGTCCGTCGGAAGGGGAGTACTGGCTGAACGGCGTGAACGTGGCGCACATGGAGGACGACGCCCTCAGCGACCACCGCCTCTACAACCTCGGCTTCGTCTTCCAGAGCTTTCATCTCATCCCGCAGCTGACCGTCGCGGAGAACATTGCTCTTCCGCTCTTCTACAGGGGCCTCGACGACGACGAGGTCGCGCCGCGCGTGCAGGAACTCGCGGAGTCCGTCGGCATGGACAACCGCCTGGAGCACCATCCGTACGAGCTTTCGGGAGGGCAGCGGCAGCGCGTCGCGATTGCCCGCGCCCTCGCGAACAACCCGCCGGTGATTCTCGCCGACGAGCCGACCGGCAACCTCGACACTGCGACGAGCGTGCAGATCATGAAGCTCCTGACCGAACTTAACGAGCGGGGGCGCACAATCCTCATGGTCACGCACGAGGAGGACGTCGCCGCCTTTGCCAAGTCGCGCATCGTGCTGCGCGACGGGCGCATCGTCAAGCGTGAAGGGACGGTGCTCCAATGAAGGGTTTCAACATGTTCAGGCTTGTGCGGACGGGCGCGCAGGACGTCCTCCGCCACAAGCTCCGATCCTTCCTCACGATGCTCGGCATGGTCTTTGGCGTGGGAAGCGTCGTGGCCATGCTCGCGGTGGGCGAGGGGGCGAGCGAGCAGGCCCTTGAGGCGATCCGCAAGCTCGGGAGCCGCAACATCCTCATATCGTCGGTCAAGCCTCCCGAAACGGGCGCCGAGAGCGTCAAGCGCAACGCGCGCCTCGACAACTACGGGCTTTTCTACGCCGACGAGCAGCGCATTCTCGAGACAATCCCGGGTGTGCGGCGCACGGTGCCGGCGCGATTCATGCGCAAGAACGCCATCATGGGCAGCGTCCAAAGCGAACTCCGCATCGTCGGCACGACGGAGGCGTGGTTCGACGTCGTCAACCGCCCAGTGCTCGCGGGGCGGGTGCTTACGGCGGAGGACACGAAGCGGGTGGCTTCCGTATGCGTCCTCACGGAGAGCGGCGCGCGCAAGCTTCTGGCCACGCGCAACACGATCGGCCAGCCCGTGCGGATCGCGTCGGAAGTCTTCACCGTCGTCGGCATCGTCCGCAACGAGGAGGCCTCAGGCGCCATGCAGATGCCCGACAGCGAGAGCGACGCCTACATACCCATGAAAGCCGGCCTTGAGCGCTTCGGGCAGGTCGAGATGCATCGTTCATCAGGCAGCTTCTCCGCCGAAAGGGTGGAACTGAGCGAGATAATAGTCGAAATGGACGCCGACGAAGCCGTCGAGCCCGGAATGCTCGCCATTGAATCGCTCCTCGCCTCGTTTCACAGGAAGCGCGACTACAAGATTGACGTTCCGCTTGCGCTGCTCCGCGAGGCGCAGGCGACGAAACGGCGCTTCAACGCAGTTCTCGGGTCGATCGCGGCGATCAGCCTCCTTGTGGGCGGCATCGGCATCATGAACATCATGCTGGCGTCCGTGACCGAACGGACGCAGGAAATCGGCATCCGCCGCGCAATCGGCGCCCGCCGGAGCCACATCGTGGTGCAGTTCCTCGTCGAGACGTGCGTGCTGTCCGTCGGCGGCGGCCTCATCGGACTCGTTTTCGGGGCCGGCATCCCGCTGGTGATAACCGCCGTTTCGGGGATGCCCACGTGCGTCAGGGCCTACAGTCTTGTCCTCGCCTTCAGCATAAGCGCCGCGATAGGCATCGTCTTCGGACTCTATCCGGCGAACCGCGCGGCCAAACTGGATCCCGTCGAGGCGCTTCGAAGGGAATAATTGACAGCGCGCGTTGCATGAAATACAATATTAGGTTATGGAATTTCTGGACAGATTTCTGGAACGGACGGAATTTTCGTCCTACGAGGACTTCAAGGCCAACTACCGGCTGAAGGTTCCCGACAACTTCAATTTCGCCTACGACGTGATTGACGAGCTCGCACGGGTCGATCCCGGGCGGCGCGCCCTCGTCTGGTGCAACGACCACGGCGAAGAGCGCATCCTCACGATGCGCGACATCTCGCGCGAGAGCTCGCAGATCGCGAACTGGTTCCGCTCGCTCGGCATCCGCAAGGGCGACACCGTCATGCTCATCATGTGCCGCCACTACCGCTACTGGGAGACCATCATGGCCCTCCACAAGCTCGGCGCGGTGGCCATTCCGGCCTCGAACCTCCTCCAGCCTCACGACGTGAACTACCGCGTCGAGACGGCCAACATCAAGATGATCGTCACGAGCCACAACGAGCACGTCATGGAGTCGGTTTCGGCCGCCCAGGCCAAGACGCCCGTGCCGTTCCTCGTAAACTGCGGCGGACCGTCACCCGAGGGCTGGCTCAACCTCGACGAGAAGATCGACGGCTATTCCGATGTCTTCCCACGCCCCACGGACGACCAGGCGACGCACAACGAAGACGCGATGCTCTGCTACTTCACCTCCGGCACCACCGGCAACCCGAAGGTCGTGCGCCACAACTTCATCTATCCGTTCGGCCACATCCTGACGGCGCGCTACTGGCAGAACTGCCGTCCCGGCGGCCTCCACTTCACCCTCTCCGACACCGGCTGGGCAAAGGCCGCGTGGGGCAAGCTCTACGGGCAGTGGCTCGCCGGAAGCGCGATCATGGCCTACGACATGGACAAGTTCCACGCCGCCGACGTCATGAAGGTCATCGCCAAATACCGCGTCACCACCTTCTGCGCGCCGCCCACGGTCTTCCGCTTCATGATCCAGGAGGACCTCTCGAAGTACGACTGGTCGAGCGTCAAGCGCTGCGCAATCGCGGGCGAGGCCCTCAACCCCGAAGTCTTCAACAAGTTCAAGGAACTCACGGGTCTCGAACTCAACGAGGGCTTTGGGCAGACCGAATCGCCGGTCATCGTCGGCAACTTCCTGTGGATCAAGCCGAAGCCCGGCTCCATGGGCAAGCCGTCGGCCAGCCTCGACGTGGACATCGTCGACGACAACGGCGCCAGCTGCGGTCCCGGTATCGAGGGCAATATCGTGATTCGCTGCGGCAAGGGCAACATGCCGTGCGGCCTCGTCGACGGCTACGGCTTCACGCAGAAGACCTACGAGAACCCCTCCGCCTGGCGCGACGGCTGCTACTACACCGGCGACATAGGCTGGCGCGACGAGGACGGCTATTTCTGGTTTGTCGGCCGTAGCGACGACGTCATCAAGAGCTCCGGCTACCGCATCGGCCCGTTCGAGGTCGAAAGCGCGCTTCAGGAGCATCCTGCGGTAGTCGAGTGCGCCGTCACCGGCGTGCCCGACCCCAAGGGCGAGCGTGGAATCGTCGTCAAGGCGACAGTGGTGCTCGCGGCCGGATATGAGCCCAGCGAGGCGATGGTGAAGGAACTCCAGAACCACGTCAAGCGCACGACGGCCCCGTACAAGTACCCGCGCATCATCGACTTCGTGGCCGAACTCCCGAAGACATTCAGCGGCAAGATCCGCCGTGTCGACTTGAGGTAGATTGCCGCCCATGCACGGAATGCGGGACAGGGATTCGTACGATGCTGTGACGACGGTTCTCGCCGTGCTGGCGGACGCCGTCGCCATCTGGCTTGGACAGATGCTGGCCGTCTGGATCCGCTTCGACAGCGGATGGATTCCGCTCCGGTACACGCGTGTGGTTGGCCTGTACCGAAGCTATGCCGTGGCTGCGGCGCTGACAATCGTCATCTATCTGGCCGTATTCCAGGTGCTCAAGCTTTATACGCGTCCGCAGGACGGCACTTTCATAGGCAAGGTGCCGCGCCTTGTCCGCGCCTGCCTCTTCGGAGGCGGCGGCGTGCTGGTTTGCTCCGGCCTGCTGAAGAATGACTTCACCTTCTCCTTCGTCTCCAACGCGGCGATTCTTGTTTCACTCGTAACGGTGACGCTTCTTGTGCTCGCCGAGCGCGAGCTGATGTTCCAGCTCGAGATTGTGATCGCACGCCGTGTCGCGCCTTGCCACCGCGCCCTCATCCTGGGCGCCAACGATGACGCACTGCTCTTTCTCCGCGCCATTGAGCGTGATCCGAGGATGCGCACGCGCATCGTCGCAATCGTGCCCGTCGGTGGCGAGAAACGCTGTGCCGAGCTGCCGGAGGACCTTGTGAAGGGCGACAGCGCCCATCTTGAGGAGACTGTCCGCGATGACTCGGTCGACATGCTCATTCTCGCCTCGCACGTTTTGTCCCATGCCGAGACCGTGGCCCTTGTTATTTTCTGCGAGCAGCACCTCGTCCGCTTCAGTATGATCCCGGACCTCTTCCGGATGATGACCAGCAAGATGGACTTGCAGATGATTGGCAGCGTACCGATCGTCGGCGTCGGCCGCTGGCCGCTTGACCAGGTCTGGAACCGCATGATCAAGCGCGTTACGGACATCGTCGGCGGCCTTGTCGGAATGATAATATCGGTTCCTTTCATCCTCGTTTCCGCAATTGTGATCAAATGCGAGTCGAAGGGGCCCGTCTTCTACGCGCAGGAGCGATGCGGGCGGCGCGGAAAGACCTTCCGCATTTACAAGTTGAGGACTATGCGAACCGACGCCGAAATGGGCGACCATCCTGGCTGGACCGTCGACGACGATCCTCGCCGCACGCGTTCCGGAGCCTTTCTTCGCAAGTGGAACATCGACGAGCTTCCGCAGTTCTGGAACGTGTTCAAGGGCGAGATGAGCCTCGTGGGCCCGCGGCCGGAACGCCCCTACTTCGTGGAGCAGTTCACGCCGGGAATAGAACACTACATGTGGCGCCACATCTCAAAGCCCGGCCTCACGGGCTGGGCGCAGGTCAACGGCTTCCGCGGCGACACCAGCATCTCCGAACGCGTCAAGTACGACCTCTACTACCTTGAGAACTGGTCCCTTGCCTTCGACTTCAAGATTCTCGTCCGCACACTCTTCACCTACCGGAACGCCTGCTGATGTCAAACTCCTTTCTAGGCCTTTTCTACAAGCCCTGGTTCTGGTCGTCGTTCCTGGGCTGGACAGTGGCGCAGACGATCAAGCTCATCGCCGAGGTCATCCGCACACGCAAGGTCGACTTCACCTACTACGTGAGCACCGGCGGCATGCCGAGCGCGCATTCGGCCATGGTCTCCGGCCTCGCAACCTCAATCGGCCTCACCGAGGGCTTCGACTCGGCGGTGTTCATGCTGTCGCTCGCCTTCGCCGCGATCACCATGTTCGACGCCGCAGGGGTGCGCAACGCCGCAGGCCAGCAGGCGAAACTCCTCAACCAGATAGTGGACGAGTTCCTCACCGACCAGCATTTCAACGCCCCCAAGATGAAGGAACTCCTCGGACACACCCGGCTGGAGGTCCTTGCGGGACTTGCAACCGGCGTAATCGTGGCCATCACCGTCGTCAGCCGCTGGTGGCCGGGGATGCTGCTTCACTGACCCATTCCCCCGTTTCGCAAAAAAAAAGCATTGACAGCGGCGGGGACCTGATGATATTCTCTTTACATCATTTTTCGCCCTCTTCGTCTATCGGCTAGGACACAAGGTTCTCATCCTTGGAAGAGCGGTTCGATTCCGCTAGAGGGTGCCATTTTCAGACGCCGGTTTCGGCGTCCTTTTTATTTTTGAGTTGCTCTTTTGGCAAAGATGGGGGATAATACCTTATTATGAAAAAGCCCCCGTCCAACGGTGGAATCACAAAACATGGCAGGCCGTTTTTCTCCATCGGCCTGTCGGGGGGCTTTGCGCTTTACATCCTGGTCGATCTGGCACTCATGGCCATCGCCCTCTTGTCGGCATACGCCCTGCGCTTTAACTTCGCCATTCCGGATGTTCACCGGACCATGTTGTGTTCGGTTCTCCCATCCACCCTCGCCGTGGAGACGATCGCCTTGGTTTTCTGCGGGTGCTATCGCGTCGTCTGGCGTTACTTTTCGGCAACGGACATACCCCGTTTCGCCTTTGCATTTGGCGGCGCGGCGTGCGTATTCCTCGCCATGCGTTTCGGCCTCCCGTTCAAACTGTCCTTCATCTATCCGCCTATAAGCGTGATCTTCATCAACGCGGTTGTCGCGTTCTGCCTTGTCCTCTCGGCGCGTTTCATGCGGCGGCTGGCGGCGGACAACGCAAGCGGAAAGACCGTGGCCAGGCGCGTCCTCATCGCCGGCGCAGGGGAAGCCGGAAACGCGCTTGCCTACGTGCTGCGCCATGATCGCAGCGCCATGCGCGTGGTCGTGGGATTCCTGGACGACTCCCCGGAGCGCGCAGGCGCCGTCATCCAGGGTGTGGAAGTGCTGGGAACGCTTGAAGACGCCAGCGAGGTCATTTCGCGGACCGGCGCCGACGAAGTGATTGTAACGATCGGCAAGTTGTCGCGCGGCAGGCTTCAGCCGCTCTTCTCGGCCGCCGAGAAGGCCGGGGCGCGTCTGCTGGTCGCACCCGACTATTCGCGCGTGCTCGACGGCGTTGCCCACCCCGAAAAAATCCGCGAGGCTGAAATAGCCGACATTTTGCGGCGGCCGGAAATAACCGTTGGCGATCTGGCGGCGCAGAAAGGGCTGCTTGCCGGGCGACGGGTGATGGTGACCGGCGCAGGCGGCTCGATAGGCAGCGAAATATCCAGGCAGGTCCTGGTCGCCGCTCCGGAATCGCTCATTCTGGTCGAGCGCAGTGAAAACGCCCTTTTCAACGTATGCCGTTCGCTAGGCGCCATCAGGCCCGGATCCGGAGTTGTCCACGCCTGCGTCGCGGACATCACCGACGAAGGGCGCATGCGGACTGTTTTCAGGCAATTCCGACCGGAAATCGTCATCCACGCCGCAGCCCACAAGCACGTGCCGATGATGGAGTGCAATGTCTGCGAGGCCATTTCCAACAATGTGCTCGGCACCCTTTCCCTCGGCCGGCTATCGTGTCAGAACGGCGTTTCCCGCTTCGTGCTGCTGTCAACCGACAAGGCCGTGCGTCCATCGTCCGTCATGGGGGCCACAAAACGCCTTTGCGAAATTCTTTTGCGCAACTTGAACGGCAAGTCCCCGACTCTCTTTTGCGCCGTCCGGTTCGGGAATGTTCTTGGCGCATCCGGTTCTGTCGTGCCGATTTTCCGCGAACAGATCCAAAGTGGCGGGCCAGTTACCGTGACGCACCCCGACATGACCCGCTTCTTCATGACCATCCCGGAAGCCGTCCATCTCACGCTCGAGGCCGCGTCGTTCGCCAGGGGAGGGGAGGTCTTCATCCTTGACATGGGCGAGCCTGTGCGCATAGTGGACTTGGCGGAGGACATGATTCGCCTCTCCGGACACATTCCCGATTCAGACATCGCCATCACATTTACCGGAATACGTCCCGGCGAAAAGCTCGCGGAGGAGCTTGCCCTCGCCGGGGAGAACGTCATGCCGACCGCGCATCCGCAGATTTCATGCGGGAGCCTCGAGCTGAAGGACGACGCCACGGCGGCAAGATTCGAGAATTCGCTTCGCGAAGTTGTGGTCGACGGTGACGAGGCCCGGGCGCGCGAAACGCTTATGTCCATTGCGAAGGAGTGCGAGCGGTAGTCATGGCGGACGTGCTCACAAGTTTCTCGATTCGCACGGACAAAGGGCGTCTTCGCATCGTCCAGCTTGCGGCCGCCGTTATTTCGCTACCGATTTTGTTCCGCCTCTCGTCACAAGTGCTTTGGTGGATGGCATTCGTATTCCGCGAGCCGCGCGAGGACATGGGGCACGGCTGGATCGTCCCGTTATTTTCGGCGGCCTTGATATGGCGGCGCAGGCGCGACCTGGCGGTGGCCGTCGGCGCGCCGTCCTGGCGTGGCTTCGCCTGCGTTCTCCTGGGCCTCTTCCTCTTCTGGGTAGGCGTGAGGGGTGACCAGGTCCGCATATCCCAGATTGGCCTCTTCTGGACTCTCTGGAGCCTCTCATACGCCATTTGCGGTGGTGCCTTCGCCCGCCTCATGCTCTTCCCGGTGGCATTTCTTCTCTTCACTGTTCCGCTTTCCTTCCTCGATATATTCACGGTCAAACTTCGATTCCTCACGTCGTCGCTTGCAGCATTGCTGCTCAACGGCATCGGCATCCCCGTCGTGCGCTCCGGAACGGGGCTGCACTGCCTCGCAGGGGAGGGCTTCAACCTCGACGTGGCTGACCCGTGCAGCGGCCTTCGCTCGATTTTCGCCCTCTCTGCGCTGACGGCTGCATACGCCTACGTCACGCAAAAGACCTTGCTAAAAAAATGGGTGCTTTTCCTGTGCGCGGTTCCCGTGGCTGTCCTAGGCAACCTCGTCCGCATTTTCTCAATAGCCGTCGTCGCCAAGTTCTGCGGCCAGGAGGTCGCCACCGGCTTCTACCATGACTATTCCGGGTACATCGTGTTCCTCGTCGGCATCCTCGCCGTCATGCAGATTGGCTCATGGCTCCAAGGCCCGAAATCCAAGGCCGGTGACGCCGTCGCCAAGGTTCAGGGGCCCGGGCCCCTGAACCTTGGCGACGGCGTCACCGGCCAGAAATTAAAGGTCGCACTGCCGGCGATTCTCTCCGTCGTCATGCTCGCCTGCACGTCGTTCTACCTTCGCTCGCTACCGCCGCCGGCAGAGGAACCGGCGGATTTCGTGGCCGCGGTTCTGCCTCCCTTGCGCGACTACAGGCCGATGTATCCGTGGTTTTGCCAGAACGAGCACTGCGCCCATGTCGTTGAGACGGAATCCCCGTTCGCAAAGCCTGAAGCTTGTCCTTCATGCGGAGCGCCGATGGCTGCCGTGTCCCTCGGCGAGCTGACAATTCTCCCATCCGACACGGGCTTCCGCAAGTGCCACTACTACGACGCCATGGGCGATGTCTATCGAGTGACGGTCGTAATCAACGGCAAGTCGCGCCAGAGCATACACCGTCCCGAAGTCTGTCTGCCTTCGCAGGGTTTCTCCCTGGAAAACGGCCGCGTTGTCGAATTCCGCCTGGACAATGGCAAGACGCTGCCGATGCACTGCTTCGATCTGCGCAGGCGCGAAGCCGTCTCGTCGCTGAGAATGGGGCAGGGGTACTTCTTCGTCAGCGGCCACAACCTCGTGGCCTCGCATCTTTCGAGAATGCTCATCAGCATCAGGGATCGCGCTTTCGGCAATCGCATAACAAGATGGGCGATGGTCACCCTGTTTTGCGAGGAGCCGCTCGCCTCGACCCCGGAACGCGAGAAGGCCGTCGCGGCCTTCCTTTCGCAACTGAATGAGGCGCTGATCAAGCCAGGCGTGAGCGGGGAAGGAGGTGCGGACTGATGCCACGGGAACTCTATCTTCTTTTCCTGCCGTTCATCATGGGGGCCGCACTGGTCCTCTTCCTTGTGCCGCCTGTTCGCACCGCCCTGACGAAACTTGGGCTTGTGGATCAGCCAAGCGCCAGGCGCATCAACAAGAAGCCGGTTCCGCGTGGCGGAGGCGTCGCACTCTGTGCCGGAACGGTTCTTACGGATCTTCTATGGCGCCTGGCGATAAGAAGCTACGCTCCATGGACATCCCCCGAACAGTACCGCATGTTCCTTCTCGCATCCGCGCTGATTGTATTCGTGGGCTTCATCGACGACGCATTTGACCTCAAGCCCGTTCTCAAACTCATTGGCCAGATAGCCGTGGCCCTCCTTCTCTATGCTTCGGGAATAAGCCTCGGCGAAGCAGTCTGGTTCGATGTCCCGCCGCTCGTCGACTGCGCAATCACTCTCGGTTGGTACGTCATCATCATCAACGCCTTCAACCTGATCGACGGGATGGACGGCCTTGCCTCAGGTCTTGCCCTTATCGGCTCCATAGGTCTGGCCGTGTGCCTGATCGGCCGGGGGAAAATCAACGACGCCCTGCCCCTCGTCATTCTTGCCGGTGGCTGCCTTGGCTTCCTCCGCTACAACTTCAACCCCGCTTCGATTTTCCTGGGCGACTGTGGCTCGATGTACCTTGGCCTCGTTTTGGCAACGGTGCCGCTTCTCACCGGGGGCAAGTCCGCCTTTCTTGCCTCACTGGGCGTGCCGCTCCTCATCATGGGCGTCCCGCTTTTCGACACGGTCCTCGCCATTTGGCGGCGTTCAATGCGCGCGATGATCCCGAACGCCGACGGACGGCACGAGTTCGGGCGCATCATGAAGCCGGACATGGAGCACCTCCACCACCGGTTCCTTTCTAGCGGACTGACCCAGCGCCGCGCCGCCTGGGTGCTTTATGTGATGAGCCTCGTCATGGTTCTCGTCGCCGTGGGGGCGTCTTTCTTCTCCAACCGCTCGACCGGCATCATTCTCTTTGGCACGCTCGTCATCATCGCCATTATGGTGCGCCACCTGTCGAGAGTGGAGCTTTGGGACACCGGACGTGCCTTCCTGACCATGTCGAAGACGTCGCGTTTCGCAAAGTTCCTGATTCCGTTCTACGTTTTCGCCGACATCCTGGTCCTCGTCCTGTCGTGGGTCGGCAGCTTCCACATCGCCTTCCCGTTCGTCCACAACCTGCATCTGGTGTCGGTGTTTCCCCTGTTCCTTTCAGCGACGATGTTCGCCATGCTCGTCACAGGCGTCTACCGGCGGGTATGGAACCGCGCGGACGCGCGTGACTTCGCCGTCATTGTCGCGTCGGTGGTTGGCGGATGGATTGTCGGCGTGTCCGCCTCGATCATCTTCGACATCCGGTACGACGGCTTCAACCGCCAGACCACGGTCTTCCTGCTGCTTTCGCTGCTGCCGGTCCTTCTGATTCGCATCGGGCGTCTGCTCGTGGCGAACTTCATGGTCTCTTCGGAGACGCTGCGCCTGATCTGGGACAAGAAATCCCGCCGCTGCGTCGCGTACGGGGCCGGCGAACGCTACAACATGCTTGACCTCTCGCTGCGGGGAAGCCTGCTCGGTTCGCGAAACACCGTCATAGTCGCGCTTCTCGACGACGATCCCGTTCTTCGCGGGCGCATCGTCCATGGGCAGAAAGTGCTTGGCGGCATTCACGAAATCGACGAAATCATCCGTGTCTACAAGCCAGACACCATCCTCATCACGGCTTTGCTCGAACCGGAAAACCATGCTCGCGCGCTGGATGCGGCGAAGCGGTTCGGACTGGCAGTCATAGAGTGGCGCTGCGGGATAGAGGAGATTCTTCCGCCACCGGCAGGCGCCGTATCAGAAAGGAAATCGAAGAATGGCAAGAAGTGACCTATCCGTATCATTGACCACCCGCCGTCATTGGGCGCCGACCATTGCCCTTGCGTTGCTCGCGGCATCTGCCGTGCGGGCGCAGTCGCTGGGCTTCGCCGTGGAGATGAAGCATCCGTCCTACGTGGTCGGCGAACCTGTCTTTGCCGCCGTCACCATTGAGAACCACGGATTCCGCCCGGTCAACATAACGGATTTCGGACCGTTCAAGGACAACCGGCTCTTCTTCGAGATTTCGCGGACACCGCAGGTGTACCTGAAGCAGCGCCGTGAAGGCAAGATCATCACCGATCTCGAACTTGAAAAGGACAATGGGACCACCTGCGGAATCAATCTCTCCGACTGGTACGATCTTCTCTCCCCCGGGGCGTACCGGATCCGCGCCGTGCTGATAGTCGGAAACGAACGCTATGAATCGCCTATGACGAGCTTTGACATCGTGCCGGGCATCGAACTCGCCTCCGTCACCCAGTACCTTCAGGGGAAGCCCCCTCTAGAACGCAAGCTCCTTCTCGTATACTGGAGCAGGGACGGCAAGGACGTCGCCTTCCTTCGGTCATGGGACGCAAACGGCAGAATCTACGGCACGCTGGAGATCGGTCCCCTGATCCGCAACCGCAAGCCCGTGCTCCAGAGGGTAAACGAGACGACCTACTATGTGCACCGGCAGGTCACGAGCGACGCCCTGCAACGCGCCGAGATCATATCTGACGCCTCGGGCGTGTCCCTAAAGGAGCAGTTGCTCGCCGTTGACTCGGCCGTGCCTATTTCCGATGCCCTTCGCGACGCCGCCAGCAACGTCAGGGAAGAACGCGAGAAGAAGGACAAGGAAAAGTAGCATTTCTCCGCTCCCGGACTAAAAGCTCTAAGCTCTACGCCAATGACGAGCAAGTCCCATGTCTAGGAAACAGATGGATCTGACCGAAGGGCCGCTTTTCCGCCAGACGGTCGTCTACACTCTGCCGCTTGCGCTTTCAGGCCTGCTCCAACTGGGCTTCCACACGGCCGACATGATAGTCGTCGGCCGCTACGCTTCCGCCGCGTCGCTGGCCGCGGTCGGTTCCACCGGCTCGCTGTGCATCTTTCTGGTCATGCTCTTCTGCGGCCTTGCGGTCGGCGCGAACGTTGTCGTGGCCAACTTCTTCGGCGCGCGCGATCACCGAAACCTTTCCCGCGCGGCCCACACGTCCGTGCTGCTCTCGATAATCGGCGGTTTTTCCGTCATGCTCATCGCCCTTGTCGCCTCCCGCCCGCTTCTGCGCCTCATGGGCGTCCCGCAGGAGATTCTCGGGAAGTCATGCCTCTACATGTGGATCTACTGCATCGGCATTCCGCCCCTTTTCCTCTACAACTTCGGAAGCGCGATTCTCCGCGCCGTCGGCGATACGAAAAGCCCGCTCTACTACCTTACCGTTTCCGGCGTCACCAACGTTCTCCTGAACCTGCTTCTCGTCATCGTGTTCAAGCTGGACGTGGCGGGGGTCGCCATCGCGACGGTTGTCTCGCAGGCGGTTTCGGCCTTTCTCATCCTGCGCAACCTCTCCAGTCCGCATTCGGCCTGCCGTATCCGGAGAAAACTGCTCAGGATTGACCTGCCGATTCTGCGGAATCTCGTGAGAATCGGCCTGCCCGCCGGAATCCAGAGCGTCCTGTACAGCGTCGCGAACATGACGATCCAGTCCGGCGTCAACTCCTTCGGCCCCAACGGAATGGCCGGCAACGCCGCGTCGGCGGGTCTGGAGGGGCTGATCCACATCTACACGTCGGCATATTACCAGTCGGTCACGACGTTCGTAAGCCAGAACTACGGCGCCGGCAAGTATGACCGGATTGTCGCCAGCTTCTGGTACTGCCTTTGGACGCCGGTTGCGCTGAACTTGCTCCTGGCCAGTGTCATCTATGTTTTCGCCCCCTCGCTTGTGGCCATCTACAATTCCGATCCCGAAGTGATCGCGTTCGGCGTCAGCCGCCTGAGGCTCATAGCCTTCACGTACGCGCTTTGCACGCTCATGGATTCGATAACCGGGGCCTTGCGCGGCCTGGGCCACTCCGTGCGCCCCGCGATCGTCACGCTCATTGGCGCCTGCCTGCTGCGCGTCCTCTGGGTCCTGTTCGTATTCCCGCTCCACAAGACCCTCCCGTTCCTCATGCTCTGCTTCCCGATCTCCTGGCTCGTGGTTTCGATCGTGAACGGCGAGTACCTCTGGCGCCTCCTCCGCGCCAAGCGCGGAAATTAGCGCTTTCAACTTCCCGCCCCTTAGTGGTATAATAAATAGCATATTTTCATTCGCTAAGAGGAGGGAATATGAACCTTTTAATCCGCTGCAAGCCCGAGGAAGGGTACAACAAGATTTTCGACGTGGGCGAATATGGAATGAAGCTCACGAAGTTCGGCCTCGTAAAACTGCCAAAGGGGGTGAAGTACAACGGCGACACCTGCGAAACCGAAGTGGCCCTCGTCCTCATCGGCGGCAACTTCCGCGCGAGCGGCGAAGGCTGGTCCTTCGAGGTCACGGACGGCCGTGCCTCGCCTTTCACGGGCAAACCCCACTGCCTCTACCTCCCGCGCCGCACCGCCTACGCAATTGAGGCAATCACGGACGTCGAACTCGCCTACAACGGCTCCCCCGCGACGCGCGACACCGCGCGCCCGACTCTGATCCGCCCCGAGGACACGCGCCACATCGACCTCGGCAAGGACAACTGGCACCGCACCTCCGAGATCATCATCGACGAAAAATTCGACTCCGAGCACTTCTACATCGGCGAGGGCATGATCCCCTCCGGCAACTGGTCGGGCTATCCCCCGCACAGGCACGACGTGAACAATCCCCCGGCCGAACTCGACATGGAGGAGACATACTTCTATCTCTTCGACCCGCCGCAGGGCTTCGGTTTCCAGAGCGTCTACCAGCCCGACGGCTCCATCAACGAGGCCTACCGCGTCCAGGACCACGACACAGTCGCCATCGCCGCCGGATACCATCCCCTCGTCGGCGCCCCCGGCTACTCCATGTATTATTTGTGGACGATGGCCGGCGAGCAGGGCCGCGGCCTCATCTCGTCCAAGGACCCCGTCCACGCTTCCATCGTTTAATCGTTTAATCGTTTGTTCGTTTATTCGTTTGTTCGCAGAGCAATCGGATTTGAACCAGGAACCAAGAACTAAGAACTAGGAACCAGGAACTAGGAACCAGGAACAAGGAACCAAGAACCAAGAACCAGGAACCAAGAACTGAGAGGAGATACCATGGCACTTAACATCGTGACTAAAATCGACGACCGCGTGAAGATATCGCACGTGCTCGTCAGCGTGTCGGACAAGACCGGCCTCGACACCTTCATCCCCGCCCTCGTCGCGCAGAACCCGGACGTGATGATCTATTCCACCGGCGGCACCTACAAGGCGATCGCGGAGATTCTCGGCGAGAATGCCTCCAAGAATCTCACGGCCGTCTCCGACTACACCGGTCAGCCTGAGATGCAAGGCGGCCTCGTCAAGACGCTCGACTTCAAGATCTACCTTGGACTCCTCTCCGAGAAGTACAATGACGCCCACCAGGCCGACCTCGCCCGCACGTCCGCCGTGGCCATCGACATGGTCGTCGTCAATCTCTACCCCTTCCGGCAGACGATAGCCAAGGAAGGCGTCACCCCGGAGGAGGCCCGCACGAACATTGACATCGGCGGCCCGTGCATGGTTCGCGCCTCCGCCAAGAACTACCTGCGCGTCGCGTCCGTGACCGATCCCGCCGACTACGCCGCCATCATCGACGAGCTCAAGGCCAACGGCGGCACGCTCGGCATCGACACCCGTTTCCGCCTCATGCGTAAGGCCTTCCGCCACACCGCGACCTACGACGACAGCATCGCCGCCTTCTTCGCGGGGACGGCGCCCGAGAAGGTCCGCGCGACCTACGAATTCCAGGACAATTAGCACATGCTAGACCTCCACGTCCATTCAAGCTATTCCGACGGCAGTGAAACGCCCGAGACCCTCGTCGCACTGGCGAAGGCCGCGCACGTTCGCGCCCTCGCGCTCACAGACCATGACAACGCCTTTGGCGTCCCCGAGTTCCTCGCGGCCTGCTGCGACGGGGAGCTCCTCGGCATCGGCGGCGTGGAGGTGAGCGCGAATGTCGATTCGGGCACACTCCACATCCTCGGCCTCGGCATCGACGCCGGGAACGAGGACCTGCGGGACGCGCTGAACGAAGTGCTTGAAGGACGCGAGGAGCGCAACATGCGCATTGTCGAGAAGCTCCAGGACCTCGGCTTCAACATCACGTACGACGAGGTGCTGGAGGTGGCAGGGGAGGATGTGGTCGGGCGCCCGCACTTCGCGCAGGTCATGGTCGCGCGCGGCTGGGTGGACAGCGTTGAAGAGGCCTTCGCGCGCTATCTGGAGAAAGGGCAGCCGGCATACGTCGACCGCTTCCGCTTCCAGCCGGAAGAGGCGATCGCCAAAATTCGCGGAGCGGGAGGCGTGCCGGTGATGGCGCATCCAATGTCCGTCACAGAGGACTTCGCCGAGCTTCGCGAGGTCGTGGCGAAACTCACGGACGCCGGGCTGCGCGGCATCGAAGCCTACTACAACGGCCACTCGCCGGAGACTACCTTGGAATGCCTTCGCCTCGCCAAGCGCCATGGACTGCTGGTGACCGGCGGCAGCGATTTCCACGGGGAGTCGGTGAAGCCCGGCATTCGCATTGGAATCGGCAACGGCTCGCTATTCGTGCCGGACCGTCTGCTTGAGCCGCTCCTCGCCGAAATCAATCCCAAGGGATGCTACATCCCAAATAAGAAGAAGGAGGTGCTCAATGAATAGCCCCTCTGAGTTGTCATTTCAAAAGGAAAACTGGGTCGCGACGCTCACCGACCTCGTCAGACGCACCTCCACGCGCCTGCCGGACGATGTTCTCGCAGCCCTTCGCAAAGGCGCGGAAACGGCCGAAATGCCCCGCGCCGCGACAATTCTGTCCACAATCTGCCAGAACGCGGATCTTGCGGCACGCAACGCGACCCCCATGTGCCAGGACACAGGCACGCTCACCTTCTGGGTCGAGCACCCGGCCGGCGTAAGCCAGCGCCGCATCGCCGCGGCCATACGAGAGGCCGTTGCCGCATCAACGCATGGCGGCTTCCTCAGGCAGAACACCATCCTTCCCGTTGACGGCCGGTCCGTCCCCGAAAACGTCGCGGACGGCGCCCCGTCCATCCATTTCGAGGAGGTCGACGACGGTCCCGTCCGCGTGAGCCTCCTTCTCAAGGGCGGCGGATGCGAGAACATGAGCTGCCAGTACAGCCTGCCCGACGCCTCGCTTTCCGCCGGACGCGACCTCGCAGGCGTCCGCGCATGCGTCCTCCACGCCGTCTGGCGCGCACAGGGCATGGGCTGCGCGCCGGGTGTGCTGGGAGTCTGCATCGGCGGCGACCGCGCCGAGGGCTATGTTCGCGCCAAGCGGCAGCTTCTCCGCCCGCTAGACGACGAATCTTCCGACGCTCTTCTCGCCGGCCTCGAACGCACCATTCTCAAGGAGGCGAACACTCTCGGCATCGGCCCAATGGGACTTGGCGGCAACACGACTCTCCTTGGCGTGAAAATCGCCGGGGCTTCGCGTCTGCCGGCCTCGTTCTTCGTCACCATCGCCTACTCGTGCTGGGCGTGTCGCCGGCAAAGCGTCGAAATAGACCCTGCGACTGGTCTCGCAATCACGGAAAGCGAGGTGCGCCATGACTAGCCGCCCACGCTTCGTAAACGCCACGGTGCGCACGTCGGCCGCATTCGAGCTGCGCTCCCCCTTCCGCGAGGCCGACGTCCGCCAGCTCCCGCTAGGAGCCACCGTTTCCATTTCCGGCACGATCTACACGGGCCGCGACCGCCTTCACAAATATCTCGCCGAAGGCGGCGAAACGCCTGCGGACCTCCATGACGGCGCAATCTTCCATTGCGGCCCCGTGGTCGTCCGCGACGCCTCGCAGCCCGCAGGCTGGCGCATCATCGCCGCCGGCCCCACGACTTCCTGCCGCGAAGACCCCTACATGCCGAAGATCATCGCCGAAAACGGCGTCCGCGTCATTCTCGGCAAGGGCGGCATGGGGCCGGAGATCCAGACCGCGTGCCGCGAGCATGGCTGCGTCTACATCCAGGTCGTCGGCGGTGCCGCAGCATGGCTCGCCAAGTGCGTCAAGCGCGTCGAGGACGTGTGGTTCTACGACGAATTCGGCGCGACCGAGGCGATGTGGAAGCTGACAGTCGAAGGGCTGACCGGCATCGTCGCGATCGACGCGAATGGCGAAAGCATCTTCTCCGGCGTCGAGCAGCTCTCCAAGGCGCGACTCAACGCCCTCCTCGGCTCGCCTCTCGTCATCGAGGGCGGTCCCGACGGCGCCCCGGCTCTCAAATACGAGCCGCCACATGCCTCGGCAGGCGCGCCGCCTCCGCTCCGCATCGTCTTCATGGGTTCCGCCGATGTCTCCTGCAGGGTTCTCCGTGCCCTCCACAGGACGCCGGGCTTCGTGATCCAGGGCGTCGTCACGCAACCTGACCGTCCAAGCGGGCGCAACCGCCGTCTCCAGCCCTGCGAGGCCAAGACCGCCGCGCTCGCCCTCGGCCTTCCAGTCATCACGCCGGAAAAGGTCAACGCGCCCGAAGTGCGGACGCAGCTGGCCGACTGGCGTCCCGACGTCATCGTCGTCGTGGCCTACGGGCAGTTCCTCGGCGCAAAGATTCTCTCGC
>JAEEGG010010843.1_pt1 | contig 20018 bp, 16 predicted proteins | sample 9134161 | NCBI WGS metagenome assembly JAEEGG01 (sample SAMN16246543, study PRJNA631951) | gut metagenome | biome: gut microbiome; feature: rumen; material: CR-attached | host: Bos | place: Iran: Karaj | collected 2018-10 | reverse complement strand
GGTAGCCCGCCAGATGGGCGTCGCCGGAGAGGGCGTGTTCGACCAGAACAGCGTTGTCCGCCTCGGGCGAGAGCGTGCCGTAGGTCTCGTAGCGGATCACCACGCCTTTCAGGCTGCGTCCGCAATCGAGGGGGAGTTCTTCCTCGAAAAGATAGTCGGAGGGCTGGACGATCCCGACCGAACTGCTGCACGGTTCCTGTGCCATGATGAACTCCCTTCCCCCCGCCAGGGCGGAGAAAACGAACTTATTTCAGATAAAACGGAGCCGGGTCTGTCAGGGACTCCGGCTCCGGAAACAGCGATGCTGCGATTATAACGAACGGCCGCTGAGCGCCTTGAGGGCGCCGAGGTACTTCTCGCGGGTCTTCGCGACGACGTCCTGCGGCAGTTCGGGCGCCGGGGGCGTCTTGTCCCAGTCAAGCGATTCGAGGTAGTCGCGCACGAACTGCTTGTCGAGGCTGGGCGGGTTGCTGCCGAGCACGTATTCGGACTTCGGCCAGAAGCGGCTGGAATCCGGGGTCAGCACTTCGTCGATCAGGATGATCTCGCCGTCGTCGAGTTCGCCGAACTCGAACTTGGTGTCGGCAAGGATGATCCCGCAGCGTTCCGCGTGCTGGGCGGCGTCCTTGTAGATGCGCAGCGAGAAATCGGCGAGGCATTCCGCCTTTTCTTCGCCGATGAGGTCGCAGGCTTCTTCGAACGTCACGTTTTCGTCGTGGCCCTCCTCGGCTTTCGTCGAGGGGGTGAAGAGCGCCTTGTCAAGCTTTTCGGACAGGCGGTAGTCATCGCGGACTTCGTAGCCGCCGACGGTGCCGTAACGCTTGTATTCCTTCCAGGCGCTGCCGGTCAGGTAGCCGCGCACGATGCACTCCATCGGGATCGGCTTGACCTTGCGCACGATCATCGAACGCCCTTCGAGGTCCTTGTCGTACTTCCGAAGCACTTTCGGGTAGTCGCTGACCTCGGAGCAGAGCAGATGATTCTGCGCCCACGAAATATAATCGAACCAGAACAGCGACATCTGCGTCAGGACGCGTCCCTTGTCAGGGATGCCGTTCGGCATCACGCAGTCAAACGCGCTGATGCGGTCGGTCGCGATAAATAAAAGGGAATCCCCTAAATCGTAAACGTCTCTCACCTTACCCCGATGGGGTCGCGGGAGTTCGGGAATGTCGGTTTCGAGCAGAGCTCCGTTCGAGTCATATTTCATAAAAGCAAGGTCTCTTTCACGCGATCGACAGGATCTTCACCTGGGTGAGTTCCTGGCGGTGGCCTTTGCGCTTGCGGCAGCCTTTGCGGCGTTTCATCTTGAATGCGATCAGCTTCGGACCGCGGAACTGTTCCACGATCTCGGCTTCGACTTTGGCGCCTTCGACAAGCGGGGTGCCGACCGTGAGGTCCGCGCCTTCGCCCTTGGCAAGAACTTCGTCAAACGTGATCTTCGCGCCGACTTCGCCTTCGATGCGTTCAACGGCGACGACGTCCTGTTCCTGGACTTTCAGCTGCTTGCCGCCGGTTTTGATTACTGCGTACATTTCTTGTTCTCCTGGTTGCAGGTGTATGTGTGAATTTGTATTTTTGACTAAAGTTAAACGTTTTAATATAACCCGTTTTTCCGATTCTTCAAATCATTTTCCGTTTTTTTCCCGAAAAATGACGGCTCCACACCGCTTTTTCGCGCAAATACGCGTTTTCGCGGAAACGGAAAAACCGGTTCGGAAGAGGTGCCGGAGACGTCCTTTCCGCGCGGAATGCGAGGCCGGCGGGATCAGAGGCAGGAAGCCGCGAACTGCACGGCGTTCTCGAAGATCACGCGGCCTTCGCCCCATTCGGGGAGCCTGCCTTCGAGCTTCGCCGTCTGCCAGTCGGGCGCATTGAACGGCGACAGGAACGCTTCCGGGTGCGGCATGAGGCCGAAAATACGGCCGCTCTCGTCGCAGATGCCCGCGATGTCGTTCAGCGAGCCGTTCGGGTTCTCCGGGAACCCCTTGGCGGGCGTGCCGTCGGCGGAGCAGTAGCGGAACGCGGCGAGGTGGCCGGATTCGATGCGCGCGAGCACGTCGGGATCGGCGACGAACTTGCCTTCGCCGTGGCGGATGGGCATGCGGATCACGTCGATGCCGCGCGTGAAGACGCACGGGGATTCCGGGTCCGCCTTCAGCGTGATCCAGTCGTCGCGGAAGACGCCGCTGTCATTGTCGGTCAGCGCGGCCTGCTGGGTCAGGTACTGGCCGTCGAGCGCGGGGGCGAGCCCCAGGCGGGTGAGCGTCTGGAACCCGTTGCAGATGCCGATCACGAGCTTGCCGTCGGCCACGAACTTCTTCAGGTCGTCCGTCAGCTTGAACTTCAGCTTGTTCGCGAACACGGTGCCGGACCCGAGGTGGTCGCCGAACGAGAACCCGCCGATCAGCGCGAGGATATGGAATTCGCCGAGCGTGCGCTTCCCGGCCAGAAGATCGTTCAGGTGCACCTGTTCCGCGGTCGCCCCGCAGGAGGCGAACGCCGCCGCGGTCTCCTTTTCGCAGTTCAAACCCGCGCCCGTGATGATCAGGACTTTGACTTGTTCGCGTTTCATCGTGTCTGCCGCCTTTCAATAAAGTGAAATAAAAAAATCAACGCGTTATAATTTAGCTCTTTTTTCAGGAAAAGCAAGTCCGGCGGCAAAGGTTTCGCAAAAAACGGAGGACATGTCTTCCGGCGGATTCAATCGAACGAGAGGCCGGCGCGGACGCGAGATGCGGGACGGCCACCGAAACGCCGCTGCCCGCCGCATCGTCGGCATCAGGCACACCATCCGGCGCAGGCGGTGACCGACAGCGGCAGGTACATGAACAGCAGGTTCAGCCTCTGCCACAGCCCCTCATGATCGACGAACGTGTCCTTGAACCCCGGCTTGTCGGACATGACGAACAGCGAGAAGAAAACGAGCGTCAGGACAAAGCTTGCGATGCTCATGATCCCCATTGGCATGTTGCGATCTTTGAAGTAGAGGACCGCCACAAGAAGCGGCACCAGCAGAAACAGCATGAACCCCGTCACCGAACCCGCCGCGTGGACCTTCGACGCGGCAGTGACGACATCCCTGGACTCGTTCACGCTGAAGAAGCATGTGAGGATGCACGCCCCGACCGCGAAGACCGCGATGAACGCGACCAGCACATTTGTGATGCCCGCCGATACGGAATGAAAATGCGCATGGACCGCGGGCAGCGCCAGAAGGAACAGAACGCCTTCCGCGAACATCCAGACATTGAACGGGATCCTCACGGGGCTGGAAGGATTTCCGAGGGCGCTGATCGACATTTTCAGGCTGTTGTACCCGCCGTAAAACAAAGGCAGGAACAGCGACACAAGAAAGTCTCCCGCCATCGCGGCAAGCAGAAAAAACCAGCCATAAGAATTCAGTCTGTCCATCGTTCTGCTCCGTTCGTTCCAAACATCATGGCATGCAGGTTCAGGTCAGAGGGCATGTCCGCCGGAAACCTTGATCACCTGTCCCGTAAGCATCCCCGCCTGCCCGCCTGCCAGAAACAGGATCGTTTCGGCAATGTCTTCCGGCCGGATCAGTTTCCCCATCGGGATCAGCGGGATGACCGATTTTTCCAGCTCGGCGTCGATCCATCCGGTCTGCGTCGGGCCAGGCGCAACGCAATTCACCGTGATCCCGTACTTCGCCACCTCGAGAGCAATGCTCCGGGTCAGCGCTTCCAGCGTCGCCTTGCTCGCGCCGTAGGCGATCTGGCCGGCAAAAACCTGTGCCGCGTCCGTGGAGAGATTGATGATCCTGCCATAATCGCCGCGGTGACGGACAAACTCCCTTGTCATCAGGATGCTTCCCCGGACATTGACCGCAAATGTGTCGTCGACCACTTTTTGCGTGATCTTCTCGATCGTGTCGAGACCGTCCATGTCGCCGTCCGCGGCATTGTTGACCAGGACGTCAATTCTGCCGTATCGCTCCATGATTGTCGAATAGATTTCCTTCACGGCTTCCTCGTCGGAAATATCGCGTTCCATGATCAGATAATCGGCATTCATCTCCCTGAGCTTGCTTTCCACGGCGTCCGCATTTCCGGCATTCGCCTCGAAATACCGGTCCGCCCCGTTCCGGTCCGTCTTCTCCTTGTCAAACGGTCTGGGGATCCGCTTGTAGACCAACGCCACCTTTGCCCCTTCACGGGCAAAAGCGAATGCGGTCGCCGCTCCGATCCCCCGCGGATTGTTCGCACCCGTGATCAGAGCCACTCTGCCCTTCAATCCGTAATCGACCATTTGCGTTTTCTCCTCTCAGTTCAGATACGTTGTGTCGTCCAGGGGACGGGTGCCCGTGTGCGCAGTTGTTTTTTTGCAGAGACAATGCAGGACCGGTCCGCCGCGATCATCCGACAAACCGTTTCAGCTCGCTCAGAAGTTCGTCCACCTTCAACGGCTTCGCGATGTGTCCGTCCATGCCCGCCTTCAACGACTTTTCCCTGTCTTCCTCGAACGCATTGGCGGAGAACGCGAGGATCTTCAGCTTGTCTCCGCCCGGGAGCTTTCGGAGAATGGACGTCGCCTCGTACCCGTCCATCATCGGCATTTGAATATCCATCAGGACGAAATCGTAGGCATCGGTTCCATTCTCCCGGATCATGTCGACCGCGCTCTGTCCGTTCAGAGCGGTATCGACGACCATTCCCTGCTGCTTCAGCTGCAGCTTCCCGATCTTGAGGTTGAGTTCGTTGTCGTCCACCATCAGGACCTTTTTGCCTTTCAACGAAACGAACTGTTCCGCTTTTTCCTTTTGTCCGGGATCCGCCTTCCCGCAGAATTGGCGAAGCATTTTCTGCAGATCGGACGGGAAGAGCGGCTTCGAGAGGAATCCGTTAACACCCGCCTCCCGCGCTTCCTTTTCGATGTCAGCCAGGTCGCATGCGGTCATAAGGATGATGAACGCGTCTTTTCCAACGACCTTGCGGATGCGGCGGACGGACTCAATCCCGTTCATGTCCGGCATCAGCCAGTCGACGATATAGACTTTGAAGCAATCGCCGTGGCGGAGAGATTCCGCCGTGCGGATGACGGCTTCCCTGCCGGAAACGCACCATTCGCTGCGCATGCCGACTTCGCGGAGCATGTCGGCGATGCTCTGGCACGCGTTCACATCGTCGTCCACGACCAGACTGCGCTGTCCCTTCAGTTCCGGGATCGCGGGATCGGACGTCTTCTTGTCGGCGATCCTGAATTTCACCGTAAAAACGAATTCGGTCCCCTCGCCCTTTCTGGAATTGACCGTGATCGTGCCGCCCATCATCTCCACGATGTTCTTGGTGATCGCCATGCCGAGACCGGTCCCCTGGATCCCGGAAACAGTAGTCGTTTCTTCCCGCGTGAAGGGATCGAAGATCGTTCTGGCAAACTCCTCGCTCATGCCGATGCCGTTGTCCCTGCAACGGAATTCGTACGTGGCCACCCCTTCTTCCACCATGTCTTTCTGCAGGATCCGCAGGGAGATCGTTCCGCCCGGATGCGTGTATTTGATGGCGTTGGAGAGCAGGTTGAGCAGCACCTGGTTGAGGCGCAGCTTGTCGCAGTACACGAGTTCGTTCCGCACGCCCTCCGTGCCGATGAAGAAGCTGTGCTGTTTGGCATGGATGTCCGCATGCACGATATCACGGAGCGAATGAAGAATGTCCGACAGAGACTCCGGTTTTTCATGCAGCGCCATCTTGCCGGATTCGATGCGGCTCATGTCCAGCACGTCGTTGATCAGCGAGAGGAGGTGCTCCGAAGACCGCGAGATGGTCGTCAGATACTCCTGGACCCGTTCCTTGTCGTCGATGTGGCTGGCGGCAAGTCCGGTGAAGCCGATGATCGCGTTCATCGGGGTGCGGATGTCATGGGACATATTGCTCAAAAATGACGTCTTGGCCTGGTTTGCGGCCTGCGCCATCTGCAATGCGTCTTCGAGCTGTTTCCGGAGTTCCGTTTCCTGCTGCCTCTGGTTTTCTATGGTTTTGGCGTTTTCCTTCAGTTCCTCGGAGTATTCCTTCAGCTCCCGGTTGATCCCCGCCAGCTTCCGGTTGTTGAGGCGGACACCGATCAGCCGCATGATCAGCGCGGCCAGGATTGCGACTGTGGCGATGACAATCAGGATGTGTTCCCGAAGATAATCCATCAGGGAAAATGTGTAAATCCGCCCCGCATAGGAATACGACGCATGATTCATAAAATCGGGACTGAGCATCGAAAGTCCGCGGTCCATCAGCATCACCAGCCCGATGTTGTCCGCCGCGAATGCCATGTGGAATTCAAAACCGTTCCTGGCGCGTTCGGTCTTCAGGGAACGGTATTTCTTCGGCCTCAGCAGAGCTTCGGTCCTGAGCCCGTTCAGGAAAGTCCCGTCCGAGGTCCCTTTCAACAGGCCGTCGAGACATCCGCGAATGTCATCGTAGAACACGATTTCCGCGTGCGGATAACAGTCCCTGCTGTAGTAGAACTGCATCAGGTTGTTCCTGTTCACGCCGATGCGCTTGCCCGTGCCGTCCCCGAAATCATCCCGGTACGCCAGATCGCTGACCAGCGTCGAAATGATCTTTCCGCCGATGATGTGATAATCGTGTTTGACCGAATTGCTGATGTAGGCGGGGAGCATCAGATCGATTTCTTCGGATTCGACAGCCTTGTATCCCTCCTCCTGATTGAAATAACAGATGAACTCAACTTGCAGTTTGTCTTCCAGATTCAGCTTTTTGACGATTTCCTTGACGGCTTCGATTCCCGCGCCGGCCGGGTTGCCGCTTTTGTCCAGCGTGGAGAATGGCAGATAGTTGTCGAAAAAACCGACGCGCAAAACCTTGTGATTCGAAATCCAGTTCTTTTCCTCGGTCAGCAGATTGTGACTGATTACCGTATCGGAAAAATATCTCTCCTGAAGCCGGGTGAAATAGTAAAGGTCATTGCTCAGCACTTTTTCCGTCGCGGAATTGATGTCTTCGATCAGATCGGGCCTTTCCTTGTTCGCGACCAGATAATATGCCGACGATCCGATTCGTTCCACTGCCGAGAAATCGTGTTTCGCCATCATGCTGACTTCCAGGTCGAGATCGATCTTTCCCGCATACAGGTCGGCCTCTTTCTGAGATTCGAGATCGTATTCGACAAGCTTGAAATCGACGTTCTTTTTCTCGCACCATTGTTTCAGGAGCCCGATCTGGATCGTCCCGCTCGTGACACCGACTTTCTTCCCGTTCATGGATGCGTAATCGTCGGGCGTAATGGATGTGTTCCATTGCGTTGCATAAAGGTAGTAAAACTCGTGTCCCATCGGCTCGTCCGGGAACAGGATGATCTTTGCGCGTTCCTCGGAGTGGCTGATCTCATAGAAAAGATCGGCTTCGCCCGTATACAGCTTATTCAGACACTCGGGAAAGCTGTCGCATGGAATATACTCGATATCCCATCCGGCATAGGCGGCGATCGTCTGGAGATACTCGAACGCATAACCGGAAATCGGGTCCTTGTCTTCGTCCAGGACCATCATCCGTTCAAAAGGAAAAACGGGGATCCGGACTGTTTTCCGGGCATGGACCTCCGCGGCCGAACTTGTCGTGGAGAAAAGAAGAAGCGCCGTCATGCAGAGAAGCATGACCATCCGCCGAAACCCGCAGATCATCGGCACGGCGCGGCGTATTCCGATGGTTCCCCGATGCGTATTATGATCGACAAACAAACTCTTTTTGACTGGTGCGCGGGAACGTGATGCGAAGATCGGGAATGTGATGAACAGATGTTTCATATACGTTTGCTCCGTTAACTAACCCATAATATAGAATGCGGAGCGCATTTTTTCAAGCGGAAACAGCCGGCTTCAACAAAAAAATAAATATTTATTCGTCATTCCGTTCGCGTACGCATCCCGTGAGATCGCGAATCGTCTCGCGACGTCGTGAGCGTGAAAGTCGTCGGATTATGCGGCGAAGTTCACACGCGGCCCTGTTCCGCCAGCTTGTGCCGCCATTTTTCCCTGAACGCGTCGCTCAGTTCCTGGTACTGAAAGATGTTCTTCCAGTTCACCCGGTCGGCGAACTTTTCGATGAAGGGTTCGCTGAGGACCTGATATTGCGAGACCAGGTCCCAGTCCATCGCGTCCTTGTGGTACTCGATGTATTCCTCGCAGTGAATGTGATATTTCGAGTCGATATACCAAAAGTCGGTCGGCTCGACGGCCGCATCGTTCTCGTTCATTTCCTGTTTTCCTTTCGTTGATACACGGATAAAAAAGCGTTTGCATCCGGCAAGGCGTTCCGGCAGAGGATTCACGCCCCGCCGGTCCGTTTTGCCATCCATTCGCGTTTCAGGACGGCGTACTGAATGGTGTTCTCGTAGACCGGGGTCCCGTCTGCGTCGCTGACGAACGAGACGAACTCCCGGAACAGCCCTTCGCGGCGCAGTCCCAGCTTCTCGCAGAGATGCTGACTGCGCGCATTGTAGTCGTCCACATAGACGTAAATGCGGCGCGCGCCCTTCCGCATGAAAAGATAGTCGTAAAAGGCATACGCCGCTTCGTAAGCGAAGCCGCCGCCGTGATACGCCGCATTCAGGATGATGCTCGGGGTGAAGGTGTCCGGGGGCGGCAGCGCCGTTTCCCGCGAACACAGCATGGGCGGCCTGTATTCCGAAGGCTGGGCGTCGATCTCCCCGATCACCCTGCCGGTCTCTTTCAACTCGATGGCAAAACAGTATTCCGTATCCTCGCCGCGTTTCGCGACCTCCGACCGCGCTTCGTCGAGCGTGCTGAGCTTCAACCCGGTGAAACAGTGCGGCAGGGGGGCGCTCAGGTATTCCAGAACGTCCGCCGCATCGCTTTCGCGAAACGGACGCAGAAGCAGTCTTTTTGTTTCAATCGTGCTCATACCCGCCTCACCTGACCGGATAGTCGAAATACGTGTCCGGGTACGGTTCGTCGGCGAGCGTGAAGTGCCACCATTCCTCTGCGACGGGTTTGAATCCGTGTTTCAGCATGACGGAACGGAGCAGCATGCGGTTTTTGAACTGGAACTCGCTGATCTTGCGTTCGGCGGGGGTGTTCGCGGGGAATTCGCCGGTGAATTTCCGCGTTTCGGGGTCGCCGCCCCAGTCGGGATGGCTCTCCCGCCCGAACCAGTCGAACGTGCCGCCCATGTCGACTTCCTTTTCCGTCGTCATATCGAACAGCGTCAGGTCCACGGTGCTGCCGCGGCTGTGCCCCGACTTCGCGGCGATATACCCGCGCGGGAAGAGGACGTTCTTGTCGAGGTCGGGGTAAAAATACCGCTTCATCCGCGTGTCGTCCGCCTTGTGCGACCATTCCACAAAATGGTCGACGGCCCGCTGCGGACGGTAGGTGTCATATATTTTGAGGCGGTAGCCCATAGGGATCAGCTCGTCGCTCACGGCCTTCAGCGCTTCAGCCGCCTCGACCGTGAGCATGGGCGTCGGGCGTTCATAGCCGCGGATGCGGACCCCGATGAAGTTGTAAGTGGAATAGTAGCGGACCTCCAGGATCGCGTCCGGGATAGCTTCTGCCACATGCACGAATCCCGGCGGCGTCGGATCCGCGCAGTCCGTCCGGCATGCCGATGCGGCGAACATGGCGGCCGACAATGCAAACAGGCACATCCATTGTTTCAGGGAGGCGATCTCTTTTCGAGCTGGAAACAAGTTCAGGAACACTTTCATGGAAACACTGCCTTATTTGGTGAAAATGAGTTCAAACCGGTTATTGGGCATCCTGTTCCGCCCGCAGATGCAGCAGCAGGATGCGGAGCAGTTCCTGCATTGCGCCGGGGCTGCGGTGGATGCTGTGCCCGGAGTGCACGATCACTTCGCTCGCGGCGTTGTCGAGGTGGCTGCTGGAGTACGGCACCACGCCGTCTGTGCCGCCGGGATGATCGGCCTGTTCGTTGTCGCCGATGATCGAATGGAAGACGAGCCCTTCCTTCATTGGGGATTCCGCGAGCGCCCGGATGAAAAGGGAATCCGGGTCGAGGTCGTGGAGCCCGGTGATGGAATGGTCGTTGCCGGTCTCTTTCCTGGCGCGGCGCAGTTTTTCGATCTCGTCCGTGTTTTTGTTGAGCTTCTGGAACACCCGGCCGAAGATCGGCATCTTTTCCCGCAGGGCTTTCGGCAGATTGACGAGCTTCGAGCCGTATCGCGTGAGCGACCACTGCGCCATCTCGGACCCGCGGTGCGGCACGGCCATGAAGACGACCCGGTTGACGAACGGCAGCGCCGGGATGACGGCGTATTCCTCGACCACGGCAAGTTCTTCCGCCGTGAGCTCGGCGGTGATCTCGTCCCAGGTGCGGTGCGTGACCTGTTCGACGATGAAGTGCGGATCGCCCTGCAGGAGCGTGCGGGAGACCAGGCCGCCCATGCTGTGCCCGATCAGGACCATCTTGTCGAAATTCTCGCGCGCCTCCGGCGTGGTGCCGAGTTCCTCCCGCGCCGCCAGCAGCACCCGGCGCAGATCGCCGGCGGTCGCCATGACCGGCACGCCGCTGGAGAAGGAGTAGAACCAGAACTGGTAGCGTTTCCGGATGACCGGATCGTTTTTCAGCGCGTTGATCATCTGCACCCAGGTGTCGGGACTGGACATCAGCCCGTGAATGAAGACCACGGGGATCTTGTTCGGCTGATACGGTTCGATCAGGAACAGCCCGGAGTGGTCCTCCTGGTCGTCGGATTCCAGCATGACGGAGATCAGGTTGCGGTCGGGCAGGCTGTTCAGGAAGCATGCGAGCGGGGTGGAGAAATCCAGCGCCAGCGGCCAGTTCCCCGCCGCCAGGAAGCCGAGCTCCTCGGGGGCGGACTCCTCCAGCGACGTGTCCAGATAGTGCAGCGTCACCTCCATGACGTGCGAGTCGGACTCATTGAGACTCACGATCAGCGTCACCGGGATCGTCAGCCCCCTCGGGCTTTTCAGCATCCTGTAGGTCTCCTGCTGCGCGACCTGCCCGACCAGCGGGATCCCGACGCCCGGCTGCCGGTTCTTCTGCATCAATGCTTTGACGGAATAATCGGAGCAGAGGGTGAAATCCTCGACCGTGTCGTCGGGGACGGAAAGATGATAACGCGGCGCATCGAAGAAGTAACGCCGGTCTTCCAGGTCCAGCAGACTGAAGGAGTTGTTCGCAAGCAGCTTGTGCGCCTTCAGAAAGCTGAAGATGCCCCGGCAGGAATCGTTGTATATCTGCATCATCCGGAAGTCGGAAAAGTCATAGCCCGCGGCACTGCCCCGCATTTGCGTCCGGGCCGCGGCGGCGGCCCGGACGTAGTAGAGCGCGGACAGATGGGCGCGGACGGCAAATTCCTGGTCGCCCGACTCCATGGCGAGCCAGCGGCAGTAATCGGCGGCGATCCGCAGGAACTTCGGATCTTCGGAGATATCGTAATAGACATTGAGCTTGTGCAGCGTCACCTCGGGATTCTCCTTGAGGTCGTCCTGCTCCATGTTGCCGCGCAGGAAGTTTTCGGACTCGAAGGAAAGACCTTCGCGCGAGAACGCTTCATCCTGATAGTAGCTTTCCTGCTCCGATGCCGACGCGGGCGAGATCGTCACCTCGCGGCTCTGAATGAACGAACAGGACGTCAGCAGCAGCCATGCCGACGCCATGACGGCCAGCTGCACGAGCAGGACCACACGGAAACGACCGGAACGATCATCGCATCCGAAGATTTGTTTCATGAATTCAGCTCCTCAGGTTAAGATTATTTGATTCGCAGCATGACAGACAGGTTCAGTGTTCGCGGAGCCAGCGGGCCTCCGATTCGCCGCTGTAGTGAGCCGGCGGCGCGTCTTTGCCCCGGCAGAGTCCCGGCACGAGCGAACGCGCCCGGATCGATCCGAAACTTTCGTCTTCCCGGTGGACGATCAGGTCTTTCTCGAAAAGCATCTTCGCCGCCATCCCGTTCAGCATCAGGCGGATGTCGTCGCTGTCCAAATGCCGGTCCGCGGTCGGCAGCATCGGCAGCAGTCCGGTGGTGCAGTTGCGGTAGAGGCTGTTGTAGAACTGCGGGGCCCGCTGGAGCTCCGCCGCCCGTTCAAAAAGCGAAAGGACCGTGTCGCGCATGGTCTGCCGGTCCATATCCAGGCGGTAGACGTAGAGCGTTTCCCCGCGGTGGTCGACGCGCAGTCCGTACAGGTCTTCCGGCGTCCCTGCCAGCATGGCAAGTCCGTAGCGCCGGTAAAGCCCGTCGATGCCGTTCTGGTTGGCGCCCTCGGGCAGACGCGTCTCCAGCGAGATCACGACCGTCGTGCCGTCCGCGAAGTTCAGCCCCAGCATGGAGTGGGCGATCTCCTCCATGTTGTCCCAATGCGAGAACACCGCGTCGATCGAGGAGATCTGTTCCGGGTCGACGGTCATGCTGTGGTACTGTACGTCGAAGTCGGTGACGGAGCGGTAGACGAAATCCCGCACGTTGAGAAGCCTGTAGCAGCCGTCGTCAAGCCGGTTCGCCTCCAGCGTGTACCGCCACGGCGTCTGCCAGATCGTATGTTGGAACCGTTCCTCCGCATTGATAAGGCAGAACAGCGCGGTGAGCAGGACTTCGATCAGCGCCGTGCCCAGCAGCGCCCAGCGGAAAAACAGGCTGACGAGCAGAGAGCCCGCCAGCAGGACGATGCCGCCCCATGAAACGAAAGCCGGGATATCGAACGCATGAAAGAGAGCTCCGGTACACCACGGTACTCCGAGCGCGAATATGGCAAACGCCACCCAGAAAAGCGTCTTCAGCGACCGGATGCCCAGGCGGAAAAGAAGCCGCTTCAACCATTTTTCTACAGCTTGCAACTGAACGTTTTTGAACATAAGGGGAAAATTCAGGTTGGGATTGCGTTCTGATCATTAATGTATTCCGCGCCGGATAAAATACAAGTCGAATTCATCCAGACGACCGTGTTTTTTCCGGTTTTTCCGGACGATGAGAATCGGATGGGAGGTTGCTCCTCAGGTTTCCGCCCGGGCAGGCATTTCTCGACGGGACAAAAGATCATAGGGAGACGTTGAGGTAAAATCATCCGAGATTGACCGGCGCCCCGTTATCACCTTTCCTCAAGTCTCCGTCCTCGAAGAGGCGTTTGACCATGTTGGAGAGTTTCTCCTTGGTGATGGGCTTCAGGATGATGGCGTCGAAATGCGTCATATCGAAATTGCCGCTCGTTTCGACGTCGGCGGTCTGCGCCACGACCGGAATGCGGGAGAGTTTCGGATTCTTCTTGATCTCGGCGGCAAGCTGCGTGCCGTTCATCTCCGGCATCCACATGTCGGAAAGGACCAGGTCGACCGGCTGCTTGTCGAGGATTTCGAGCGCTTCTCTGCCCGACACTGCCGTGAAGACGTTGTCGAACCCGATCTTGCCGAAGAGCGCCTTCGCGACGCGGAGGTTCATCGGCACGTCGTCGACGATGAGGATGCGGAGCGCTTTCAGGTCGCGCGCGACGGCTTCCGCCTCGGTTTTGGACTTGTCCTGCACCTTGACCGCCTTCGCGCGGTAACGCACAGAGTTGAGCGTAACAGCGAAGGTGCTTCCCTCGCCCACCTTGCTGGTGCAGGTCAGCTCGCCGTTCATGCACGCGGCAAGGCGCTTCGAAATGGAGAGCCCGAGGCCCGTGCCGTTGTTCACGGCATTCGTGCCGCGCAAGTTGGAGAGCTGGACGAACGGTTCCATGAGCTTCTTCTGGTCTTCCTCGGAAATGCCGATCCCGGTGTCGCTGACGGCGCAGCGGAGTGTGCCGGTGTCCGCGGAATCCGAGTCGGGCGTGAAGGTGACATGGAGCGTGATCTCGCCCTTCTTCGTGAACTTGACGGCGTTGCCGAGCAGATTGATCAGGATCTGGCGGATGCGGATGTTGTCCACGTCGAGTTCCGGGAGGTCGTCCGGCACATCGGAAACGAGCTTGTTGCCGTTCTCACGGGCGCGGAACGTGAAGATGAGCAGGACCTCGCGGCAGAGGGCGTTGAAATCGGTGAACGCGGTGATGATCCGCATCTGGTTCGCCTCAAGCTTGGAGAGGTCGAGCACGTCGTTGATGAGCATGAGCAGAGCGTTTGCCGAGGACGAGATGGCGTCGAGGTATTCCTTCTCCTGATCCTTGGAAACGCCGCCTTCTCTGAGAAGTTCGGCGAACCCGATCACGGAGTTCAGCGGCGTGCGGATTTCGTGGCTGACGCTGGCGACGAAGAAGCTCTTCGCCTTGTCCGCGGCCTGCGCACGATTCAGCGCATCCATGATGAGGGCCTGCGCATGTTTTCTGGCGAGGACGACTTCGATCATGTGGGCCGTAGCGCTCAGCAGCGAAATGTCGTTGTCCGTGAAGGTATGGTCGACGCCTTCGAAGTCGAACACGACGTTTCCCCTCACTTTGCCCTCGCAGATGATGTTCGACAGGAAGATCGCACGGAGATCGAGCGCGAGGGCGGCCTGATGCCATTCCTCCTTGACGATACTCCAGTCGAAAGTGCTCATGTCGTTGCAGACGAACGTGCGCCTGTCATCCGAATGATCCAGAACGTTCTGGACGCGGTTGAACGTGCGGCCAAGCAGCCGGAAGGACGCGTGCGAATGAGTCGGTTCGACGTATTCGTAAACGAAGTGCGCTTTGGCGCCTTCCTCCTCGTGCCGGATCAGGCAGCCGCGGCTGGCGCCGAGGATCTTGCAGACATTTTCCAGCGTGCGCCGGATGCACAGATCGAAGTCCTCCTCGCCGATGATATCCTCGAGCAGACTGTTGACAAGCTTCTGGTTCTCAATGAGCCTGTGCATGTCCGTGACGTCACTGGCCGCGGCCAGAAGCAGACGATGTCCGCGGGTGTCCTCGAACACACGCATGAGGGTTTTGATAAAACGGAGATTTCCGCTGCCGTCCGCAACCTCGCCCGCAATCTCCATGAGACCGTCCGTTCCGGTCGTCGTGGAGTTGATCTGGTCGGCAAAGCCGAGGATGTGATCGTCGTGGAAAATATCGTGGTCCGTCTTGCCGACGATCTCGTCGGGCGAGAAGTTGAAGACGCTGGCAAATGCCTTGTTGCACAGAAGATACCGGAAATCGTCGTCAATGTCCTTCACCGTGAACATGATGGGGATGGAATTAATGGCGGCGTCCCACAGCGCCTGGGTATCCTTCAGCTTCATCATGCTTATCGCGAGTTCGGTCACGTCCTGTACGATGCCGGTCAGCGCATTCGCTTTACGCGGGTCGAGCGTGAGTTTCATGCGGTAATGGCGCAGATTGGATGCATCTTTGCCGATACGGAATGAGAACTGCACCGTCGCGTTCTTCTCGGCTTTCTTTTCAAACAGGGCACGCATGTTCTCCTTGAAGAACGGAAGGTCCTCCGGATAGACAAATTCTTCCTCAAGGAGGGCCCGCCCGTTCTCGTCAGTAGGCCACAGTTCGCAAAGAAGGTTGGACCCCGTGCGTATGCGTGTGTCGAAATCGTAGTGGAACGATGCGAGGCGGGCCAACTCGGACGCGTCTTCGAGGTCCTTCAGGGCTGCCGATTTTTCGCGGTCGGCGTCCTGAGCCGACAGCAATGCGTCTTCCAGCTGTTTCCTCAGTTCGACTTCCTGCTCACGTTGTTTCTCAATGGCCTCGGAGTATTCTTTCATGGCCTTCTCGGCAGCACGGGTTCGCTCAAGCACTTCCTCAAGTTCGGCTATGTGCTTCATGGTCTGTTCGTGCTTGATGACGGCCTGTCGCTGTTCTGCGCGTTCATCCTCGATGACGAAGACATGGAAGAAGCAGTTGCCGACCAGACAGCCCATCGCGAAAAACGGCCAGAGAGGAAAGATGATCTGAAAGACAACGGCCACCGCCATCGTAAGGCAGAACAGAAACACCACCATGTTCCGCCGCCGCACGGAATCCTGACTGCGGAGAACCCTCGCGAACGAGAAAAACGCGATCAGGAGAATGAATGCGACCAGAGGGTAGAACAGGAAGTAGCGGAAAAAACCGGTGCAATACCTGCCCTGTTCATCGAAATAAAACAGGCAGTTGTTGAAGACATTGACCACCAGCAGCACAAAATACAAAGCCAGAAGCGCATACCCGAACCAGAAGAGGACCCTCGCTTTCAATCCTTTGACACACAGATAGGCGATCACGAAATGACAAAGCGCGAGAACGGATACGGCGATCGCGATGAAATTTGCCATCGTGTCGAAATACAGGAGTCTCGTCCAGCCAAGGCCTGCCAGTACCCCCCAGGCCGCATCCGTCAGGTAATAGACAAATACTCCGGCAAGAAAAAACCGGTACTCGCGCACGGAATGCATATTGTACACTTTCCGGCCGGGAATCAGGTCGAAGTTGATGATCAGATGGATCACCACCGCCAGGAATGCGATTATGGAATAGATATAGTCCTGCATATAGTTATCTGCCGCCTGTCGCGCGGATCGCTTTCCGGCAGGGGATGAGGAGTTCCGCGTTATCCATCGGCTGCCTCGCGTTAGGTTGACAAAACGATTCTTTCTAAAAAAAATTTTGTAAATATACACGCAAATTATCATTTTGTCAAGTAATTGAATTGACACCATCGGAAAAAAAGCGCATAAACCGAACGCCGCGCCCGGCAACGATCTTCCGAGTTTTTTTCAGGAATGACGGGACTTTTTCTTGATTTTATATTTCCCCGTGTTATATTACGTCCGGAGACGACTGAATAAAATACGGAAGGAGGAAGCGCAGTGAACATTTATCCAAATCAGAAATACTTGATGGCCGCGCCATTCTGAAAAAAGCGTTTTTTTTGTTTCAGCGCTTGAAAACACCGTGAATCGGTGTATAATATAGGCAGGAGACAATCCATCCCCCAAAATCCTTCACAAATAAGGAATCCGTACAAACCAACCGAGGAAAGGAGAAACGAAACCTTAAAACTGATTATAATCCGTATGCTTTACTTCAAAACGCTGGCTGATAATCCGCCGAAGAAGCAGAGCAAATCTTTCAAATAAACAATCAACAAAAGGAACTTCAATTATGATTCATTTGACCGAAGACGATTTACGTGGTCTCTTTTCTACGGATAATATTGCAGAAGAACTTACCCCGGCAACCGTAGATTGGTTTAAGGTAAAAAACATTGACAATGCCCGCAAGGTGTTGGATGAACTGAAAAGTTTTATAGAAGAGTATTTTGGAAACTACGCCAGTTTCTCGTACAACACCAACAGCGATTCCGTGAAAATGTCTTTCACCTTGGGGAACCAGTTTTATTACGAGGAGGATTTTGAGGATCAGTACGGGGACGAGACAGAAACGGATTGTCCCTTCATGACTTTCCTTCTCAAAAACTATATCTCCTCCATGCGGGATATGATCAGATACATAAAAGATGATTCTGTAAAAGCGGTCATTTCCTATGACAATGACGCTTTTGTAGACACTGTCGAATAAAGCAGGCGTTTTCCTATCAACAAAAAATACGACTGCGCTGTCCTCAACCTTAATGGCGGCGCAGTCTTCTTTTATAACGCCGGACCGCCCCGGATATTGAGGGCACCTCTAAAACTGGTCTTCGGCGGCTTTTCGCGTCTGAGCCAAGTCCAGCAGGTAAGATTTTCGGTGGTTACCTTCAGGCAGCCACGCTCAAATCTTCCTGCATTGGCCTTTTCGCCCATACACTGAAAATCCATCCGATCATTTTTTTAGAGATACCCTTGAAGGAATAACATCTGATCTGATCTGATCTGATCTGATCGGGAACCAATGGAACATATTCGTCCGGGACAGAACAGGAGAACAAAAATGAGATCAGCTTTTATCGGACTGCTTTGCCTTTTTTTGGCAGGCAGCGCAATTCTGACACTGTCCGCCTGCGGAACAAAAAAGACCGTATCGGCACAGGAAGTGGCGATCGACCTCGGTCGCAGTTCGCTTTATACGGAGAAAGAACGCAATGACGCGGTTCTCCTGATCAGGGAAAAATTTGCAGGCTTTGCCGGCGACTGCGAGCTTCACAGCGTCCGCTATGCCGGAGACGAAGCCAACAACGAGGAAAATCTCGAATGGCTGAATTCCCTCCGCGAAGCGAGGTCGAACATCCCGCCCCAGGATGCGGGGAAAAAATACGTGCAGGTCGCCGAGTTTCTGAGCGACTTCCATTCTCCCGTCGAGGAAGGTCCGTACGCCTGGGAGATCGACACGGAATACAAGGACTACCAGTGGTGGCTCGCCCGGCTGAAGGACGGCGACTGGGAAATCGTGTCCTGGGGATATTGAGCGTCGCCGCGCTTTTGCATCATAAGGAGCTGACCATGACGAACCCGGTTCGAATCCTTTTCGTCTGTCATGGGAATATCTGCCGCAGTCCCATGGCGGAGTTCGTGATGAAAGACATGATTTGCGGAAATCACCTTGAAAACCGGTTTGAGATCGCTTCAGCGGCGACAAGCCGCGAAGAGCTCGGCAATCCGGTCTATCCGCCCGCGCGGCGGAAACTCGCTGAAAACGGGATCGCATGCGCCGGACACCGTGCCCGGCAAATGACAAAAGCCGATTACGATTCTTATGACCTGATCGTCTGCATGGACCGGAACAACATCCGCAACGTTCTCCGGATCACGGGCGAAGATCCGGAGAACAAGATCGTGCTGCTCCTCGATTACGCCGGCCGAGCCGGAGAGGAAGTCGCCGATCCGTGGTACACCGGCGATTTTGATGCGACATGGGACGACATCGTGAGCGGCTGCAAGGGTCTTTTAAGAGAACTGAACAGGGACTGACGGTCTCCATGTCAAGTGTCCTGACTAATTACTTCGAGCACGGATTCCGGTTTCACAAGATCGAATCGGTTCCCGCCGCATGCAAACGGGAGACGAAAGCGGTCTTCCTCGTTCACGGCTGGGGCGTGCGTGCCGTCGCGATGGCGCGTCTGGCGTCCGCTCTTGCGGACGAAGGCCTTACCGTCTACAACTACGACTACCCCACCTCGAAACGGAACATCCGGGAACATTCTGAAATCTTCCTCACGGTGTACCGCCGACTCCTGCGTACGGAAAAGCCCGCGCAAGTGTGCTTCGTCACGCACAGCATGGGCGGCATCCTGCTCCGGGCCGCTCTCGCGCGAATGGACGAGGCCGAATGCCGCCGCATTGAAGCCGTCGTGATGCTCGGCCCGCCGAACCGGGGGTCCGTCCTCGCGTATTTCGGGGACAGCAGGGCCGCCCGCGGCATCAACGCCTCGCTCGCGGACATGACGCCGTCGCCGGACTCCTACGTCCGGAACATCCCGCCTCCGCCGTTTCTGCCTCCGGTCGGGATCGTCGCTGGAAGATTCGACGGCAAGGTGGCATTGAGCAGCACGCTCCTGCCGGACGGCCAGCCGTGCGAACGGATCGTGGTACCGTGCACGCATCCCGGCCTGCGCGATCCGAAGCACACGCTCGACCCGATCCTCCGGTTCTTCCGCTCGAAGTCGTTCTCCGCCTGATGCGATCGCGATGCCGGACGCAGAAAAAACTTCGATATTCTTTTCCGTTTTTTTGCTTGAAATTTTAGAAATTCAAGTATATATTATTCAAAAATGAAGAGATACCCGTTTTAACAACCCCCAACAACGGCGGTTCTCTCCGCCGCATAAGGATCATCAGCATGAACTTCCGCTCCTGTTCCTCCCTCATCGCCGTCGCGCTGATCGCGCTGCCCGCCGTCTTTGCCCGGGCGCAAAACCAGCAGACCCGGCAAGCTCAAACTCAGCCTCAAACCCGTCAGGGCCAGACCCGGCAGATGCCCCAGGTACAGGGCCAGCAGACCCGGCAGCCGATGCGTCAGGGCCAGCAGCAGACCCGTCAGGGCCAGCAGCAGACCCGTCAAGGCCAGGCTCAACAGCAGTCGACGCAGAAGCTCGACCCGGAAAAACTGCTTCTGAACAACCTGCAGTATTTCGAACGTCCGGGCGTGAATGTGCTGGTGTTCAGCAACGCGTTCACGGGCGGGTTCAACGACGAGAAGAATTCCGGCATCGAGAGCATCCATCACGGCGTGAGGA
>JAEEGG010010842.1_pt1 | contig 20018 bp, 21 predicted proteins | sample 9134161 | NCBI WGS metagenome assembly JAEEGG01 (sample SAMN16246543, study PRJNA631951) | gut metagenome | biome: gut microbiome; feature: rumen; material: CR-attached | host: Bos | place: Iran: Karaj | collected 2018-10 | reverse complement strand
CCAGGGGGAACATGAACATCATCCACTGACCGAAGCCAAGGCCCATGTTCAGCCCTTCAGGATCGTTCAGATATTTCAAGGCGATATTGTTTGGTGGCGTACCGATAGGCGTACCCATACCACCGAGATTGGCAGCAACGGGAATCGACATAGCCAGGGCGATACGGCCCTTACCTTCGGGCGGTAACTGGCGGAATACTGGCGTAAGGAACGTCAGCATCATAGCGGCGGTAGCCGTGTTTGACACGAACATCGAGAACAGACCTGTTACCAGCAGGAAGCCCAAAAGCACCATCTCACTCTTGGTTCCAAAGGGCCTGAGCAGCACTTTGGCCAACTGGGCATCGAGCCCCGTCTTCGTGGCAGCGATAGCCAGCACGAATCCACCGATAAACAACATAATCACAGGATCGGCAAAGCAGGCCATCACGCCTTTATAGCTGAGCAGCTTACCAACTTCTTCCTCGTTCACCATCGGCGCGATTCCACTGTCCGTACAGAATAGCAACATCAGCACCATAATGGCAATCGACGTGGCCCAAGAGCTCACGATTTCAAGAATCCACATCAACGTGGCAAAAGCAAAGATAGCAATGACTCGCTGCTGAACGACCGTCAGGTTCTGAATACCGAACCATTCTGTCGGCATGTTCCAAAGCAGTAGTGTTACGACGGCCACGATGGCAATCTTGACGGCACGCTTGGTGTCTGGGTTGTACTTCCGCTGGTGACGCATCTTGTGGTACGTCTCTACCAGATGGAAGCCTTCGTAAATATGAAACATATAATTATTTAGATTTTTATTGAGTTTATTAGGAAAACCGCGTGCAAAGTTACGAAGTTTTTCTGATATCTCCTTCAGAAGCGCGAATTATTTGGTGTATAAAATACGCATAAAATCCAAAAATGATGTTTCTGTACTATCTATTGGTCAATGATTGTTATGTGGACTTTGCAAAGTGGTGATAATATAAAGACTACGCCACCAGTGGGGCGTAGTCTTTATAATGTATTGGGAATAAGCAACTGACTTATTTCTTGAAGGCCTCGTCCAGATCAGGATATGAGGCTTTCTTGGCATCATCGAGTTCGAGATAAGCGCGCTCGGTAAAGTGCAACAGGTTTGCTACGAATGAAGAGGGCCACTGACGTACCATCCGGTTCATCTTCGTGGCGGTGTCGTTGTAAACCATACGGCTCATACGTACCTTCTCTTCATAGTCACGCATGCCATCCATTGCCTCTTTGTAAAGCGAATCAGCCTTCAGCTCGGGGTAAGCCTCGCCGATAGCAATCAGTCGGCCCAGCAACTGTGAGATAGCCCCCTGCTGCTCATTGATCTGTTCAGCCGTGGTGACATTGCCTATGCGACGCTCACTAATGGTGTTGATCAGTGTTTCTGACTCGTGCTTGGCATACTGAGCAGCGGTTTTGGCCAGTGCTGTAATGGCATCCCAACGGGAGTTCAACTGTACAGAGATCTGACTCGTAGCGTTTTTGCAGAGCTCATCCAGATGAACGAGTTCACGCTGCGTCGTGATGATATAGCCAATTACCAGAACGGCAAGGACTATAACGATGATAAGGATGATTGTTGCCATAACCTTATGTATTTGTTATTTCACTTCCCAAATGTCGTTGGTCTCCAGGAGCTCGGAGAAGTTGTGGTACTTCTTCATGCCAGAAACCTCTTCTACCTGTGCATAGACAGCGTCGTTGTAGGTAGGCGCATCTACGTCGCGGATCACACCGAGGGCGATGGGGAAACCATCGTTATTGCCCATCAGAGCGAGCTTCAGCTGCAGAGTGTTGTCCTCGCAGTGAGCATCGTGGACGAGTACGTCGTCGATAGTATAGCCATCCTTGCCAATCTCTATGACCTTCAGACCGAAGCCCTGTTGGACGAGTCCGAACTCATTGTTCTCACCGAACACGAGTTTCTCACCATGCCGTACGTAGATGGCATTCTTCTTACGACCTTCATTGTTATAAACCACATCGTGGCAGTGATCATTGAAGATGACGCAGTTCTGAAGCACCTCAGTGACGCTGGCGCCTTTGTGCTCATAGGCAGCCTTCAACACCTCAACAGTTCCTTTGGCATCGGTAGCCACGCAACGTGCGAAGAAATGTCCGCGTGCACCGAAACAGAGTTCTGCAGGGCGGAAAGGATCCTCAACGGTTCCGTAAGGGCTCGACTTAGAGACGAAGCCACGGGGCGAGGTGGGTGAGTACTGCCCCTTTGTCAGACCGTAGATACGGTTGTTGAGCAGGATCATATTGAGGTCGATGTTACGACGGTTGGCATGGATGAAGTGGTTACCACCGATAGCCAGTCCGTCACCATCACCTGATACCTGCCAGACGGTCAGGTTGGGGTTAGCGACCTTGGCGCCCGTAGCGATGGCAGCGGCACGACCGTGAATGGTGTTCATGCCGTAGGTTGCCATATAGTGGGGCAGACGGCTGGAGCAGCCGATACCAGAGATGACTGCGACGTTCTCAGGAGCTACGCCGATCTCGGCCATAGCTTTATGGAGTGAAGCCAGGAAGAAGTGGTCGCCACAACCAGGGCACCAACGGGGCTGGCCTTTCTTAAAATCTTGTGCTGTATAACTCATAATAGCTTACTTCTTTAAAATGTCCTCGAATGCGTTGACTAACTCTTCTACGACGAAGGGCTGTCCCTTCACCTGATTGAACTGGAAGGGTACGAAGTTATCGACCTTCATGCGCAGATAACCAGCGAGCTGACCCATGTTCTGCTCAGCCACTACCACTTTCTTATATTTAGAGAGCACGGCAGCGGTGTTCTTCGGCAGCGGATTCAGATACTTGAAGTGGGTCTGAGCCACCTTGTAACCCTTAGCGCGGAGCTCATCCATAGCAGAGCGCAGGTGTCCGTAGGTAGAGCCGAAGCCCACAATCAGCAGATCGGCATCGTTCACATCACCATCCACCTCAAGGTCGGGCACCTGGATATTAGCAATCTTCTGCTGACGCAGACGAGTCATCAGGTCGTGGTTCTCAGGATTCGTAGAGATGGCACCTGTATTTGAATCCTTCTCTAAGCCACCAAGGATGTGGGTGAAGCCCTCACGACCAGGCACAGCCCAGTAGCGGGTGCCGTTCTCAGTGCGCATATAGGGAGTCCATTTACCCTTCAGTTCCTCAGGAACATAAGGTGGGTTGATGGGATCGAGTTTTGCCATCTCAGGAAGTTTGAAAGCACCAGACCCATTGGCTACGAAGGCATCGGTGAGCAGAACAACTGGTGTCATGTGCTCAAGAGCTATCTTACAAGCCTGATAAGCGGCATCGAAACAGTCAGTAGGACTGGTAGCAGCCATCACAGGCATGGGACTCTCGCCATTACGGCCGAAGAGTGCCTGTAGCAAGTCGGTCTGCTCAGACTTCGTGGGAAGACCTGTAGCAGGACCACCACGCTGTACATCGAGTACTACAAGTGGCAACTCCATGATGACAGCGAGGTTCATAGCCTCACTCTTCAGGCAGATACCAGGACCAGAGGTAGAGGTAACACCCAGTGCACCAGCGAACGAAGCGCCGAGGGCTGAGGAACAGCCTGCAATCTCGTCCTCACACTGCACGGTGATCACACCACAAGACTTATGCTTTGAAAGCTCGTGGAGCACGTCGGTAGCAGGGGTAATAGGATAAGAACCGAGGTAGAGTTTCAGACCTGCCTTCTCAGCAGCAGCGATGAAACCGTAGGCCGTAGCCTTGTTACCAGTGATATCCATATAGCGTCCAGGCACCTTCTCCTTAGACTCTACGCGATAGACGTTGACGGTAGAAGAGTGGGTGTTGTGTCCGTAGTCGTAACCAGCCTGGATCACCTTGATGTTTGCCTCAGCGATGGCAGGCTTCTTGGCGAACTTCTCGCGCAGGAAGTTGGCTACGAGGTTCAGGTCGCGATCGAAGAGCCAGCAGACGAGACCCAGGGCGAACATGTTACGGCACTTCATCATGGCCTTCATGTCCATACCAGAATCAGCGAGACAGTCCTTCACCATCGTGGTGAGTGGGCACTGGATCACGCGATCTGGGTCGATATTCATCTCACCGAGATAGTCTTCAGTCTGGAACTGAGCCTTCTCCAAGTCCTTGGGACCGAAGGAGTCGGTATCGATGATGATGGTGGCACCCGGCTTAGCATAACGGTACTGCGTCTTCAGCGCAGCAGCGTTCATGGCTACCAGCACGTCGCATTTGTCGCCAGGCGTATAGACCTGACCTGCGCCGATGTGAACCTGGAAACCAGACACACCAGTGAGCGAACCTTGCGGGGCGCGGATGTCAGCGGGATAGTCGGGGAATGTAGAGATGCCGTTACCAACGGTGGCACTGACCGTAGAGAAGATGTTTCCAGCGAGTTGCATACCGTCGCCAGAGTCACCCGAGAAGCGTACGACCACTTGGTCAAGCTCCTTCACTTCTAATTTTTCAGCCATATTCTTTAATAATTAACTAATGTTCTAGCAATGATTATTGAAAATCGCTGCAAAATTATTCAATTCTGCCCTAAATACCAAAAGAAAAACGTAAAAAATGCATATTTGCTTGCGAATTTTGGTAAATTCATGCAAATATGCATTTCTTTTACAATAAATATTCAGTTCTTGACAGGTGTTAATATTCGAATGACGAACCGCCAAGGAACTCACGCAACAGTGATGTGGGCGGAATCTGCGTTTCGGGAATAGGCTTGATGTACTTCAGGAACTTCAGCAGGCGGTAAGCCTCTGCATGCTCAGGACAGTCCTCAGGCACCTGCTCCAGCAGGGGCTCTGCCTGACTCTTGATAACCGCCAGTTCGAAAAGCATGGCTGTATTGAACATGGCGTCGGCATTCTCCTGATAGGGGAAGATCCACTTGTTCTCACCAGCACGGACTGACGGCCAACGGCGGATCGTGTCCAAAGCGGAGACACCACGATACTTATGATCGCGGATGATACGACGCAACATACGGTTGTCCGTCGTTGGGATATAATTGTGGTTGTCGAGCAGAATGGTGGTCAGCGCTGAGGCATACACACGGAAGATCTGATCGTTGGGAATCTGGGCCGTTAGTTCAGGATTGAGGGCGTGGATACCTTCTACCACCAGCACTTCATCGTCGTGCAGTGTCAGTTTCTTACCACTCATCACACTCTTTCCTGTGGGGAAGTCGTAACGGGGCAACTCCACCTCCTCGCCATTGAAGAGTTTGGTCAGTTGCTCGTTGAAGAGTGGCAGGTTCAGGGCATGCAGATGCTCGAAGTCATATTCGCCCTTCTCGTCGAGTGGTGTCTTTTCACGATCGAGGAAATAGTCATCGAGGGAGATGCCAATGGGCTTGATGCCGTTGACAGCCAACTGGACACTGAGTCGCTTACAGGTGGTGGTCTTTCCAGATGACGACGGACCAGCAATGAGTACGAGTCTCACGCCCTTGCTGTTGCCCAAACCGAGGGAGGCTGGCGGATTGACACGCTGGGCAATCTCGTCGGCAATCCTTCCAATCTTCTTCTCCTGAAGGGCCTCACTGATCTGAATCAGTTGTGAGGATTTGCCGCTGATGATAGCCCCGTTCAGATCGCCGATGGTACGCAGGCCGATAATGTTCTGCCACTGATGGTGTTCTTTGAAGATGCCGAACATCTTGTCCTGATGGGTCATCTCACCAAGCTCGTCAGGGTGATCACGGGAGGGCAGACGTAGCAACAGACCATCATAATACTTCTCCACACCGAAAAGATAGAGTTCGGAAGTGTTGGTGAGCAATGCACCATAATAGTAGTCCACATAGCCATCGATATCGTAATAGACGGTATAGAGCTTTCCTGTACTCTTCAGCAGTTTGACCTTTGAGCGGTTGTGCAGACTGTCAAAGAGTTCGATGGCCTCTTGTGTAGATGTCTCGTGGCGATGGATGGGCATGGCGGCATCGATGATCTCCTGCATCTTGCGACGGATGGCACCTGCATCTTCGATGGTGACAGGACGGCCGATGTTCAGATTGACATAATAGCCATTAGATACGGGGATGTCGATAGCCACCTTACAGGGATCGAAAAGTGCATGGGCTGCCTTGCAGAGTACGAAGAACAGACTGCGGGTGTAGGCACGGAGACCACTGGAGGATGTGATATCGAGAAATTCCACATCCTTTGGGGAGTACAAACGATAGTGCATGCCCTCTACCTTATTATTTACGTGCGCGGTAAGGGGACCGTATTTCATCTCCAAGCCTGACTTCTTATAGATGTCCTTAAGGTTTGAACCCACAGGCACCTCGATGGTTGTCCCATTGTTCTTACAGCGAACCTGAATCATTTGTTCCATATCCTTACTTAATAGTTTTAGGTGAATTTTGTTGCAAAGATAGCAATTTTCTTCCATCTTCATTCGTAATTTTTATTTTTTTTTGTATCTTTGTAGCCGAAATATCAATTTTATAGCAAATCATTATGTCGATTTGGATTATTTTTAAACTTCTGGGTTCACTCGCCCTTCTGATGTTTGGTATGAAGTCGATGAGTGAAGCCTTGCAGAAGATGGCGGGTCCGCAGTTGCGACACGTCCTTGGTGCAATGACTACCAATCGTTTTACGGGTATGTTGACAGGTATGCTGGTGACGGCATCTGTCCAGTCTTCTACGGCAACGACGGTGATGACGGTCTCGTTCGTGAATGCTGGTCTCTTGACGCTGGCTCAGGCCATCTCTGTCATTATGGGTGCTAACATCGGAACCACGCTGACGGCATGGATTATGTCAGCTGGTATGTCGTTCGACATCACCAGTGCTGTCTATCCTGCCTTCTTCATGGGTATCATCCTGATCTATCTGAAGAAATACAGATATATCGGCGACTTCCTGTTTGGTCTGTCATTCCTGTTGTTGGGTCTGGGAACCCTCCGCATGACGGGAACGGAGATGCATCTGGGTGAGAATGAGGCTTTGCTCAATTTCTTCGCCTCGTTTGATCCTGACTCGTTCCTCACCACCTTGGTATTCCTGTTCTTGGGTGGTGTGATGACCTTCTGTGTACAGTCGTCTGCAGCCGTGATGGCTATCACGATGATTCTCTGCTCCAGCGGCGCCCTGCCTATCTATCAGGGTATCGCGTTGGTGATGGGTGAGAACATCGGAACCACCGTTACCTCAAACCTCGCTGCGATGTCGGCAAACACACAGGCTCGTCGTGCTGCTTTGGCTCACATGTTCTTCAACGTGTTTGGTGTCATCTGGATCCTGTTCGTCTTCCGTCCGTTCATCGATATGGTATGCGGATGGGTAGGCTATGATGTCGATATGCAGAAAGAGGCCGTTGAGACCAGCGTGTTCCTGGCCAACTCGGCTAAGCTGAGCTTTGTGCTTGCTGCCTTCCACACAGCCTTCAACGTGGCGAATACCTTTATCCTTATCTGGTTTATCCCCCAGATCGAGCGCTTCGTCTGCTGGGTGATCAAACCTAAGAAGGTCGATGAGGAAGATGAGTTCCGCCTGCACTTCATTACAGCTGGCTTCATGAAGACCCCGGAGCTCTCAGTGCTTGAGGCTCAGAAGGAGATACAGTCGTTCTCAGAACGTATGCAGCGAATGTTTGGTATGGTGCGTGAGCTGCTGACGCTCTCAAGTAGTGCGTCGAACAAGAAAGACAGCAAGGCTGGTGATTTCAATAAGCTCTTCACGCGTATTGAGAAGTATGAGGGAATCAGCGATAACATGGAGCTGGAGATTGCCAAGTATCTCGATTCCGTGAGTGATGCCCACCTCTCTGACGACACGAAGGCCAAGATCCGTGCAATGCTTCGTGAGATCTCCGAACTGGAGTCGATCGGCGATGCCTGTTATAACATGGCGCGTACCATCTCTCGTAAGTACAATGGCAAGGAGGATCACTTCATCGAGAAGCAGTATGATCACATCCACCAGATGATGGAACTCACGGATCAGTCGCTCACGCAGATGAACCGTCTGATGAAGGGCCGCAAGGAGTCGTTCGATGCCAACCGTTCCTTCAATATCGAGCATGAGATCAACAACTACCGCAACCAGTTGAAGACGCAGAACATCACGGATGTGAACAACCACGAATACACCTACGCCGTTGGTACCATCTACATGGATCTCATCAACGAGTGCGAGAAACTTGGCGATTATGTCGTAAATGTCGTCGAGGCCCGCTTAGGTATCAGGTAAGACTCACATAGGTGAGACAACCCAATCTTATTTGGCAGGGATTTCCAAAATTTCCCTGCCTTTTTCTTTTCAGTTTCAAAAATAATCCTTATCTTTGCCAACGAAATAAGTAACGCTTATGTTAGACAGAACACAGACGATAGAAAAGCTGAAGTCCACCCGCGAGTACCTCAGTGAGCACTACGGGGTAAGTTCGATGCTTCTTTTTGGTTCCGTTGCCAGAAATGAACAAAAGGAAGACAGCGATGTTGATGTATGTGTTGAAATGAAGCCCAATCTCTTTAAACAGGCTGGAGTGAAATGTTATCTACAAGAACTTTTGGGTTGTTCTGTGGATGTTGTCCGTATGAGAGAAAGTATGAATCAATTGTTTAAACAACAAATTCAAAAGTATGGTATTCGAGTCTACTGATGATATAGCGATGGTCTATGAGACCCTTAAGAATATTGATACAGCCATTACCAGATTACAAGAACGCTCTTTGGAAATTCAATCTGTTAATGATTATCTGACGTCACCCACAGGAATGGAGAAACTTGATGCTGCTTGTATGGTTCTGATTGCACTTGGTGAAAGCGTTAAGACTCTTGATAAATTGACTGATAAGAAACTTCTGCCTACATATCCTTCCATTGATTGGAAAGGAGTGATGGGTGTTAGAGATATTATTGCTCACCACTACTTCGAAGTTGATCCTGATGCAGTATTTGACATTATCAAGAATGACCTTAATCCGCTAAAAGAAGCAATTAATTTTTTCAAAGAACAACTTTACCAAGACAACAAGTAATAATCAAACTTTAATTTGGCAGGGATTTCCAAAATTCCCTGCCATTTTCTTTTGAGTTTCAAATCAAATCGATACCTTTGCATAAAATTTATTTGATTTTCTGTAGTTTTTTCCCTCCATCTTGTGACTTACTATCAAAGGATGATTTATCAAACAAGAAAAATGAATGATTTAGAACGTGAGTTTGAGGAAATGGTAAGAGCTAATCGCAGTACGATTTATACCGTCTGCTATATGTTCTCCCAAGACCAAGATGAGGTTGCCGACTTATTCCAGGAAGTTCTTATCAACCTGTGGAAGAGTATGCCAACATTTGAAGGGCGAAGCAATGTGCGCTCTTGGATCTATCGCGTCAGTCTGAATGTGTGTATCTCACTCGATCACAAGAAACGGAGAAACAGGACTGTTCCCCTAACGATGGACATCAATCCCTACGAAGAGACAGAAAGTAATCAGAACTCTCGGCAGATGGATATGCTTCGAAGGCGTATTGCCAAACTTGGTCAATTCGATCGTGCCATTATTCTGCTATGGCTCGAAAACATCAGCTACGAAGAGATTGCTGCCATTATGGGCATTAGTGTGAAGAACGTTTCAGTTCGTCTCTACCGTATCAAGGAGGAATTAAAAAATAAGTCAAACGAATAAAAAAACAACAGGAATTATGGAAAATCAGAATAACAACTTACAGGAATTGGAAGAACTTCGCAGTCAGGTCGCAGAGTTTAAGAACCGCGTGGAACAGCAGGAGATTGTCAGTCGTCGCCTGTTGAAAGAGGCAATGAAGGGTCACGTGTCTTGGATCAAGCAGATGAGTATTTGGGGTAGCGTAGGTGAACTGGTAATATTACCTTTGTTAGTTTACGCTTTAAGAAGCATCGTCGGCGTTTCATGGCTACCAATTATTGCAATAGGGCTTATGTTAGTTTGTGAGGCCGTTTTCAACTTCTGGAATGTCAGTACCATTCGCGACAAACATCTTGCAGTTGATGATGTGCTCAGTGCCCAGCAGCGACTAATAACCTTCAAGCGCAGGGAGAAACTTTACACATTCGGCATACTTCCTTTCTTATTTCTCTGTGTAATATGGCTTCTATTTGACGTGTATTACGGTACCGATATCCCTTTTTTCCCCTCAAGTGATAGGTTGATTGTCTATATCGTGTTGATTATCATCATATCTGCCGTAATATCCTACGTCTTTTATCGTGAGATGCGCTCACTGAACAAGGCTATTAAGGATATAGATGAATTTGCCGAAAAGAACAACTGACAATAGAAGATTCGGCATTATGCGAAAAACTTCGTTGCGAAAAGAGGGGCGCAAAGGGGACTGGTACCTTTGCGCCCTTGAGTTCTGATGTAAAGGAATTGTGCCAAAATTTAACACTTCGGAATTGAATAAAATAAAAAAGGAGTGGGAGAGTAAAGGGCGATTTTGGAGAGAGAAGTAAGCAAACTGGAGGTTTGAAGTAAGGGGACTTGGGGTTTGGTTAGGGCGGACTTGCTATCATTAAATGTAAAAAGTGCTAGATTTAATGGTAGCAAGTGCCAGAATTAAAGGTAAAAAGTAACCAAATAGGACGTAAAATGGCACTTTTTAGAGCGTTTTTTCGAAGCTGAAAAAGAGGCGATTTTGTAAGTCTCAGTGTGTCAGAATCTTACAAAACAGGTCATAATTCGCGTATTTTCGACCTAATTTAGGTTGGTGGAAAATACGCGAATCTCAGGCGTTGATTTGTAAATAATAATTGTTTATTCGCTGATGTTGAGTTCCAACTCGTAGCGGAAGTTTACCATGAGGCCCTCGCCTTCTGGAAGTTGCTGTATGGGACTGCCAGTAAGGTTGCGAGTGAAGACCAGAGTCAGCTTATCAGGATCATCGGGAGCTGTTGTAGCGCCATTGGTAGTGAGGATTAATTTTCCGTCCTCGGTGATTTCTGCATCAATGAAATCTTCTGTTTCGCATTTCACAAAATCTTCTATCCCGTCGATAGGCCACTCGCTGAAATCATATTGTTTAAGCACAGTAGGCTCGAGAATCAGCTGGTTTTTCTCATTCAGGTCAGACAACTTGATATCCAGAACCTCTTTCTGCTCGTTTCTCGCCAGATAGATATAATCAAGTTTCGATACCAGTTTCTCGCCTTTTTTATTGATCAGTTCAACCGTAAAACCTCCTGATATCTTATAGACGCCGTAGTCCTCCACAATTTCCACTAAGCTCTTGGTATCACTATTATCAGGGTCGGGCGTCAATTTGATATAGCCGTTATCAGCCAGATGGCTGGCATCGACAATGAACATGTCGTTAGTTACAGATACATTGACCTCTTTAATCGTGGAGAGATCGTAGAACTGTGTCTCGCCTTTCTCGTCCTTGTAAGCGCTGTTAACTGCAATGTAGATGGGCAGCAGCTCCTTGGTGTCGAGTTTGTAGAAAGACTGCGGTGCAGTGTTCAGCGTCACGACATCAGCCATAGTAACACGCTTTTCCGGCTTCGGATCAACGGGGTTATCACTCTGTGAGCAAGATGTGAGGCCCACTGTCACAGTCATTGCGCAGCAAAGGACGGCTGTAAGCGTCATCAGAATCTTTTTCATTGTCTTTTCTTATTTTTGGTTGATAATCGGGTACAAAGATAGCATAATTCGGAGAGAATATCAAATAAATCACGATTTATTTTGTATTTTGTTCAATTTGCACTATCTTTGCAGCCGATTTCAAGGGGTGCCTGCGGGTGCAGGCTGAGATGATACCCTCTAACCTGATCCAGATTATACTGGCGTAGGGATGGAATAAAGGATTTATCGATACAAGTTACCCCCTTTACATTATTTATTAATTAAAGGTACAACTAAAAGTATGAAAAGATTTGTTTTAGGATTGGCTGCACTGTTGTGCGCAGTGAGTGTGCAATCAAAGAAACCACTGGTGTCGTCAGAGGTTGATCCGAGTGAACTTGATACGCTCACATCAGTAGAGCTGCAGGATGTGCAGGTGGTGTCTGTCCGCGCTTCGAAGAAGACACCTGTGGCTTACACCAACATGTCGAAGGAAGAGCTGAAGGCAGTGAACTTCGGACAGGATATCCCTTATCTGCTCTCGCTGACACCCAGTGTCACGATGACTTCGGATGCTGGTAACGGCATCGGCTATACAACGCTTAGGGTGCGTGGTACTGATCCCAGCCGTATCAATATCACCGCCAACGGTATCCCGATGAACGATGCCGAGAGTGCCCAGGTGTTTTGGGTGAACATGGGCGACTTCGCCAGTAGTGTGCAGTCGATGCAGATTCAGCGTGGTGTAGGTACCTCGTCGAATGGTGCGGGTGCTTTTGGTGCGACGCTGAACATGCTTACGGAGAATATCGGGATGAAACCTTTCATCGGTCTGGATCTGAGTGGTGGCTCTTACTATTCACATAAAGAGACCCTGCGTTTCGGAACTGGACTGCTCTATGACCACTGGGGCATACAGGGACGTCTGTCGAACATCGGGTCGAAGGGGTATATTGATCGTGCCTCAACGAAGCTCGACTCTTATTTCCTGCAGGGTGGCTACTTCTCTGATAACACGGTGGTGAAACTGATTACCTGGAACAGCACCGAGGAGACCTATCATGCATGGAACTATACCTCGAAATATGAGCAGGACAGATATGGGAGAACCTACAATTCCTGTGGTGTGATGGGGTTCGATGAGAATGGTAATCCTACAGGCTATTATGAGAACCAGACGGACAACTACCATCAGCAGAACTATCAGCTGATTCTGAACCAGCGCCTTTCGGGGGTGATGAACCTGAATGCGGCTCTGCACTATACTCGTGGTGACGGATACTATGAGCAGTATAAGAGAAACCGTAAACTGAAGGACTATGGCCTGCTGGATTTTTATGGACAGGACGATCCTGCCGCAAGGCGCGATTTGATTGAACAGAAGAAGATGGCCAATGACTTTTATGGTGTTGTGGCTTCAGTCGCTTATAACAACCATGAGCGTCTGGAGTGGACTGTAGGTGGCGGATGGAACAAGTATGATGGTGACCACTTTGGTAAGGTGGTTGGTGTACCCAACTTTGAGTTTTACCGTAATAATGCCAAGAAGACTGATTTCAACGTATATGGCAAGGTGAACTATGAGTTCGTGAAGGGACTGAATGGATATGTTGACCTGCAGTATCGATATATCGACTACAGGATGCAGGACCCGACGGAGAAGTATGGCTACAACCAAGACGGAAAGTATGTGGTAAAGGATCACTTCAACTTCTTTAATCCGAAGTTCGGATTGTTCTACGACATCACAAGGAATCATAAGGTGTATGCCTCGTATGCCATCGCCCATAAAGAACCTACCCGTAATGACTATGAGGAAAATATCGGCACGGATATGAAGGCAGAGCGCCTGGGCGACCTGGAGGTGGGTTATAAGTATCAGAGCCCCACCTTTTCTGCGGGTGCCAACATCTACTGGATGAAATATAACGATCAGTTTGTGCTGACAGGTGAACTGAATGAGATTGGTGAGGCTATTGCCAAGAATGTAGGTAAGAGCTATCGACTCGGTATCGAGTTGGAGGCCGCATGGAAGCCTGTCCACTGGTTCCGCTGGGATGCTAACGCCACCTTCTCGAAGAATCGTGCAGAGAACTGGGATGTGACACTCAATGACGGCTCTGTGGAGGGTCTTGGCGACACCCCGCTGTCGTTCTCGCCCAGTGTGATCTTCAATAATATCTTCAACTTCGAGTACAAAGGCTTGACGGCTAGTATCCAGAGCCAGTATATCGGTGAACAATATCTGACAAACACGGGCTTTAAGACGATGCATTGTGTGGATGCCAATGGTAAGGCTACGGAGGAGACGCTGATGCTGGGATCGCACTTCCTGACACATCTCGACTTGGCTTATACTTTCAAGTTCAAGGGACTGAAAGAGGCCACCATCGGCGTGTCGCTCTACAATATATTCAGTGCGAAGTTTGACAACAACGGTTGGGCAGCTCCGCAGTTTGTGAAAGAAAACGGACAAGTGATTGCCATCAACGAGTGGGGTGTCCGTGATATGGATGCTGCAGGTTTTGCACCTTCAGCCCCCTTTAACATGATGGCACATCTCTCTATAAACTTCTAATGATGTTGACATACCTCAGCGAGCATTGGCTCGACATATTGACAACGGTACTCGGCCTGATCTACATCTGGCTCGAGTACCGTGCGTCGATAGCCCTTTGGTTTGTCGGTATCATCATGCCCGCTTTGGATATCTACCTGTATTGGAGTCATGGACTCTATGGGGATGCAGGTATGGCCTGTTACTACACGTTGGCTGCCTTTTATGGCTTTGCCGTATGGAAGTTCAAGAAGACCAAGAAACTGAAACAGCCATTGCCCATCATCCACATGCCAAGAAGTAAGTATCTCCCTGCGATAGTGTGTTTCTTTTTGGCCTGGGGAGCCACCTACTATGTGCTGATCACTTGGACGAACTCGACAGTTCCTCTACTCGACTCTTTCACGAATGCCCTCTCGTTTGTGGGGCTCTGGGCTTTGGCACGGAAATACCTTGAGCAATGGCTGTTCTGGATGGTGGTTGACTTGGTGTGTACGATTCTTTATGTGCAGAAAGGAATCCCCTTCAAGGCGATGCTGTATGGACTTTATGTCGTTATTGCCGTGATGGGTTATTATAAATGGAAAGGAATGATGAAAGATGGAAAGGTACCCACTCATACATAAGATCGGCGATTTCGATGCTGTGATTCTGGCTCATGGTGATTTCCCTCAAGCAGGGATTCCATTGGGCTTGCTGGATCGGGCCCCCTTCGTCTGTGCCTGTGATGGTGCTGTGAACCACTATCCTCAGGCTGATGCCATCGTAGGCGATGGCGACTCAGTGCCGGAGAAGCTGAGGGATCGTCTGATACAGATCGAAGAACAGGAGGACAACGATTTGACAAAGGCGACCCGTTACTGTCTTTCAAAGGGTATGAAGCGCATCGCCTATCTGGGAACCACTGGACAGCGTGAGGATCATACGTTGGGGAATATCTCGCTGATTGCCAGATATAAGCAGGAGATGGGCATCGAGCCTTTGCTGGCTACGGACTATGGTTGGTTTGTCGTAGCGGAAGGGGAGTCGACGTTCGAGTCCTTCAAAGGGCAACAGGTGAGTATTTTCAACATGAGTTGCAATGCGCTTTCTTCTGAAGGCCTTCTCTGGCAAGCCTATCCTTATCGCCAGTGGTGGCAAGGCACTTTGAACGAGTCGGCAAGTGACTCTTTTACGCTGAAAGGTGACAGTTTTTATCTGGTATATCGCACCTATCAGGCTAAGGAGACAGCCCTAAAATGAAAATAATCCTTAGATAATTTGGCTATCTGCATCATTTTACGTACTTTTGCAGCGGATTAACGTAAGTATATATGCAGACGAATAGTCACTTGTCGCGTCTGATTCATGATCAGGCGAAGAAATATGGCGACCGCGAAGTACTGATCTATAAGGACTTTGGCGGGTCGGAGTGGAAATCCTATTCCTGGAACCAGTTCTCGGATATGGTGAAGAGGGTGTCGAACGCCCTCTTGAATCTTGGCGTGAAGGTGCAGGAGAATATCGGCGTGTTTTCACAGAACTCCGTTCAGTATCTTTTCTGTGACTTTGGTGCATGGGGTATCCGTGCTGTCACCATTCCCTTCTATGCTACCAGTTCGGAGCAGCAGATCCAGTTTATGATCAGCGACGCGAAAGTGAGATTCCTCTTCGTGGGTGAGCAGGATCAGTATGACAAGGCGCGCCGAGTGGTATCGATGTGCCAGACGTTGGAGCGTATTGTTGTCTTCGATCGTAATGTGAGGATCTCTGCCCAGGATTCGAATGTGATGTACTTCGACGACTTCCTGAAGTTGGGTGAGAACTATCCCCGTCAGTCGGAAGTGGACCAGTTGCAGGCGCAGGCCTCGATGGATGATATTGCCAATATCCTCTATACCAGTGGTACGACAGGCGACTCAAAGGGTGTGATCTTGACCTGTGGACAGTATTATGCGGCCATGGAGGCCAATAATAAGTGTGTGCCAGTAGGTGAGGAGGATCGTGTGTTGAACTTCCTGCCGTTTACCCATATCTTCGAGAAGGGTTGGAAGATCCTTTGTCTGACAGAGGGTGCCCGTTTGATCGTGAACACCTATCCTCAGGAGGTACAACAGTCGATGCGAGAGACGCATCCGACTTGTATGTCGTCTGTGCCCCGTTTCTGGGAAAAAGTCTATATCGGTGTATTGGAGAAGATCGAGAGTGCCAGTACGATGCAGCGTAAACTCTTCCAGCATGCCTTGAGTGTGGGCAAGAAACATAATATCGACTATCTGTCGAAGGGTAAGCGTCCACCTTTGGCCCTACATCTGGAGTATGAGATGCTGAACCGCACCGTATTCTCCTTGGTGCGTAAGGAGTTAGGACTGGAGAATGCACATTTCTTCCCCACAGCTGGAGCTACCGTGAATCCGAAAGTAGAGGAGTTCGTGCATGCCATCGGCCTGAATATGGTGGTGGGCTACGGCCTGACGGAGAGTCTGGCCACTGTGAGCTGTAACCATCTGGGTGAGCCTTTCACTGTGGGTGGTGTAGGCATTCCCATCGAGGGCATCGACATCAAGATCAGCGACGAGGGCGAGGTGCTGTTGAAGGGTCCGACGATTACCCGTGGCTACTACAATCGTGATGATCTGACCAAACAAGCCTTCACTGAAGACGGCTACTTCCGTACGGGCGACTCTGGCTATCTGAAGGATGGAGAGCTCTTCCTGAAAGAGCGTATCAAGGATCTGTATAAGACCTCTAACGGTAAGTATATCGCTCCTCAGATGATTGAGTCGAAGCTCTTGGTGGATAAGTACATCGACCAGATCTGTATTATCGCAGACCAGCGTAAGTTCGTGTCGGCTCTGATCATTCCTGTCTATTCACTGCTGGAGGAGTATGCCCGTGAGCATCAGATCCCGTTCGAGACCCGTGAACAGCTCTGTGCTGATCCGAAGATCAATGCGATGATGAAGGAGCGTATCGACACCCTGCAGCAGCAGCTGGCTCACTATGAACAGATCAAGCGCTTCACCTTGCTGCCCAACAACTTTACGATGGAGCGTGGTGAGTTGACTAACACACTGAAGATCAAACGTCGCGTACTGAACCAGAACTACGCCAGGGAGATCGATGCGATGTATGCAGAGTAATTAAAAGTTTAGAGTATATAGATGATTACACAAGACCAACTGAAGGATGTGCTGGAGCGCGCTGATGCGCTGCACCGCTATCTGGAAATTGATAAGAAGAAGATAGAATACGAAGAGGAAGACCTCCGTACGCAGGCACCTGACTTCTGGGAAGACCGTCAGCGTGCTGAAGAGCAGATGAAGAAAGTGAAAGGCATCAAGAAATGGCTTGATGGCTATAAGGAAGTACGGACGATGGCTGACGAGTTGCAGCTGGCCTTCGATTTCTATAAGGACGAGATGGTAACAGAGGAAGAGGTGGAAGCCGATTATGCCAAAGCCATCAAGGCCATTGAGGATCTGGAGCTGAAGAATATGCTTCGTCAGAAGGAAGACCCGATGGAAGCTGTCCTGAAGATCAATAGTGGAGCTGGTGGTACTGAGGCACAGGACTGGGCTTCGATGCTGATGCGTATGTATATGCGTTGGGCAGAGGCTCATGGCTATAAGGTGACCATCTCCAACCTGCTCGATGGCGATGAGGCAGGTATCAAGAGTGTGACAATGCAGATAGAGGGGGGCGATTATGCCTATGGCTATCTAAAATCGGAGAATGGCGTCCATCGTCTGGTACGTGTATCGCCCTTCAATGCTCAGGGTAAGCGTATGACCTCCTTTGCGTCAGTCTTTGTGTCGCCTCTGGTAGATGATACGATTGAGGTCTATGTCGATCCTGCCAAACTCTCTTGGGATACGTTCCGTTCCTCAGGTGCTGGTGGACAGAATGTGAACAAGGTGGAGTCGGGGGTACGTCTGCGCTATTGGTACACAGATCCGGATACAGGTGAGGAAGAGGAAATCCTCATTGAGAATACGGAGACCCGTGACCAGCCCAAGAATAAGGAGCGTGCTATGACCTTGCTGAAATCTCAGCTCTACGATCGCGCCATGAAAAAGCGTCTGGAGGCTCAGGCAAAGATTGAGGCTGGTAAGAAGAAGATCGAGTGGGGCAGTCAGATCCGTTCCTATGTCTTTGATGATCGTCGTGTAAAAGACCATCGTACGAACTATCAGACGACAGATGTCGATGGTGTGATGGATGGTAAGATCGACGAGTTTATCAAGGCTTATCTGATGGAGTTCCCTGTAAATGACGAAGAACAATAACTAATAATAAATTACGATTATGGCACAAATTGCAAAAGCGACAAAGTCAACCGCTAAGAAAGTGGCTTATGAGAAGAAGCAGGAAGAAGGTGGCAAGAAGGTTCTGGAGTGGATCTTCGGCGTACTGATTGTACTGGCAGTCCTGTTTGTTATCTATTCTATCTGGATTGTTGCCTAAGGCATGAGTGGACTGGAGATAGAACGTAAGTTCCTGGTCCGTCATGCAGATTATAAAAGGCAGGCTTTCAGTAGCAGCCACATCCAACAAGGTTACATCTGCAGTAGTCACGGACGCACTGTCAGAGTGCGTATCCGTGACGACCGCGGTTTTCTCACGATTAAAGGACCTTCTGATGAGAAGGGTATGAGCCGTTATGAGTTTGAGAAAGAGATTACGCTCGAAGAGGCTCAGGAGTTGATGAAACTCTGCGAACCAGATAGTATCGACAAGGTGCGCTATCTGGTGAAGAGTGGTTCACATACCTTCGAGGTTGATGAGTTCCATGGTGAGAACGAAGGTCTGGTGATGGCTGAGGTGGAGCTCCAGTCAGAAGAAGAGCCCTACGAAAAGCCCGATTTCATTGGAGAGGAGGTCACTGGTGATCGCCGTTATTACAATGCTTATCTGACAAAATGTCCATTTACCTCCTGGCCAGAGCATAAATCAGTAGACCGATAACGGCTGCAAGGGTGATGCCTGTGCTGTTGGCTGCCAGATCAAGCCATTCCCCACTTCTTGTTCCCCCTGTACAGTATTCTTGTAGCAGTTCGATGATGCCGCTCATGGCGACAGGCATCAGCCATGCCCAGAAGAAGAGCTTTTCGTAGTCAGGCGACTGATGTTTCCGGATGTATTCTATCCATAGCACGGTGAAGGTGCCTCCATACATGATGATATGTACCCATTTGTCAATGAATTCCACATTGTCGAGTGGTGTCTCTGGAAAAAAAGGAACAAAGGAAAGAATCCATATCAGTGCGATACAGAAGACTGAAAACGGGTATTTTCTCAATAAATGAAACAAAAAATGCATATTTACTTAAAATTTTGCTGCAAAATTAAGAAATAATTTATACTTTTGCAACGAATTATGAGAAAAGTGCATATGTCAAAACTGGAAAGAGCAAGTTTCGGCAGTAAACTTGGTGTGATTCTAGCGACAGCAGGTTCTGCTGTAGGACTGGGTAATATCTGGCGTTTCCCCTATATGACGGGTCAGAACGGTGGAGCTGTGTTCATTATCATCTACGTCTTCTGTGTGTTGTTGCTTGGCATCCCCTGTATGGTCAGCGAATTCATTATCGGTCGTCATGGACAATCCAATACGGCACGGGCATTCAGTAAGATCTCCGGTGGTTCTGCTTGGACGCTGATCGGTTATATGGGTGTGTTGACTGGTTTCCTGATATCCAGTTACTATGCTGTGGTCTCAGGATGGTGTCTTGAATACGTATGGGCCTCGCTTCTTGGAAAACTACAAGGCGATCCGGCATATATCAGTTCTTATTTCGAGACTTTCTCTCAGGATCCGGTCAAGCCTGTGTTCTGGACATTCCTTATCCTCCTGGCTACTTATCTGATTATTGAGAACGGCGTGCGTGATGGTATTGAGCGGGCTTCAAA
>JAEEGG010010840.1_pt1 | contig 20020 bp, 19 predicted proteins | sample 9134161 | NCBI WGS metagenome assembly JAEEGG01 (sample SAMN16246543, study PRJNA631951) | gut metagenome | biome: gut microbiome; feature: rumen; material: CR-attached | host: Bos | place: Iran: Karaj | collected 2018-10 | reverse complement strand
TGGCGAGGCCACGAAGCGGGGCTCGCCTCCGCTCTCGCCGGTGAACGAGGGGTCGAAGGCGATGGCAACAAAGCCCCGTTCGGCCATGGCCTGGGCGTACAGCCCCGAAGCCTGCTCCTTGACGGCACCGAAGGGGCCGCTGACGGCGATGGCCGGAAGCTTTCCGCTGGCCCCCTTGGGCTCGTAGACGTCGCAGGCCAGTGCGATGCCGAAGCGGTTGGTAAACGATGCCTTGCGGTGGCTGACCTTGCCGCTCAGGGCGAAAGTCTTGTCCCAGTCGCTGGTCATGGCGAGCTCCTTTGCGCGCTCCGCGCGCGATGCCTTGTCCGGTGCAGAGGCAGATGCCATGGCGCCGCCGGCCGCGAGGCAGAGCAGCGTCAGCACAATGGCCAGGAGACGGCGTGCATTCATCATGTATTCCTTGCTTTCCGGCGCCGAATTGCGGGAATGCCGTTCGCGGCGCAGCGCCGATGCGCCTGCAGGACGGCCTGCGTTGTGCTGAACGGGCGCGGGCCTGTTCCGGGCACGTTGTAGAGGAGGCGCTGAGACATTGCTAATACTTTGTTTGCATGACTTGCCATGCCCGCAAGGCATTGAGCAATGCCTGACGCGACCATGGGCAGAAGGCACGGGGCGCCGGCAGGCAGACAGGGCCGCCTGGCGGGCCAGGCACGGCTCATCGCCAGGCCTTTCTGCTCCCGCGCGCCGTCCTCCGGCAGACATGCGGGGCCTTCCATGGCAAAGCCCTCTGCTCCGCAGATTGACATGTCCGCCGGGCATCATGCTAGTTGTCGGTCCTGCCTGATGGAGGAACCCCATGGACTTGCGCACGCTCCGCTACTTTCTCGCCGTGGCCCGCGAAGGCACCATCTCCGCGGCCGCGCAATCCCTGCACGTCACCCAGCCCACGCTGTCCCGCCAGATGATGGAGCTGGAAGACGAGCTTGGCGCGCCGCTCTTTGCACGGGGCAGGCGGCGCATAGCCCTGACGGAAGAGGGGCGCTTTCTCGAGCAGCGCGCCGAGGAGATGGTGGCGCTGGCCGAGAAGACGCTGGCCGAATTCCGCGCTCCGGAAGACGGCGTCAGCGGCGAGGTCGCCATCGGCGGCGGCGAGACGGACGCCATGCGCTTCGTGGCCCGCGCGGCCGTCCGCGTGCGGGAGGCCAGCCCCCGGGTGACCTTCCGCCTCTTCAGCGGCAATGCGCAGAGCGTGGCAGAACGCCTGGAACAGGGCCTGCTCGACTTCGGACTCTTCGTGGAGCCGGCCGATCCGGCAGACTACGAGTTCCTCAGGCTGCCTGCCGCGGACACGTGGGGGCTTTTGACGCGCAGGGACGGGCCGCTGGCGGGGCGCTCCTGCGTGCGGCCCGCCGATCTTGCCGGACTGCCCCTGCTCGTCTCCGACAGGGACATGGTTGCCAACGCCATTGCCGGCTGGGCAGGGCAGGACGGAGGAAGGCTGCGCTGCGCGGCCAGATACAACCTGCTCTTCAACGCAGCCCTGATGGTGGAGGAGGGCCTGGGCCACGCCCTGTGCCTGGACAAGCTCGCGCGCACCGGCCCGGGCAGCCCCTTGTGCTTCATCCCCCTGGAGCCCCGCCTGGAGGTTGGCCTCATCGTCGTCTGGAAGAAGCGCCAGCGCTTCTCCCGTGCGGCGGCCGCGTTTCTGGAATGCCTGCGGGAAGAGATCGCCAGCTGGAGCAGCCATGCCTTCAAGGCATGAAGGGCTATTCGCTATAAGTATTTGCCGAGATTTGGGACTCCGCATAGGGTGGACGCATGGCAGCCGCTTCTGCCGTGCGGCGCTGCATTTCACAAAGGGAGCTCCCACATGGATCTTGAACAGTTTCTCGCCGTCATGGCCAGCCGCCAGACCGTCAAGGCCAACTCCGAAGCCCATCGCTTCATGCACGCCGCCTCGCAGGAAGCTCTGCGCCTGACGGCTGAACTGAACGGCCGCTACCACGCGCCGGAGGAAATTCTGGAGATCATGGCGCAGCTGACAGGGCGTCCGGTTGATCCCTCGTTCCGCATGTTTCCGCCCTTCTACACAGACTGCGGCAAGAACATCCACATCGGGAAGAACGTCTTCGTCAACGCCTGCTGCTGCTTTCAGGACCAGGGAGGCATCTGGCTCGGCGACGGCGCGCTCATCGGGCACCGCGTCACCCTGGCCACGCTCAACCACGGCGAGACGGCGGCTTGCCGCGGAGACCTCTCGCCAGCCCCCATTGTCATCGGCAAAAACGTCTGGATTGGTGCCGGCGCGACCGTAGTGCCCGGCGTTACCATAGGCGACGGGGCCATTGTCGCGGCCGGCGCCGTGGTCACGAGGGACGTTGCGCCCCTGGCCGTCGTGGCCGGCATTCCGGCACGCCGGCTGCGGGACGTGCGCCAGGACGGCGGCCCCGCCGGCGCCTGAAACGGCACGGTCCAGGGCGCATGCCGCCGGGCCGGCGGCCGATCCCTTGAGCGGCATTGAGCCGCACAAGGCATGGAGAACACGCATGAAAACAGGAAAACACGCTTTTCTCGCGCTGCTGCTGGCCGCAGGCCTGCTGAGCGCGCCTTCTTCCGCTCAGGCCGGCGATCCCGCGGCGCAGGAGGCAGAGGCCATCGTCAAGGAACTGAAGGCAGGCGGCGGCGCCGTGCAGCCCATCGGCAAGACCAACGACGCCTACGCCAGGTACTTCACCGGCCAGAGCTACCTGGCGGATCTGTCCGCCGATAAAACCTTCCCGGTGCACAACGTCACCTTCGCCCACGGGGCGCACACCTTCTGGCACATCCACCACGGCACCTGCCAGGTGCTGGTTGCCGAGTCCGGACGCGGCTGCTACCAGATCTGGGGCGAAGAGCCGAAGCTTCTTCTGCCGGGCCAGACGGCCACCATCCCCGCCGGAACCAAGCACTGGCACGGCGCACTGCCCGGAACGAGCTTCCAGCACATAGCCCTCATGAAGCACGGGGAAGGCGTGCGCACCGAGTGGCTTGAGCCGGTCAAGGACGCCGACTACAGGGCGCTCGAAAGCATGGCCAGGCCGCAGGCCCGGAAAGCCGTGCAGACCGCCGGGCGCGACCGCCTCGGAGACTTTGCCCCCGAATTTGCCCGGTACAACGACGACATCCTCTTCGGCGAGGTCTGGTCGCGCAGCGACAGGCTTTCCCTGCGCGACCGCAGCATCGTCACCGTGTCGGCTCTGGTTTCCGGCGGCATCCTCGACAGCTCGCTGAAGTACCACATCGCCTCAGCCAGGAAGAACGGCGTCACCCGCGAAGAGATGGCGGAAGTCATCACCCAGCTTGGCTTCTACGCAGGCTGGCCCAAGGCATGGGCCGCCTTCGGCATGGCCAAGGAAGCCTACAAGGAGGAAAAGTAGCCATGCAGACTGGAAAGCCGACTGTCAAAGCACATTCCCGCCGCTTTGTCTTAAAGAGCCTTGCCGGCGCTTCGGTCGCCCTGGCGGCCTTTCCCTTCGCTCTCCGCGCCGGGGAGACTGCCCCGGCGGGCAGGCCCCTGATCGTCTTCTTCTCCCGCACTGGCCATACGCGCACGCTCGCGGCCATGATCCGCAAGCGCGTAGGCGGCGACATGGTGGAGCTGAAGACGGCGAAGCCCTATCCGCAGGACTACGAGGCCGCGGTCAAGCAGGCAAAGAAGGAGCAGCAGGCAGGCGCCCGCCCGGCTCTCGCCACGGAGCTGCCCCCGCTGGAGGGATACGGCACCGTCTTCCTCGGCTATCCGAACTGGTGGGGCACCATGCCCATGGCCCTGTTCACCCTGCTGGAGAAGTACGATTTCAGCGGCAAGACCGTCGTCCCCTTCTGCACGCACGGCGGCAGCCGCCTGGGGCGCAGCGTGGACGACATCAGAAAGCTCTGCCCCAAGGCCAGGATGCTCCAGGGCTTTGCCGCCTTCGGCGACAGCGTGGAGCAGGCTGGCAAAGGCGTTGACGCCTGGCTGCGCGGCATAGGCATGGCGCAGGCCAGATAGCGGGCCGGCATGGAATGCAGGGAGTTCGTCATGCTTGAAGCAATTCAGGGCTACCGCGCCCCGGAGCGCATGTCCATCGAGGAGCTGAACGCCTCCGGCCCCTTCCCGGCAGGGGCGCCAAACACGGCCTACGCCCGCTATTTCACGGGCAAAAGCTACCTGACAGCCATTTCCACCAGCCAAGTTCCCCTCTTTGCCGTCAGCTTCGAACCGGGCTGCCGCAACAGCTGGCATGTGCACAGGGCATCGCGGGGCGGCGGACAGATCCTCGTCGCCACCGCCGGACGCGGCTACTGCCAGATCTGGGGCGAGGAGCCCGTGGAGCTGCATCCCGGCGACGTCGTGCACATTCCCGCCAACGTCAGGCACTGGCACGGCGCGGCGCCCGACACGGCCTTCCAGCATCTTGCGCTGGAAGTGCCGGGCGAGGACGCGGGCACGACGTGGCTGGAACCCGTCTCCGATGCCGACTACGCAAGGCTTGCCTAGGGCGGTCCTTCTCCCGCCAGCGGAACCATCCCCGCCCGCGCAGGGGCAAGGGCCGGGACAGCTTCGGCTCCGTTCAGGACGGCGCCCGGACCGTCGGGGCAGTCTGCACCTGTCCGCCGCGAATCCTGACGCGGCGCCTGCGGACAAGGACTGCGGGAGCCGCCTGGCAGCCACCATCGAAGAGTACCGCAGCAAAGGATTTGACCATGAACAGACGCGAATTTCTGACTGGAGCCGCGGCCGCATCCCTCTCCGGCCTGGCCGGCAGCCGGGCGCTGGCGGAGGATGCCCTTCCCGTCGTCTGGCGGTGGCGGGAGTGCAGCTCTGAAAACCTGCTCAAAGCGCTGGACAAGGTGCGAACGCGCCTTTCCGGCAGGACGGCCGTCAAGCTGCACACCGGCGAGCCGCACGGTCCCAACATCCTGCCTCCTCCCTGGGTGAAGCGTCTTGTGGAGGCGATTCCAGACGCGACGGCGGTCGAGTGCAACGTGCTCTACGCCAGTCCCCGCCGGGAGACGGCCACCCACCGCGAGACCATCAAGACCAACGGCTGGGACATTCCCGTCGACATCATGGACGAGGACGGCGACGCCGTCCTGCCCGTGAAGGACGGCTTCCATCTCAAGGAGGTCGCCGTCGGCTCCCGCCTGCTGGGCTACGACTCCCTGCTCGTCCTCACCCATTTCAAGGGGCACGCCAGAGGCGGTTTCGGCGGCAGCCTCAAGAACATCGCCATCGGCTGCGCCTCGGGCCGGCTCGGCAAGGCGCAGGTGCACGGCGTCGCCGGTCCCGGGGAGCGGGAGAAGCCTTTCTCCCAGTGGCCCGGCAAGGAGTGGTTCATGGAGTCCATGGCCGACAGCGGCAAGGCCATTCTTGCGCGCTTTCCCGGACGCTATGCCTGCATCAACGTGCTGCGGCGGCTCTCCGTGGACTGCGACTGCGCAGGCGTCAAGGCGGCCGAACCCGTCTGTCCGGATCTGGGCATCCTCGCCTCCACGGACATTCTGGCCGTGGACCAGGCATCCATCGATCTCGTCTACGCCCTGCCGCAGGCGCTGAAGAAAGACCTCGTCGAACGCATCGAGTCGCGCGCAGGCCTGCGCCAGCTCTCCGCCATGGAGGAGCACGGCATGGGCAGCCGCCGGTACCGGCTCGTGGAGGAAGGCTAGGCGCAGATCGCAGGCTTCCGCCGGCAGGCGAAAGCGCACGCGCTTCTGCCGCCTCCTCTTCCGGCGCATCCGGCCAGGTGCAAGGCAGGAACAAAGCAGGGAGAAAAGCATATGGACAAGAGAAAGGCAGGCCCTCTCGAGGTCTCGGCCATCGGCATGGGCTGCATGGCCTTTTCGCACGGCTACGGACGCATTCCCGACGAAGCCTACAGCATCGAGGCCATACGCATGGCGCTTGATCTGGGATGCACCTTCTTCGACACGGCCGAAGTCTACTCGCCCAACCTCGAGGGGCTTGGCCACAACGAACGTCTAGTGGGCAAGGCCCTCAAAGGCGACAGAAGCCGGATCGTCCTCGCCACCAAGCTCTTCGTGGCAAGCGGCGAGCCTGAACGGGACGGCTCGCTCGGCGCGACCCTGCGCAGGCATCTCGCCGATTCCCTGAAGCGCCTGGGGACGGACTGGGTGGACATCTACTACCTCCACCGCGTGAACCCCGACATACCGGTCGAGGACGTGGCCTTCGAGATGGGCAGGCTTGCCGAAGAGGGCCTCATCCGCGGCTGGGGGCTCTCCGCCGTTTCCGGCGAAACCGTGGCCAGGGCCCATGCGGTCTACCCGCTCGCCGCAGTCCAGAACCTCTACAACATGCTCGAACGCGGCTGCGAGGAGGATGTCTTCCCCTTCTGCCTCGGGCACGGCATCGCCGTTGTCCCCTTCTCCCCCGTGGCCAGCGGCTTCCTTTCCGGCAGGATCACGGCCGCGACGAAGTTCGAGGAAAAGGACGACGTCAGGAACTGGGTCCCGCAGCTCTCCAGGGAGAACATCGAGGGCAACCGGCCCATAGTGGATGCCGTTGCCAGGTTTGCCAGGCTCAAGCAGGCGACCTGCGCCCAGATTGCCCTCGCCTGGATGCTCCGCAAGTACCCCAACGCCGTCCCCATCCCCGGCTCCAAAAACAAGGAGCGGATCAGGGAAAACCTGGAGGCCTGGAAGGTGCAGTTCACTCCGGAGGAGTTCAGCGGCCTCGAGGCGGCCCTTGCCGCCTGCACCGTGCACGGCCACAGGGGGCATGTGGAAATGGCTGGCGACGCGAAGCGCCTCGTCGAAGAACACGAAGCCAGGGCCGGACGGCGCTGAGCAGACCGCACTTCTGCCGGGATCGCAGGCGGACCCTGAAGCCGGTCCATGCCGCGCCCCGGACTCAGGGAGGACAGCATATGAACGGCATTGCCAAGATCTGCGGCGCGGCGCTTCTCAGCCTTGGCGCCGCGGTGCAGCCGGCGGGCGCTGAAGCGCCCCAGCCAGGCGCGGACCGGCGCATTGTGCGGCTTGCCCGCATCGAGGTGCACCCCGAGCATCTGCAGGAGTACAGAAAGCTTGCCGCCGAGGTGGGGCGCACCTCCTTCCGCAAAGAGGAGGGCGTCCTCACCCTCTTCTCCGTCGCCGAGAAGGACCATCCCGAGCGCATCGTCATTCTTGAAATCTACAGGGACGAGGAGTCCTACCGGCGGCACGTCGCATCCGCGCACTTTCAGAAGTACAAGCAGGGGACGCTCCACATGGTCAAGTCCCTGGAACTCGTCAGCTGCGACCCGCTGGTGCCGGAGATGCTGATCAAGCCCTTCCGGCCGTGACGCCTGCAGCCGCGTCCCTGTCCCATCCTCAAAGGAGCCTGCATGAACCAGACCAGAAGAAAGATGCTCAAGCTGGCAGGCCTTGCCCTGGCCGCCGGCGCCGTGCCGGGCCAGGCGCTGGCCGCGCCCGCGCCCCAGCGAATATCCGTCGAGGAGTTCGCCCGCTGCGTTGATCCCGTGGACGGCCTGGCCAGGAACTGGTCGGCCGTGACGGCCCGCGGAAGCAGCGGCGAGGTCAACGCCATGACCGCCAGCTGGGGCGGCCTCGGCAACGCCTGGAAAAAGTCCGTCTGCACGGTCTACATCGGCCCCCACTACACGCGGAAGCTCATCGACGAGACGGGCCGCTTCTCCGTTGCCTACTTCGACGGCGCCCACAAGCGGGAACTGACCTGGCTCGGCACCCGCTCCGGCGCCGAAGAGCAGGACAAGATCGCCAAGGCCGGCCTGCACGTCGCGGATCTCGGCGGCTTCCCCGCCATCGCCGAAGGGCGCTTCGCCTGCGTGTGCCGGGTGCTCCTCCGCCACGAGCTTTCGGCCAGGGACTTCGCCGATGCCTCCATTCCCCGGGACATCTACGGCAGCAGGGGATGGTCGGTGCTCTACTGCGCCGAAATCGAGTCTGCCTGGAAGCTCTTCTAGCCTGAGGCGCTCGTCGTTCTCCTGTCTGGCGCCCTTTCCCGGGACTTCCGGCTGTTCAGCGGCAGTCATGAAGAAGCTGTTGATTCTATGGATGAACTCATGCTTCAGCCGCCATGAAGCCCTCATTTCCCCGAAAGCCCCGAACCGGCGCCCTGACGCCGTTCCCGAAGCCCCTGCCAGCCGCGGGGGCCCGCGAAGCGCGCCCCTCGCCCCTCTTTCTTGCGCCGACGGCGGGGACGGCGTGCCTCTTCGATGCGCTGGGCAGGGAAGGGGGAAGGACGCCCTCTGCTGGAAGCACGAAGGCCGAAGGGCAGGGGAGATGGAGAGCCTGACTGCAGGAGATCCAGAACGGTGCACGCGAAAGGCGGCCCGAAGCGCATGCCCCGGACCGTCCATGAAGTCTGCAGTCGCCTGCCGTCTCGGCTGCGGCTACGGCTACGGGCGCAGCCGCCTTCCCCGTATCCCAGAGCATTGCCTCAGCTGGCGGCAGGGGATGTTCAAGCATGCCCTGCGCAGCAGGAAGACCCCTTCTGCGGAAGGCGTGGGAGGGGCTGGACGGCACGGCGAAAGGCAGCCTCGGCCGTGCGGCGCGGCAGGTCCTGCGCCACTCGTCGTCTATCCGCTCGATTTTGAAGATGACCGGCCTTGTACCGTCGGAGCGGCAGGCGTTCATGGCGCTTTCCTCCCGCATCCAGCCGCGCATGATGCAGTCTCCCTGAAGGCCTGCATAGATGCAGCGGGATATGGCATCCCATGCTTCGGAGCAGCGGGGTATTTTCGGGTCGCCGGCGCCCGTGTCCGGCTCGGCGCTGGTTTTGACAGGCGTGTTCAGGCCGCACGCCCAGAAATGGTCCGTGCCGCCGTCCCGTTCGAAGAGGAAATGTCCGGCAGCTTTGGCCGCCGTTGACTATGCGCCCCCTGCCGCGCATCATCTGCAGACCGCAGTCAAGGGAGCCGGGAGTGCGGCATTGTCCGGCATGCCGGCTCCTTCCGGGCGGAGAAAAAGACAAGGAGGAGCCGATGTCCATTCAGCGGAACAAGGAAGCCATGAAGCGCTTCGAGTCCATGATCAACACCTGCGACGGCGCGCTGGCCGAGGAACTGGTGGATCCGGGCGCATCCTTCAGCACCCCCGCTTCCAGCGAACCCGTGTACGGCCCCCAGGGCTATCTGGGCGTCGTGCGCTTCATGCGGCAGGGCTTCCCGGACGTGCAGTGGAAGCTGGAGGAAATGGCGGCCGAGGGCGACGTGGTCGCCGTCCGCTGGACGTGCACGGGCACGCACGAAGGCGTTTTCCTGGGGCGCAGGCCCACCGGCAGGCGTTTCTCCGCCACGGTGATGAACTTCTACCGCTTCGGTCCCGACGGCAGGATCACCGGAGACGTCGCCGCGGACGGCATGCTCGCCATCCTCCGCCAGATCGGCTTTGTGGACTTCTAGCATCTGGCCGCCAAGGCTCGGCTCTTCCACAATGCGGGCCTCGAGATAGCCTTCGTCCTGCAGGCGAAAGCCAACGCACAGCCCTCGCCGAGGCGCTGTGAAGGGATGGGATGGCAGGGTGAAGGGGCCCCTTCAGGCTGACGCTTCGGCCGAAGGGCTGGAGGGTAAGGAATAGAAGCCCTGCCTGAAGGAGCATCGGAAAGGCGCACGTAAAGACGGCCCGAAGAGCGTCGCATCGGGCCGTCCGCATATCCTGCGGGTTCCTACGGAGAGGGGCTACGTCGCGGCCAGGCCCTTCTTCTTCCAGACGTCCGTTCTGCGCAAGACGCTTGCGCCGCCGTCGGCGCGGGCACGGAGGCCCAGGTGCCGAAGGCGGACATGGCGCCGCCAAAGACGAGGGAACGGCGTGCCGAGTTCCAGCCGTCGATGGCGAGCTTCTGGGAAGCGTCGGCCTTCTTCGCGATGGTCATGGTGCTCCCGGAGAGGCTGGACGGGCAGGCCGGCTAGCGGCCGGGCCTGGTCGGAGCCGGGCGGTGGGCCGGCTCAGGCGCGGGATGCACAGCGCGGGCCTTGGGTGCGGGCCTGGCCGCAGGCGCGTGGCCATACCTGGGCGGAACGTTCTCCCAGTACTCGAAGAAAGGCGCTTCGTTCCCCGGCAGCCCTTCGCGTTGCCGAAGCGCAAGGCGCCGTCTGAGGTGGCTGGAGTCGCAGCCGCGACTACCGGGGTGCCGGCAGCGGAGTCCTCTCTGGCCGTTCGCAGGATTGCCTCCGTCCATGCCGTCAACGAGGCCTGAGTGCAGGCGGCGCCGGGGAAGGGGAAGCCCGCTGGGGGAGGCGGGCGCACCACCCCCGCGAAGCGGACAGTCGCCTGCCTGCGTGCAGGCAGCGGCGGCATCAACCTCGTTCAACCCCAGCATTCCGTTGTCCTCCAAGACAAAACGACATCGTCCATGCAGATGCGGGGAGCGCGCCCCTGCGCCCTGGCTCAATGCTGCCAAGGCGCAGCGACATGTCAAGAGAGCATAACCCACGGAATCCATGGCATTTCTGTGCGCTGGAACGTGCAGGGAGCGGAATGACGCCAGGGTGTGCGCCCTTACGAACGAGATGCCTGCCTCCGATGCCCACCAAGAACGCCTCTCTCCCAGCCGGCGGGGACGGCGTGCCTCTTCGATGCGCTGGGCAGGGAAGGGGAAGGCCTGGGGATGGCACCCTGGGATCTGCGGCGCCGCAGATCCGTCCTGCCGGGGCAGAATGCGCCGCACCCGCTGAAATGCCGTGAATCGCCCCGGGAGGGCATGCGGAGGAAAGAAGCCTGCGTCCGGCAGGATCTGGGAACGGGACGGCGCATTTCCCGCGCGCGGCAGGCGGAAGACCCCGCCCGTGCCGGATGTCGCGGCATGCAGGGAAAACAATTGACATGCCGCAACGAATACCGCATCACGGATGCGATTCCGTGGCAGGTTCGCGGCACGCCTGAACCGTTGCCTGTCTTCCAGAATGCCGGGCAAGGGAGAAGATGCATGGCCGTCCAGACGCCGCTCCAAGAACGCTTCCGCTTCGAGACCGCCGCCCTTCCGGACGGCGAACCGCTGCACGTCCTCCGCTTCGCCGGGGAAGAGGGCTTCAGCCGGCTTTTTGCCTTCGACATCAGCCTCTGCACGCAGCGGACGGACGTCAGCGAGGACGACCTGCTGGCCAATCCCGCCGTGCTTGTCGTCCTGCGCCCGGACGGAAGCAGTGCCAGCTTTTCGGGCTATCCCACAAGCGTCACGCTTGCCTCGAGCTACAACGGCTGGCGCTTCTGGCAGCTGCGCCTGCAGCCGGCCGTCTGGAAGCTGACGCAGCAGGTGGAAAGCCGCATCTTCCTCGACCGCACGGTGCAGGAACTTGCCAAGGATGCGCTCGATGCCTGCGCCGTGCCCGCCGAAAGCGACTTCAGACTCTACGGCTCCTACGAAAAGCAGGAGTTTTCCATGCAGCACGGCGAGAGCCTCTACAACTTCCTCGCTTGGAAGCTGGAGCGCGACGGCATCTACTATTTCTTCGACGAGACGGACGCCGGCGGACGCATCGTCTTCGCCGACGCCAAGGAAGCCCACGCCGACATTCCCGGCGGCTCCAAGCTCAGGTACTCGCCGACGTCAGGCCTCGAGGCCGTGCATCTGGAAGAAATCGTCACCTCCTTCGCCATGACGGCGCAGCCGCTGCCGAAGCAGGTCGTCCTGCGCGACTACGACTGGGAGAACCCCATGCGCCCCCTTGCCGCCATAGCCGAGGTTTCGGACAAGGGGCTCGGCGACGCCTACTTCTACGGCGAGGGCTTCTCCACGGACGAGGAAGGAAAGCGCCTCGCCGGAATCCGGGCGCAGGCCCTGCGCTGCCAGGCCAAGATCTTCCGCGGCGAGAGCGCCGTGCCGGCCATGCGTCCAGGCTTCGTCTTCAAGCTGGAGAACTTCTTCGACGAACGCTGGAACCGAGGCTACCTCGTGACCGAAGTGCGCCATGAAGGCAGCCAGGAGGCCTGGCTTTCCCAGGCCGTGGGCGTGCCCATAGAAAATCCCGCAGACCAGGTCTACTACCGCAACGCCTTCGCCTGCATCCCCGACGACGTCCAGTACAGGCCGGAGCGGAAGACTGAGCGCGCTAGGGTTTCCGGCATGATCACGGCCTTCATCGACGGATCCTCCGACTCGGCCGTGGCCGATGTGAACGAGAAGGGCTGCTACCGGGTCGTCTTCCCGGAAGACCTCTCCGGCCGTCCCAACGGCAAGTCCTCGTGCTGGATCCGGCGCATGCAGCCCCACGTTGGCCTGGGACACGGCACGACCTTCCCGCTGACGCCTGGCGTCGAGGTGCTCATCGCCTTCATCGACGGCAATCCCGACCGGCCCGTCATTGCCGGCGCCGTGGCCAATCCCGTGTCCGGCTTCGCGGAGAACCAGGCTTCGGCGCAGAGCACCGCTATCCGCACGGCCGGCGGCTGCGGCCTCGTCTTCAGCGACAAGGAGACGAAGCAGGGGCTGCAGCTCGGCACGGGCGGGCGCAGCGGCCTCTTCATGAATTCCGGCTCGCTCGACGCAACCTGCGCCTACACCGACTTTGCCAGCGGCCTGTGCAGCAGCGCGGAGACAACCTTCGCCGGCATTGCCAAGCACGCCGTCAGCGGCTTTTCCAGCAAGCTCGAGGCCAGCCATAAGAGCTTCACGATCTGGACCGGCATACTCGAAGCCCTGAAGGCCCTGTCCGGCGCCACGGCGGTCTGCGACGAAGCCTTCCTGCATGCTGCCATCGGCAGCGACAAGGACGCCGACAGGAAGAAGTCCCAGACCTGGGCGTCCGTCGCCGCTGGGCTCACCGATCTGCTGAAGGCTTTCCCCGCGACCTACGAGGCCGTCGTCGGCGCAGGCGCCATCGGCGCGACGGATCCCTTCTACGGCGCGGCCGTCACGTCTGCGCAGGGCCGGTCCACCGTGGCGCTCAACACGCCCATGGACAAGCTCCACATGCGGGCCTACCTGGCCTTCGCCATCCTCTCCTTCCTCGTCGGCTGCGGAACCGAGGGCGTCAAGGCCGTGGCGGCGTGGCTCTCGTCCGAGAAGGACATCCAGGAAGAAAAGAAGAAGGCGCTCGTGGTCCTGCTCACGGAGAAGTACGCCGAGGAGCTGGAGAAGGCGCATCCGGACTGGAGCGACGCAAAGATCCAGGACGAGGCGAAGATCAAGGCCCAGATCGACGTCGATCAAAACGGTGGCGCCCTGCTCGAGCAGTACATGGCGGAGGTCGACAAGATGCTGGACGAAGCCGGCATCAGCTTCGACGTTGCGAAGCGGGCCAGGTGGCACAAGATGGGCCGCGCCATAGGACAGTCCCTGGCAACGACGCTCGTTCCGGAACTGGCAGCGACCATCGCCGTCTGGAAGAAGTCGGGGAAGATTACGAGCGCATCGCAGCTTGGCGGCCTGCTGCTCTGCGCCCAGGACAGCAATGCCGTGATCGCGGCCCGCAAGGACGCCCGCATCTCGTCGGACAAGAACCTCTTTCTTGCCGCCGGCGCCGGACAGTCCATCTTCGCGCGCTACAAAAAGGAAAGCGATCTGGCGGACAAGCTGAAGAACGATCTCGCGCTGGGCGGCAGCGACAGTAGCATCGCCCTGCGCGCCGACGTCGTCAAGACGGCCGCGCTGAAGGACATCGAGTCCGTCGCGGCGGGAAGAATCAAGGCCGAAGCCGCGGACAGCATCACGTTCACCACGAAGTACGACAACGCCGCCATCGCCCGCATCGCCAAGGGCTGCGCGGAGGAAGCGGAAGCCGCCGCCGTGGCGGCGCCGCTCCACGTCCAGGATTTCGGCACGGACGCCGCCACCCTCGCCGCCAGCCTGGCGACCGATGCAGGACTGCTGCACGGCCTGGAAGCCATGTTTGCCGCCCCGCCGGCAGACCATGCGACGCTTCAGATCGGCAAGAACGGGATGAAGCAGCATGTCAAGATCGCCTGCCAGAGCCCGGGCTGCGCCATCGGCATCGCCGGCACGGCGACGGACGCGGCCGGCGAACTCAGCATGAAGATGGAGAACGCCGGCGGCTCCGTCTCCAGTCTCGGCCTGAAGGACGACAAGGCCGAAATCAAGGCGTCCAAGGGCGGCGGCGAATCCAGCCTCAGCCTCGCCGGCAAGACGGCCGCGCTGGCCAGCATGAACGCCAAGTTCAGCCTCGACGGCAACGGAAATTCGGCGGCGCTCAAGGCCGGAGAGAACGAGATGAAGGCGGAGGCCGGCGGCTTCACGTTCAAGACGAACGCCTCCTTTGCTGTCAATGCGCCGCAGGGCGTCAAGATCGACGGCGCGAAGATCGACCTGCTCGGCGGCAAGGTGACGTTCTCCGAAGCCTCCATCGGGGCGAAGGCGTCGGGCGTTCTCAAGCTTGAAGGCTCCATGATCAAGATAGGCTAGGGCCTGAGCCCCTCCCATGCGTCCTCCCGGCGCGACGGAAGGCGCTTTTCCCTGCGGACGCTTCCTCCCAGCGGCTGGCGCAACCGTAAAAGCCTTTCCCTCTCAGGCGAGAGCAAACACGATACGACGGGGGGCGACTTCAGCAGCCTCAGCGCTCGGACTTTTGAGAAAAGCTCAAAAACGCGTATGCACGGCTCAGCGTGGCAAATTCATTCAATAATTTCACACGATTAGAGTCTTTAAGGGGCGACTGCCTAGTTTTTTAGGTACTGTGCCGAAATCGCGTTCTGCTACTCTTGAACCATAAGGAACGCCCTTGCCCTCAAAGCCTTCTTCGACTGGCGGCTAAGGCAGGGCCTTAGCTGCGCGTCTCGCCCAAAGCGGCGAAACATGCGCATGTGGATTGCTGCATGCCTTTTGGCCGCCAGCGCGCTCTGCCTGGCGGGGCTGGCTGGCTGCGCCAGGGCTGAGGAGCAAGCTCTTCCGCCGGGATTGCCGTGCAGGCCGGCGCCTCCCTCCCGGTGAAGGAAACCATGCAGGCGGCGGCTGCAGGCGAAGCAGTCAGGCACGGCATCTTCCGCGCCGTGCCCGGCTGTCTGGCCTTCGGACCGGCCGCATGGGCCTGCCGGGAGCGCAGGCACAGGATGACGTGCGCGCCCGCACGCCTTTACGGTCGTCGCCGCATCAGTTACGCTGGCTGCACTGCTTGCAGTTGTGCAGCCGGAAGGAGGAGATCCATGCGTTTTGCCACAGCTCTTCTTGAGATTTTCCTGTGCTTCGCCGCATCGCCGGCCTTTGCCGTGGAAGTGCGCATCGCCAATGCGACGCCGTACGAGATCCTCGGCTTCTGTCTGGAAGGCACGACCGAAGACGGCCAGCAGATTTCCTCCTTTTTGGCGACGAGAGCCCTCCCGGGGGAAAGCTGCGGAGAGTCGGACGGCAGCATGGAAACGCTGACCGCCCTGCAGGTGGATTTCGGGCGGGGACGCGTTGCCGTAAAGAACTGCGCCCTGAAGGGCAGGGCGGAGCTGACATTGGGCATGGACGACGGGGGCAAGGCCGTTCTGTCCACTTCGGAGGGCAAGGCGCTTCCGCTGGAATTCAGCGATCTGCGCTTTCCAGCCGAGGATGCCGGGGGGCTTGACTTCATGGAGCTTCTGGATGCCGCAACGCGGGAGGACGTGCTTCGGCTCGGAGGCCCGGCCACGAGGGAATTCAAGGAATTCGGCGACGTGGTCGTGCCCGTGCGCCTTGGCGACACGGTCTGGACAGGCGCCGTTGGCTTTGCCCAGGACGGCGGGATCGCGCGCATCCGACTTATGGCCGAACGCTCGTCGGACGCATGGAAGGAGGTCCTTCCGGAATTCCTCGCGGCCTTCGAGCTGCGTCCCCTTTCGCTGGCCATGCCCGACGGCGCTGTCCTCCGCTTTTACGATCAAAGCGATGCGAATGCCGACGTCAGCGCGGAAGAAGCGCGGGAACAGCTGGTCATGCTGGCGTCCGACGATGCCCTTTGGGAGGACAGTCCCGAAGGAAAGCTGACGGCCCTGCTCGGCACGGAAAGCGCCTTTCTTGACTGCGCGCAGCCCAAGCGGCCGGCTTCGCCTTCTCTGGGCGCCGTTCTCAGTCTGGGCGCATCAAATCTGGTGACGCTGGATGTGGAAAAGGACATCACCGGCCGCGTTGAGCTGGAACGCATGAGGTAGCGAGCATGTTCAAATCTTTTCTGTTCGCGGAGGCTCTTCTTTTCAGTCTGGCTTAGCAGCCCCCTGCCGCATCACCGGCAAAGGCCAATGCCATCCCTTGATGTGTTCGCCGAGATGCTGGAAATGGGCGGCGTCGCGCAGCCTGAGGCGCTGATCGCGCAGGGCTATGGCCTGAATGCGCCCTTGAAGAAAGACGAGGAAACAGCCCAGGAAGGCAGGGAACTGACATCCTGGCCCATCGCTGAGGCGGCCAAGGCCAGGAGGCAGAGGGCGCACAGCCTACTCAAAGGCATGGGCGTCCGCACCGCTTTGAACGCTGAGGTCCTGCCGCCGCCTCGCTTCCTCCGGAACGGCTTTGGCAAGGCTGTGCGCAAGTCCCGAGGGGCAGCCTGTGTTCAGCCATGTCTGCCCTGCATGCCTGTGCGCCTTGCGCGCGCCTTCCCATCTCGCAGGCTTCCTGCATGGCGGGCGTGCCCTTGACGGCGCCTGCCTCGTAGACGCCCGGGCCGCAGGCGGATGCTCCCGTGCAGGGATAGGCTGCTGGGCCGGCGGCCACGGGACGCAGACCCGGGGCAGGCTTTCCTATTCCTCAAGAGGAAGGCGCGTCTTCGTCCAGCGGCGCTTCCAGGCGCCCGGCGCGTCGCCGGGCGCGAGCACGAGCTCGAAGGTGCCCACCCTGGCGCCGGGATTGGCCGAGTATTCGTTGCGGACTATGCTCCCCGTGAGGACATAGCCGCCGTCCCGCTTCTTCATTTCGAGGAGCCGGGGGCTCTCGATGGGCACCTCTATGCCTCCGATGGCATAGAAGTAGCCCCTGGCGTCGAGCAGGGTGTCGCCGAGAAAGCCCTCGCCCGCCGGCGCCCGGTGCTCCTTCACGGCATGGCCCGTGCAGGCCAGGGCCGCCAGCTCCACGGCCCTGCGGCTGGCAAAGGCCGTGTACTTCTCCGGCCTGCCCCTGAAGAGGGCAGGGCGCCTGGCGCGATCGACCTCGACCTCGCTCCTTCCGGCCTGCGCCTTGCCGCTCTTGATCACGGGAGCCTGAGGTTCGGCCCTTCGATCCTGGGCCGCCTGCCAGGCGTGCTTGGCGTTCCAGGCGCAGTAGAGGCCTGCCAGGATCACGTTTTCCGGCTTGCCGGCAAAGTCGTTTTCGTCCGCGAGGTCGGCGGCTGCCGAGAGGCTGAATGAGGCTTCAAGCAGGGCTTCGGCCTCCTGGCGGGAGAGTTCTGCCCCGCTGGCGGAAAGGGCCGGCAGAAGGGCCAGGCAGAAAAGCGGCGCCGCTTGCGCGCCAAGGCGCCATGGAACACTGCGCATGGGGGACTCCTTTGTCCAAAGGTTGAAGACGGCAGGGCGGGGACTCGATCCTCCTGCCTTGGCCTGAGGCTGCGCCCGTCGCAAGGAAGGCTCCGGCAAAAGGTGCCTTCAGCGGCATGGCGCGCTTGCCGGCAGGCCAATGCGGGAAGCGCATGCTAGCGCCGGCGGCGCCAGCAGTTGTTGAGGTTCTCCTCGTAGGGGATGGCCAGGAAGCAGTTCTCGTGCAGCCAGCCCGTCGCGCCCTTGCGGGGGCCTTCAAGAATCTCGGCGTTGAGCCAGGCAGTGCCCCTGTCGTCCACGAAGAAGGCGAGGGGCCGGGCGCGGGTGCCGTCGGCAATGCTGGCCGTGCGCTTGGCCTCGGGGCTGGGCGACTTGAAAAGCACGGGAGCGCCGTCCTCGGTGCCCGAGGCGCACACGCCGAGCATGGACCGGTGCACGTAGCCCTCGCCTCCGCTGTAGGCCACCTTGAACCACTTGCCTTCGTTGGAAAGCAGGGTCACGACGCGGCGCTCCCTGACGCTGTCGGGACTGTTCGGCGCGGCGTAGGGAATGACGTCGACTATCTTTCCCGACGGCGCGTCGCGCACGTTGGTGCCGGCCCTGTCGGGATCGACGACCAGCACGCGGGGCTGGCCGGCAAGGGCGGGCGCGGCCAGGCCAAGGACAAGGAGCAAAGACGCAAGCTTCTTCATGGTGCAGACTCCGTGAGGGTCCTGCCTGAGGCAGGGGCAGAGGGGGGAGGGAAAGGGCAGCGTGGCCTACCTGGGCCTGGCGAGGCTGGCAAGCCAGCGATCAAGCCTGGCCGTCCAGTTCCGGACTGCCTGCTCGCCATGGTAGCCCGAGCGGGCCTTCAGCGCTTCCAGCGGCATGTAGCCGAGCCAGCGCAGGCGTCCGTCGCCGAGCGGCTCCCACAGGGCAATGAAGGCTTCGCCAAGATCGGCCGCATCCATCTGCAGGGCGTAGCCGAGCGGCACCATGCGGGTGCCGGCAGGCGCCTCAGCCGAGGACTTGGGCCCCCTGTCGCGCAGGAGCCGGACAGGCTCCGCAAAGGAGAAGGCCGGAAGATCCTCCGGGCTGGCTTCGACATGGACCGGACGCGCCTCCAGCTCGTCCACGGGAAGGCTGCCGAGCATGCGGACGCGGTCCTGGCCGAGGGGTTCGCACAGCTCTGCCAGGAGCCGGCCCTTCCACCTGGCGGGCGCCTCGCAGAGGGCCAGCCTGGTGCCGGCAGGCACCTTCACGGCCCTGACGCCGTCTTCCGTCTCCCGCTCAAGGACGACTGGCTCCCTGAAGGAGAGCGCAGGCGCGGAGAGGCAGCGGGACGGCACGGACAGCGTCCTTCCGCCAGCGGTCTCGATGCCGAAGAACCTGAAGTCGTAGATGCCGAAGTGCTCGCTCGCGATTTCCGCCTTCGCTGCGGGCGCAAGCGCCGAGGCCTTCACGAAGTCGGCGCAGATCCAGACGTCGGCGGGGATGTAGGCCGTGTCCACCTCCTTCTCGACGAGGTAGAGGACATGGTACCACTGCCTGCCCTCGCCGGAGACCTTCTCCCTGGAGGCGACGAGCTCGGCATGCCAGCCCTCCCCGTTCTTGTTGGCCACGCCCGCGGCCTCGTGCGAGGTGCCGGGCCCCTTGCGCAGGCGGACGTTCGAGCCTGTGGCCTTGAGAAGGACGAGGCCGGCCAGGCGGGCGTCGGCCTGCCTGAGGAAGGCTTCCATGGGAAGCAGTTCGGGCGCGTCTGCCATCGCGGGCAGGGCGGCGCCTCCTGCCAGCAGGGCAAGGGCGGCCGCGGCCAGGACGAAGCGGGAATGCATGGATGCCTCCTTGGTGTGGCAAAAGGCGTGCGGGAGCGCTTATTTTGACAGCTTGTAGACGATCAGATCGCCGGTCTCTTCGTCGTCGTAGTGAAGGTACTTTCCTTCAGAGAGGGAAAAATCCGTGCTTCCCGTGGGATCGGAAAGCCTGACTGCACCTTTGTGGACCGTCCATGTTCCCTGCTTCTCGCCTTCGCCGTAGCAGACCGTCGCCTTGCCGTTCTTTTTGAAGACCAGATACGACTTCTTGTACAGCGACGAGCAGGCGCTCTCGAAGGAGTCGCCCTGTTCGCAGGCGTAGAAGGTGACGCTGGCGGCGCCGCCGCTGAATAGAGCCTGGAAGCCGGCGGCTTGGGCCATGGCCGCGGACGCCGGACACAGCAGGACGGCCGCGCAGAGGCAGGCAAGGCTGTTTTTCATGTTTTCCTCCATCGGGTGTGGTTCTGAAGGGAAAGACGGGAACGGCGTCCGGCAGGGCTCGGAGCCGCGGCCGGCTATTTGCCTGCGGACTGCTGCAGGAGTTCTCTGGGAAAGGCTCTGGCAACCTCGCCGGGGAAGGGCGTCAGCGCCGTCCCGTCCTTCAGCGTCAGCCTGCCGCCGGCAATGGTTCCGCACAGTTCGTCGACGTTCCAGCCGTCCAGCCTGGCCAGCCGTCCCCGGCCGTCGAGGTAGTGCGCATCTTCCCGGTTCGTGGCGCAGAAGCTCCTGCCGTCCCGGCGCGTGACCGTAACGTCTCGATGACGTCTTCCATGACCAGATCCGAAGGCAGGACGGCAAGGTCGCGCCTGAGCACGGCATCGCCGGCAAAGCCAACGTAGGTCATGCCGGTCCTGCCGGCGGCCCGCCAGAGCCGCGGCGCCTTT
>JAEEGG010010839.1_pt1 | contig 20023 bp, 16 predicted proteins | sample 9134161 | NCBI WGS metagenome assembly JAEEGG01 (sample SAMN16246543, study PRJNA631951) | gut metagenome | biome: gut microbiome; feature: rumen; material: CR-attached | host: Bos | place: Iran: Karaj | collected 2018-10 | reverse complement strand
TCTCTGAGCACGGTTCCGAGCGCATCAGCACCATGCTGCGCATCATTGATAACCTCGAGTCCATCGGCGACACCATCTACCAGATAGCTATGACGCGACAAGCTAAGCGCGAAGACGCTGTGCACTTCGATGCCGGCCTCAACGCCAATCTGGAGGAGATGCGCGCGCTGGTACAGAAGGCTCTCGACGTGATGGATAGCAATCTGCACGACTATGACCATGTGGACCTCGATGCCGCCTATGCCGCCGAGCATGCCATCAACGCCGAGCGCGACCGCCTCCGTGCGCAGCACCTCGACGCCTTGAAACTTGGTGTCTATGACTACGCCATCGGCAACGCCTACAGTAGTCTCTACGCGCTCTACGAGAAGCTGGGTGACTACGTCATCAACGTCTCCGAAGCCATCGACAGCAGCCGTAAGCACGCCGACGATTAATTATTATAGTTATATTAGGTGCCCTACCTAACACCGTCTGTTCTTTTACTTTTTTTCTACTGTTCTTTTACTGTTCTTTTAGAAATTTCTAAAAGAACAGTAAAAGAACAGTAGTTAAACGCTTGAGAAACAGAGGACTTATTACCGCCAGCGGAGCGTCTCGACGAGGTGCTCGATGTCGGCTTGCATGTAGTCGATGACAGGGGCCAGCGAGTCGTTGTTGGGGGTGGTGTTGAGGTAGAGGGCACCGCGCAGGAAATGGCGCGTGCTGTCGGTGAGCCAGAATTGGCAAGTGGAGGCCACCTTGCTGCCTTTCAGGTAGTAGACGGTGCCGTAGACGTGGTTGTCGGGGTCGTCATAGCCCTGCTCCTCGATGCCCGAGGCAAACTGATAGTGCTGCTCTAGGAAGCGCAATGAGGTGTCGACCTGAGCATGGAAATCATCAACACCATGCAACTGCTTGTAAGTGAGGAATACCACGCCGTCCCACTGCGGGTAATTGATGTCGAGCCACACTTCGTCCCATTTCAGGCGGTCGGGCTTAATGCTTCCGTCGGCCATGAAGGTGGCCACTTGGCGCGGTTTCTTGAGTGTCACCTCGGCCCTGTCCTTAGCCTCGAAAAGGAACGGTAGCGTGATACTGGGCATGGTCTGCCCTTCGATGCTTGTCGGCAGGGTGTCGACAAGCCAGTAGTCGTGCTCCGGCATGTCGATGCGCAAGTAGGCCTGCGGCTTGGGGGTATAGTCGTTGTTTCTGCACGCACACAGCAGCAGGCAGGCGAGTGTGAGTATGATGTACTTTTTCATTTTTCCTTGCTAATGTCTAAGTCCTCATCTGTTTCCCTTCCAGCATGGGGACGAAATTGAACACGCCGAAGCGCTCCACCTGCCAATCCTTCTCGGCATCGCCGTGCTTGGTTATGCGCAGCATCTCCTGGCTCTCCTCGCCGAGGGGTATCACCATAAGGCCTCCGGTCTTGAGCTGTGCCATGAGGTCGGCGGGTATCATGGGGGCGCCGCAGGTGACGATGATACGGTCGTAGGGGCCGTAGTTGACCTCGGTGAGGCCCTTGTAGCCGTCGCCAAGGAAACACTTGGCACGGTAGCCCAACTCGCCGAGTCGGCGCCGTGTGGCGTCGAAGAGCCCCTTCTGGCGTTCCACCGAGAAGACCTTGGCACCCATAGAACAGAGCACGGCGGTCTGGTAGCCGCTGCCGGTGCCTATCTCGAGCACCTTCATGCCCGGTTTCAGTGCCAGCAACTGGCTCTGCATGGCCACTGTGGAGGGGTGCGAGATGGTCTGCTCGCAGCCTATGCGCAGGGCGCGGTCCTCGTAGGCGAAGGCGTCGAGGGCACTGTCTATAAACCAATGGCGGGGCACCGCGAGCATGGCGTCGAGCACCGCCTCGTCGGTGATGCCGTTGGCGCGCAGGCCGTCCACCATCTGTTGCCGCTGTCCTTTGTGCTTGAAAGTGTCCTGTCTCATTCCTCCACTCCTTGGAAAGCCTGTGCCCGGATGGTGATGGTGGTATTCTGCGGGGTGACCATCACAGGGGTGAGCCCCTTGTCGCTCATGTATCCGATGATGTGCACCCCCTCGAGGGTCTTTATCTTGTCGTAGTCGGCCTGACGCACGGTGAAGAGCAGTTCATAGTCCTCCCCGCCGTTGAGGGCGCAACTCACCGGCAGCATATTCTTGCTCATCTCCGAGCACACGCGCGAAGTCTGGTAGTCGATGGGGATGCGTTCCTCATAGACCTCGCATCCGCACCCGGCGGCGCGGCAGAGGTGCAGCACACTGTCGGCCAGGCCGCGGCTCACGTCGGTCATGGCGGTGGGCACCACGCCCGCCTCGCGCAGTTTTTTCACTATATCGAAACGGGGCTCGGGCTTCAGGAAGCGTTCGAGCACATAGTCGTAGCCGTCGAGGTCGGGCTGGAAGTCGGGGTTGGCCTGGTAGGTCACCTTCTCGCGTTCGAGCACCAGCAGGCCGGCCTAGGCACTGCCGAGGTCGCCGCTCACGCAGAGCAGTTCGTGGGTGTCGGCGCCGCTGCGATAGGTGATGGCCTGCTGTTCGGCCTCGCCCACGGCGGTGACGGTGATGGCCATACCCGACCGCGAGGTGCCGGTCTCGCCGCCTGTCAGGTCGGCACCGTAGCGCTCACAGCAGAGGCCGATGCCGGCATAGAGTTCGTCGAGGGCCTCGACAGAGTAGCGGTTACTGACGGCCACGCTTACGAGCACCTGACGCGGGGTGCCGTTCATGGCGGCTATATTGCTCAGTGCTCGGGCCACAGCCTTGTAGCCCAAGTGTTTGAGCGGAGTATACATCATATCGAAGTCGACACCTTCCACCATAGTCTGGGTGGTGACGAGGGTCTTCACGTCGCCCTCGCCGATAACGGCGCAGTCGTCGCCCACCCCTTTCACCGTCGAGCGGTTGCGGGTGGCGAAGGGGGATGTGAGCCTTTCTATCAGCGGCACCTTGCCCATCTGGCTTATCTCGGTGCGACCTTCGTGGTATTGCAGTTGGTTTTGCATATCTATCCTATCAGTCTGTCTATCAATATTGCTGCGGCGACCGAAGCGTTGAGGCTCTCGGCGGTGCCGCCGATGTTGGGTATGAGTACGGGGTGAGTCACATGTGCCATGGTCTCGGGCGATATGCCGCGACTCTCGTTGCCGATGAGCAGCACAGCCGGCCGTGCTGCCGACAGCGGCGCGGCACCTTTGGACAGGGGTTGGCCGTCGAGGGTGGCGCCATAGACGGGCATGCCGCAGGCGGCAAGCCACTGCGGCAGGTCGACATATTCGACGCTGGTGCGGAACACGGCCCCCATCGAGGCCTGCACCACCTTGGGGTTGTAGCAGCTGGCCGTGTCGGCCGAGCACACTATGCGACGCACGCCAAACCAGTCGGCGGTGCGCATGATGGTGCCCAGGTTGCCCGGGTCCTGCAGCCGGTCGAGGGCCAGGACGAGGGGCGAAGGGTTGAGGGCATTGGCCGCGACGAGCGATGGGTCGGGCCGGTCCACGAGCATCCACACCTGGTTGGGGGTCTTCATATTGCTCAGGCGCTCCAACTCGGCCTGCGACACTTCGTGGCACTCGGCGCCGCCGGCATCGGCCATAGCGCCTTGGGCCAGCCACTCGGCTGTGGCACAGACCGCCCTGATGCCGAAACCCGAGAGGAGCGCCTCACGCGCCATCTTGGGTCCTTCGACAACAAAAGCCGCCTCCTCGTCGCAGCGCTTCTGCACACGGTAGGCGGCCAGTTCTTTCAATCTGTTCTTCGATATCAAAGTTCGATATACATATTGTTTTCCTGTGCCAGGCGGCGCAGGTTGATGATAGCGTAGCGCATGCGGCCCAGGGCGGTGTTGATGCTCACACCGGTGCGGGCGGCGATGTCTTTGAAGTCGCACTTGCCATAGTGGCGCAGTATGACCACACGGCGCTGCTCCGGCGGCAGCATCTTGACGAGCTTGCGGATGTTCTGACCCGTCTGCTTCTTCATCATCACATGCTCGGCATTGTCGTCGGGAAACTTCAAGTTGTCGAGCACATCGCTTTCGGGCCTGTTGGGCACCATAGGCATCTTGTTGTTGCGGCGGAAATAGTCCACTATCAGGTTGTGGGCTATGCGCATCACCCAGTGCACAAACTTGTTCTCGTCCTTGTACTGGTCCGAGTTGAGGGTTACAATAACCTTGTAGAACGTGTCCTGAAAGATATCGTCGGCCGTTTCCTTGTCTTTGACCACCGAAAAGATGTAGCCGTAGACCTTGGCCTGATAACGCTCGAGGAGCGTCTCGAAGCACGACGCGTCGCCTTCGCGGTAGCGCTCAATGAGCTCGTTATCCGTCAGTTGTTTTGTCTTTACGTCCGTCATTTCCTCTTTGATTTAGGGGGTTAAAACTGATACTTTTACTCCATCAAAAAGCGGTTTCGTTCTACTTGAATTCGGCTGCAAAATTACACATTTTTTTTAATATGCAAACGAAAACTACGTTTTTTTGTTTTTTTTAGTATGCGACCCGTAAAAAAAATTGCACCGCAGCCGTTTTTTTCCTGCCACGGCAGTGCACACCCCACCCTCAGACCGCCCCAACACCCTCATTTCCATAGTACTTCTATAGTATTTCCATAGTATTTCTTTACTGCTTGACTATAGAACTACTATAGAACTACTATAGAACTACTATAGAACGGTCGGAGAAATGTCGGACTTGGGTCGGACTTGGTACGGAGTCATCCCCTACCCGATGCAGGACGTCTGCCCCGCACCACGCCCCCTTCGACAGACAATTATTTTGCCCCGGCAGCGAAAAAGGTTTGGCCACATCGAGAAAAAGTTGTATCTTTGCACCGCTTTGGACTATTTAATAATAATTAATCAATACATTTAACAAAATGAAAATTCGTACTTTAGCAATTGTGTTGGCCATGACGCTGCTGCTGCCTGCGGCGGCACGGGCCGACGAGGGAATGTGGCTGCTTTCGCTTATCGGCAAGAACTACGACGATATGCAGAAGGCCGGTTTCAAACTCACACCGGAGGATATCTACAGTGTGAACCAGAGCTGTCTCAAAGACGCCATTGTGGGTCTCGGCAACGCCGGTAGCCCCTTCTGGCATTTCTGCACCGGCGAGATTATCAGCAGCAAGGGCCTGGTCTCGACCAACCACCACTGCGGCTACGGCAAGCTACAGGAGCACTCGACGGTAGAGCACGACTACCTGCGCGACGGTTTCTGGGCCTACTCGATGGACCAGGAGCTGCCCAACCCGGGCCTTACGGCATCGGTGCTGGTGAGGATGGAGGATGTCTCCGACCGCGTGAACGAGGCTCTGACCGACGACATGAGCGAGGGCGACCGCGCTGCCGCCATCAAGAAGGTCTGCTCCCAGATTGAGGAGGAGGCTGTGAAGGGCACCAACTATGCCGCCAAGGTGAAGCCGATGTTCAACGGCAACCAGTTCTTCCTGTTTGTGCATATCATCTACCGCGATGTGCGCCTGGTGGGCGCTCCCCCCTCGTCGATGGGCAAGTTCGGTGGCGACACCGACAACTGGAGCTGGCCGCGCCACACCTGCGACTTCTCGATGTTCCGCATCTATACCGACAAGGACGGCAACCCCGCCGACTACAGCAAGGACAATGTGCCCCTGCAGCCCAAGCACCACCTGCCGGTGAGCGCTGGCGAGCTGAACGACGGCGACTTTGCCATGGTCATGGGCTTCCCCGGCACCACCGACCACTTCCTGACCTCCTACGGTCTGGAAGAGACCATGAACATCACCAACGACCTGCGCTACAAAATCCGCACCGTCAAGATCAACATCCTGCGCGAAGAGATGGCCGCCAGCCAGGCCACCCGCATCAAATACGCCTCGAAATATGCCTCCTGCTCCAACTACTGGAAATACAGCCACGAGCAGAACAAGGCCCTCAAGGCCCTGAACACCATGGGGGTGAAGAAAGAGGTGGAGCGCGAGTATCAGGACTGGGCACGCCGCCAGGCCTCGCCCAAGTACAGCAACGCGCTGAACCTTATCCGCGACGGCTATGCAGCCCGCCGCGACGTGGAGGAAGCCAACATGTATGTGGTGGAAGGCCTCCTCTCCGGCCCCGAGGCGCTGCTCTTTGCCGCACGCGTGGGCAACAGCTTCCAGAAGATGCTCGAGGCCGACAAGAACGCCGACCTCAGCCGCCTGCAGGGCTATATCAACAACTTCTTCAAAGACTATGACGAACAGGTGGACCGCCGTCTCTCGGCAGCCCTCTTTGCATACGTCTATACCAACATGAACCCCGAACTCTGTCCCGAGTTCCTGAAGAAGGCAGACCGCAAATACAAGGGCAACTGGGAGAAGTATGTGGCCGACCTCTACGGCAAGAGCATCTTCGCCAACCCCGAGGCACTGGGCAACTTCATGCTCAAACCCGACCTCAAGAAAATTGAGAAAGACCCCCTCGTGGCCGCCGGCAACGAGGCAATGGAGGTGTACATGTCGCTCGACGGCCAGGTGCCGCAGGACGTGAAAGACAACCTTGAGCGCGGCATCCGCGACTTCACCAACGGCATCCTCAAGATCAACGAAGGCCGCAAACTCATGTCGCCCGACGCCAACAGCACCATCCGCCTCACCTACGGCAACGTGATGAGCTATGACCCGAAGGACGGTGTGGCATACAAACATTACACCACCATGAAGGGCATCATCGAGAAGGAAGACCCCGACAACAGCGAATTCAATGTGCCCGCCCGCCTGAAACAGCTCTACAACGAGGGCAACTTCGGCCCCTACGCCAACCGCAACGGCGAGATGCCCGCCTGCTTCATTACCAACAACGACATTACCGGCGGTAATAGCGGCTCGCCCGTCATCAACGGCAAAGGTGTGCTCATCGGACTGGCCTTCGACGGCAACAGCGAGGCCATGAGCGGCGACATCGACTTCGAGGAGAACCTGCAGCGCTGCATCTGCCTCGACAGCCGCTATATGCTCTGGGTCATCGACATCTATGCCGGTGCCAAGAACCTCATCGAGGAGATGGATATCGTAAGATAACATTTCAACCGGACATAACAAACCAAAATGAAACAGGTACAGCGACAGCAACTGCAACAGAAACTCTCACCGCAACAGATACAACTGATGCGCCTGTTGCAGTTGCCTGTCACCGACCTGGAACAAGCCATCAAGGAGGAGGTTGAGAAGAACCCCCTGCTCGAGGCAGAGGTGCAGGACGAAGTGCCCCTGCCCACCGACGACCGCGGCTCGGACTGGGACACCGACGAAGACGAAGACTACAGCTTCGACTACCACGAGCACCTCGAAAGGGACCCCAACGATACTCGCCGTGAATTCGTGGTCAGCGACAGCCAGTCGGTGGCAGAGAGGCTCCTGGAGCAGCTCTCTATGCGGCGTCTCGACGAACGGCAACGTGCCATAGCAACCGAACTGATAGGCACCCTCGACGACGCTGGCTACCTCAGCCGCGACCTTGCCCTGGTGGCAAACGACATGGGGTTCCGCCAAGGCATCGAGACCACCCCGGAAGAGGTGGAAGAGATGCTGCACGTGGTGCAAAGCCTCGACCCTGCCGGTGTTGGGGCACGCAACCTCCAAGAGTGCCTCGCCCTCCAACTGCAACGCGCCAACGACGGAGAGACCCCCGACGAAAAACGGGTGCGCCTCGCAGCATTGGAGGTGGTACGCGACCACTTCGACGACTTTGCCAACCACCGCTTCGGCCATATCTGCGAAACGACAGGGATGGATGAAGAGCAACTCAACCGAGTGTCCGACGCCATACGGCGGCTCAACCCCAAACCTGCCGGCTCTGACCACGCCGACAGCGACACCGCAGCCATAGTCACACCTGACATCATCGTCACCCAACACGACGGCCAACTCAGCTTCTACCTCAACGACAGCCACCTGCCACAGCTGAGCCTCAACGCCTACTACACCGACATGCTGCGCGATCTTGAGCAATCGCACGGCGACCACGACACCATCCAGTTCCTGCGCAACAAGCAGAACGATGCACAAACATTCATCGACCTGCTGCAGCAACGCCACGACACCATCGTGCGCATCATGCGATACATACTGAAACATCAACGCAATTTCCTGCTCAGCGGCAACCCCGATACGCTAATACCCATGCGGCAGCGCGAGGTTGCGGAGGCCACAGGGCTGGACATCAGCACCGTGTCGCGCATGGCAAACAGCAAATACCTGCAGACCGACTTCGGAACAATACCGCTGAAAGAATGCTTCTCAAAGGGCATGGCCACCGAAAGCGGCGACGAGATATCGGTCGAAACCATCAAGCAACGCCTTGCCGATGCCATATCGGGCGAAGACAAGCAGTCGCCTCTCTCTGACGACGCGCTGGCCTCGATACTCAACTCGCAAGGAATACCCCTTGCCCGCCGCACGGTAGCGAAATACCGTGAACAACTGGGCATCCCCGTTGCCCGCCTACGGCGCACGCTTATCGTCCTGCTTCTGATGCTCTGCGGGCTACGCGTCGAGGCCCAGATGTCGTATTACGACTCCATCATGGCGGTGCGGATGGCCGAAGCCACACGCTACGAAGCCGCCGAGAAAAGCCGTGCCGAGCGGCAGCAGAAGCAGGCCAAGGCCACACCCCGCAAGCCTGAAAAGAACACCAGGCAACACCATGCCACCGGGCAGAGCCAACCCATAGCCCCGGCAACCGACGCCACACCAGTTACAACACTGGCCTCCTATGCGGTGCCGATGTGGTACGACGCCTTCCCCCACAACCGTGTAAACCCCCACGGCAAGACCCGTGTAGAAATACTGCCCGACGAAATAAACCTCATGCTGCTGCGCGACAGCAGCGATTTCTGCTTCCCCGTGCGGGGCCGCAAGACCAGCCCCTACGGATGGCGGTGGAACCGCGGACACCACGGAGTGGACATAGGCCTGCGCACCGGCGAACCCGTGCGTGCCGCCTTTGGCGGGACGGTGCGCGTAGCATCGCGCATGGGCGGCTACGGCAACTGTATTGTCCTGCGCCACCCCAACGGCCTTGAGACACTATACGGCCACCTCTCCAAGATCAACGTAAAACTGAACCAGCAGGTCAGCGCCGGCGAGGTGATAGGCCTCGGCGGCAGCACAGGCAACTCGACAGGTCCCCACCTGCATTTCGAGTGCCGCTTCCTCTACCAGACCTTCGACCCCGAATGGATTCTCGACTTCGAGAACTACAGCCTGCGCACCCGCCGGCTGCATCTCGACAAGAGCTATTTCGGCATCCGCAAGCCGCGCCACGGCGAGAAACTCGACTACAAAGCCGACAAAAGCCGGCTGCCCGAGAAGTCGAAGCAGGAGCGCCACGCGCAGCCACGTGTCTATAATTCCAAAGATTTCTAAGACCACACCATGACAAAGAAAACGAACCTCTCCGACTACGACCCGACGGCTGTGCCCGACGGCAACAGATACACCATCGGCATCATCGCCGCCGAGTGGAACGCCGAAGTGACCGACGCCATGCTTCACGGCGCCTACGACACCCTGGCCGAACACGGAGTGAAACCAGAGAACATAAAGACCTGCCGCGTGCCCGGCACCTTCGAGCTGACCACCGCCGCCGACATGATGCTGCACTACGACAACACTGTCGACGCCGTCATCTGCATCGGCTGCGTGATACAAGGCGAGACACGCCATTTCGAATTCATCTGCCAGGCCGTCTCGCAGGGCATCACCAACGTGGCTCTCAAACACCGCCGCCCCGTCATCTTCAGCGTGCTGACCTGCGACACCATGCAGCAAGCCCTCGACCGCGCCGGTGGCCGCCACGGCAACAAAGGCGTGGAAGGAGCCATCACAGCCCTCAAGATGTGCGCCCTGCGCAACACCTTCTGTCCCCAAACCATCTAACCGATGCGAGTAGTCTTTTTCGGCACCCCCGACTTTGCCGTCGAGAGCCTCGACGCCGTGATGCAGAGCAGCCACGAGGTGGCCGCCGTGGTCACAGTGCCCGACCGTCAGGCCGGACGTGGCCAGAAGGTGGTCTACAGCCCAGTGAAACAATATGCCCTCGACCACGGCCTGCCCTTGCTGCAACCCGAGAAACTGCGCGACCCTGCCTTCCTCGAAGCGCTGCAGGGCTACCAGGCCGACATATTTGTGGTAGTGGCCTTCCGTATGCTGCCAGAGGTAGTATGGAACATGCCCCCCCGCGGCACCTTCAACCTCCACGCCTCGCTCCTGCCCCGTTACCGCGGCGCAGCGCCAATCAACTGGGCCATCATCAACGGCGAACGAGAGACCGGCGTCACCACCTTCCTCCTCAACCACCATATCGACGAAGGCAACATACTGCTGCAGGAACGCACCCCCATCGCCCCCGACGAAACCGCCGGCAGCCTCCACGACCGTCTTGCAGCAATGGGTCGCAACCTTGTGGTGCGCACCCTCGACGGGCTTGCCGCCGGCACCATAGAACCGCAGCCGCAACAGGGCACCCCATGTCCGGCACCTAAAATATTCAAAGACGACTGCCGCATCGACTTCACGCGCAGCGTTGCCGAGGTCGACCGCTTTGTACGAGGTCTCGCTCCCTATCCCGCCGCCACACTCACCCTCCGCACTCCGAAGGGCGAAGAAGTGCCTTTCAAAATATTCGAGACACATCCCGTGGAAGACCCTACAGCACAGCGAAACACTCTGTTTTGTGACGGAAAAAGAGTTTTAAAACTCGCAGCAGCAAACGGTTTTGTAGAGATTTTAAGCCTCCAAATGGCTGGAAAAAAGAAAAATAGCATTGAGGATTTCCTTCGCGGCAATTTTGTAAAAGACTGGGAATTAGTGTCGTAGTATTTTGCAAGAAAAAAAAAGCAAAAAAATGTGAAATTTTTTTTGTGACGAATCGAAAAAAATTCATACATTTGCACCGTGAAAGTAATTACAACATTAATAACCCTTTAAACATTAACAAAATGAACAAAACCGAACTTGTTAACGCAATGGCCGCCAAAACCGGCATGACCAAAGTAGCCGCCAAAGAGGCTATGAACGCCTGCTTCGCCACCATCCAGGAGCAGCTGAACAAAGGCGAGAAAGTGACCCTTATCGGCTTTGGCACCTTCAGCGTCGCCGAGCGTAAGGCCCGCACCGCCAAGAACCCGCGTACCGGCGCCACCGTGAAGGTCCCCGCCAAGAAAGTTGCCAAATTCAAAGCTGGCAGCAGCCTGATTTCCGCCAAGAAGGCCAAAAAGAGAAAATAAGACCTTCTCGCGAAAGAAAACACTGAAGGAGGGCTCCGCATAACGTGGAGCCCTCTTCTTTTTTACACCTATCTCACTGCAAACCAACACTGTTACAAGAGCGGCACATCTGCAAACAGCACATAAACAACTGTGGTTCAACAGTATGTCCGAGATAACTCCGAGTCAGGTCCGACCCAAATCCGGCCGTTCTATAGTAGTTCTATAGAAATGACGGAGTTGGTATGGCTTTTACAGGGTGGAGAGCACAGCCTGGACACTCTTGATGACGGCCTTGGAGGTAAAGGTGGCACCCGTCACGGTGTCGACATTCTTTTTGCGAGCCTTCTTGATGCTGAGGCCGTTCCACTGGGTGAAGAAGCCCGCTTGACGCACATGCTGCACAAAACGCGGAGTCTCTTGGTTGGGAAGCAGAAAAACGCCGCAGATCTTCTTCTTTGGGGTGAAGGCTATCATAACAGGGGTTTCGCCGGCATAGCCCTTGATCCCGTTACTGGCGGGCTTGCTGTAGACAACGTATCCAAGCAGTATCTGTTTGGCATCGTAGACCGCGGTGAACTTGCCGTCGGCCTTGACACTGCTCACCGTGGGGAAGGCATCGACAATGGTCATGTCTATGCCGTTGGCATCGACGCGCGGCTGACGGGCCTGCTGTTGGTAATGCGGGCAGTTACCGCAGTGCTGGCCACCGTGCTGGCCGTGCTGCTTGGCGGGTTGTTGTGCCACGGCAGCGCCGATGGCGAGGAATGAGGCAAAAGCCAGTGCTATTATTCTCTTCATAATGTAGTATTATTTTCTATCAATATTCAACGATAAGAACGCCGCTGACAGCCCAGTGGGAGAACATGCCTTCGACGGGCTTGCCCTGCGGGATGGCGACGGTGAGGGTGTGCTCCTTGCCGTCGGCCCAAGGCGAGAGGTCGAAGTAGACGGGCTGCGTGGCGGTGCCGGGGCACCAGCCGCTGCGCGAGAAGTCAGAACTGCTGAGGCCGTTCCAGAAGTTGCCGCTGACGGGATTGAGGTCGCGATAGCAGCCGCAATCCTGCCGCCATGGGGTGTGGGTAAAGGCGGGCTTGCCGTCGATAAGGATGGTGTTGGTCTTGGGCACGAACTCGTCGCCCTCGCCCCAGCCGCCGTGGCCGGTGCTGATGTAGCGCAGCTTGGCCGAATTCGTCTCTGGATATAATTTGAAGATAACCGTCAGCGAGTCGGTGGCGAACAGTTTGCCGTAGTTCTGCCCTGCCATTTCGAGCACGTTGCAAGTGTTGAAGCACGGCAGCGCTAGCCCTGATACCTCCATGTTGTCCTCGGGAATAGTATAGTCGTTGGGATACGACTTGATGTCGACGGTGACGATGTGGCCGCCGCCGTCGTAGTTGCCTATCCATGCACCGATGACCACGTCGCCGTCGAAGTGATAAAGGTCGGTGATTTCCTGGCGGTAATAGGTCTCGTCACGCCAGTCGATGCCGTAGCCCGCCATGCGCTCGTTGAAGTGGCCCACGCCAAAGGGGGTAAAGAAGCGCACCAACTCGAGTGGCGCATCGTAGCCTGTCTGCGAGATCATGCCCTGGTAGCGCTGGCCGTCACGGCCGACGAAGGTGGGCAGAGAGTCGGGATGCTGGTTGATGCCTTCGAAGAAGCCCGGTGTGACGATGAAGAGCGAGCCAGTGCGGTCGTAGGCATCGCCATTGCTCTGCTGGTGTATCTCCACGAAGTGCTGGTAGTGGTGCGGCAGACGGGGCAGTTTGACCTTTTTGAGGATGAGGGTGCCGCCGGCGTAGTGCAGCACAGTGTCGGCCGGAATGGCACGAATGCCACCGTCGATATGTGCATTCTTCTTGCCCCAGCATATCTGCTCGTGGTCGAAGATGCGGGTGGTGACGACGAGGCGCTCCTTCATGATGCGGTCAAGCTCGCGAGGAGTGACGCGGCGCGAAGGAAGTATTATTGATGATGGACGGCAGAAACCCCAACTTATTTTCTCCGCTTTGGCCAGCACGAGGCGTTTCTGCCCGTTGCGAATAAACGAGCGTAACACCCCTTTGTTCAGTCCGTAGTGGGGCAGAGGATTGACGTTGACAGGTGCCTTTTCGTCCATTTCGAACTCCAGCGTGTTGCTGTTGACGGAGGTTTTCCACTTTCCGTTTTCCTTTTTCCACTCCAGATCGTTGCGCGAGAAGCCCGTACGGTAGTAGTAGGCACTGTCGTCATAGTAGGCTGTCACCGTGATACTGTCGGCGGCATAGTCGGCGCTGGTCACCGTCTGGCAGTAGCCGGGTATCAGCTTCCCTTCGGGCTTGGGAGTGAGGATAACGATGGAGCCGTCAGGGTTGCGCTCCACGGTGATGACCGTCGTGTCGTTCACCTCGCCATATTCAATCTGCCAATAGGTAAACCTGTTGGCATCCTTGGGTATTTTCACCTGCTGCGCCTGGACCAGCAGCGGCAGCAGCAAAACCACCAGAAAGAGTTTCTTCATATTGCGGATCAATTATATATCAACGTACTGATTGTATCGGGAGTGAAATAACGCTGCGCCACGGTCAGAATATTGTCTGGGGTGAGCGAGAGTATGTCTTCGTTCATCTCCTCGAGAGTGTCGACGTGGTCGAAAGTGAGCCGCGCCTTGCCGATGCTTTGCATCTCGTTGCTGCCATTGTCGTTGTTTACAGCCATCTGCCCTATGAATTGACGCTGCGCCAGCCGCAGGGCCGAGGCGGTGAGCGGTGTGGAGGCCATACGCTCCATCTCTTTGCGGATAAGGCCTATGGCACGTTCCTGTGCGTCTATGTCGACACCGGCATAGATGTAGAAGAGGCCTGTGTCGCTGAACGGCACATACTGCGACTCGATAGTGTAGCAGAAACCATAGCGTTCACGTATAGCCACGTTGAGGCGCGAATTCATGGCGGGTCCGCCGAGGATATTGTTCAGCAGAGTGAAAGCGGTCTTGTCGGCACAGTAGATGTCGGGGGCGGCACATCCGATAAGGAGGTGTGCCTGATGGGTGCGGCGATGAACGGTGCGTTCGAACGTATGGAACACGGGGCGCTGCGTACGGTCGACGACCGACGGGTGGTCGGAATAGGTGCCGAAGTGACGTTCGCATAGCCTCACAAGGTGGTCGAAATCCACATCACCCACCACACTGATCACCATACGCGAAGGTATATAGTTGCGACTCAGATGTTCGCGCAAACGTCCGGGGGTGAAGTGGCGCACATTGCGTTTGTTGCCAAGTATGTTGTGGGCCAATGGATGTCCCTCATAGGCCAGTTCCTCGAACTGGTCGTAGATGAGTTCCGACGGCGAGTCACTATAACTGTTTATCTCTTCCAGCACCACGTCTTTCTCCTTTTCTATCTCGGCCTCGGGAAACGTACTGTGGAAGAGCACGTCGGCGAAGAGTTCGAGACAACGGTCGAGATGAGCGGTGAGCGAGGTGGCATATATGCATGTCTCCTCCTTTGTGGTGAAAGCGTTGAGTTCACCTCCAACACCGTCGATGCGGTTCAGGATATGCCAGGCCCGCCGGTGGGTGGTGCCTTTGAAAAGAGAGTGTTCGATGAAATGTGCCATGCCTTCGTCGGGACCGCGTTCGTCTCGCGAACCCACATTGATGTAGACTCCGGAATAGACCACCCGCGAAGGGGTGTGGCTCAGTATTATCTTTATGCCGTTGGCAAGGGTGTGGTATTCGTACATTGTCGATTTCTGAAGGATAGGAACCATGTGCAGAAAAGGATACCGGCAAGGGTATCGAGAGTATCTTCGGTGAGGCAGCTGATAAGTATAGTCAGCAGCCAGGCCAGCATCAAAGGTGACAGACGCATGCCAGGGATGGCACGCAGATACATGAACAGAATTACCGCAAAGCCTATGAAGCCCAACGCTGCGATAAGCGAGAGATACTGATTGTGGCCACGTTTGGTGGTGCCGGCAAGCTCCGAACTGTCGACAGAGAGGCTGGCATGCAATTGGTCGTCGACATCGCCAGTGCCTACGCCAAACCATGGGTTGTCGCCAATGATGCGTGCCTCATGACGCCACAACTCGAAGCGCTGCAGCATGGTGAAGCCGAGCACTGCGTGGGTGTGGACATAGAATTCTCGCTCAAGCAGCATGACATACACCATCTTCTTCACAGGATTGCCCGACTCATATACAGGGTTGGCCACACCGCGTTCCACAGCGTCGATCTGGGCCGCAGTGAGGGAGCAGACCCCGACACTGTCTTTTGTAAGGCCCAGCGCATTGAGGTAGCGCACCAATGTTGGCTCCACGGCGTAGCCGGTAGCCACCACCCCGTCGTCGAACGATACATTGCTGCGGCGGTTCCACTCGCGACGCATCTCGTCGTGGCAGATATAGTTGTTCACATAGTTGCCGTTCTCGATAATGCCGTCTTCGGCATGGAAGTACGGATTGCCTGCCACGGTGGTCGGGCGCAAAGACTCGGTGGCCATCGGCACAAGGCGGTAATAACTCTTGACCTCAATACACACCACCGCCACTGCAGCACCCACCAAGAGCACCCACAACGCTATCAGTGGCCAACGGTGCCAATAGACCAGCAGCATTACCAGCGACACGGCCAGCAGTACCACTGCAGCGGTATAGGAATGGAGCAGCACCAGGAAGGCCAGCATCCAGCCGACAATCAGCATACGCCCGGCAGTGAAAAACCACCGACCCGGGGTACGCATACCGCACATGATAAAGATGGCCATGCAACAGTTAAGCGCAAAACGGATATGGGATATATGCGGTACCGCATCGCGGTATGGCAAATCTGGTATGGTAAACAGACGCACAGCCCCTACTATACTCACCGCCAACACAGTGGCAACATATATCAGCAGTATTGTGCTGCGGGCACGTCCCTCCACAGGGCGCGAAGTGAGTACCACCACCGGCAACACCAGCAAGGGAAGCTTCACCTGCAACACCTCCATGCCATGGGCCAAATTGGAGGTCCATAACAAACCTATGACGAGCAACAGGTAAAGTGCCACAAAGGCCTGCAGCAGACGGCTCTTACATGCCATCTGCCACTTTTCGCGCCATCGGCCCTCAATCACCCAGTTGGCAAGCAGCAGCACCCACATTAGGTTGGCCAGCCACACCGAAGTGAGCATAGTCCCACCCAGCAGGGTCAGCAGCATCAGGTAGATACTTCTGTGTGTCTTCTCGCCAAACATCTCCTATTTCTTCAACTCGTCAATGGCTCGCAACACTACGGGGTCGCTCTTGAGATTGCCCTCGACACGTCCGCGGTCGTAGTAGTAGCGGCAGAGTATCTCCGACTTGAGCATCTCGCTCACCTCATCGCGGTGTTTCTGCAGGTCACCCTCCTTCTCGTGCTGCAAAGCCTCTTCCATCGCCTTCAGCTGCTGTCCGATGGCCTCACTGTATTTCTCATGCTCAGCCACCTCGCGCAACTCTTTGATTACATTCTCGGTGACGGTGCTGTAGGTAAGGTTCTTATCCTGAAGGAAACGGCAGAAATCGGCATACATCGCATCGTCCACCTCGAACTCGCCGGCGGGTGCTATCTCTTTATGGGTGCGGTAGTACTGGGTGGCATAGTCAAACACGAGGAACTTCTGCACCAAGGCAACACCGATGTTCGACATATATTGCGGTTCCACCTCTATGTCGGGTTCAATGCCGAAACCGTCGTATACAGTGCGTCCTCCTTTAGTCTTGAACGCTGTCTTCAGCGAGTCGGGCACCCGCACGGCACGACCTTGCTCGTCGCGATGGCTGTAGTCGATGGCCTGTATGCAGCGTCCACTGGGTATGTAGTACTTGCTCACCGTCACCTTCATTTGGCTGTTATAGGCCATCGGAAGTATGTTCTGAACCAATCCCTTGCCATAGCTACGCTGACCGATTATGACAGCGCGGTCGAGGTCTTGCAGACTGCCGCTCACTATCTCGCTGGCCGAGGCCGAACTGCCGTCAATAAGCACAGCCACAGGTATCTCCGTATCCTCTGGTGCCATACGGGTATAGCTCTTCATGTTCTTGCTGGCCACCTTGCCTTTGGTCTCCACCACCAAGGTTCCCTTGGGTACCCATATATTGACGATGTCGACCGCCTCGTTCATCAAGCCGCCGCCGTTGCCACGCAGGTCCAGCACCACGCCCTTCATCTCGGGTTTCTCCTTCTTGAGGCTTACAAATGCTTCACGCACATGCTTTGCTGCATCGGTGGTAAACTCGTCGAGCTTTATATAACCCACATCCTTCTTTTCGCCCACGAAGCCGAAGTAAGGCACATTGGGCAGCTTGATTTCTGCGCGTTTCACCGTGCAGTCGAACTCCTTGCCGTCACGTTCCAGGCGCAACGCCACACTGGTGCCGGCCTGGCCGCGCATAGCGCTGCTCACATCGGCCGTGGTCTTGCCGCGGGTGCTCTGGCCGTCCACCGCCACTATGCGGTCGCCAGCCTTTATACCCGCCTCTGCGGCAGGCAACCCCTCATATGGTTCGCTGATATACACCGAGTCGCCACGCTGCACAATCAGCGACCCGATGCCGCCATACTGGCCCAGGAGTTGCAACTTCACATCCTCCATCTGGCTTTCGGCATAGTAGTTGGTATAGGGGTCCAGCGAGGCCAACATGGCGTCGATGGCCACCTTGATGGTCTTGCCAGGGTCGACGTCGTCAACATAGTTCAAGTTGAGGTTCTTGTAGACATCTGCAAATATCTCCAGGTTCTTGGCTATCTCAAAGCCACGGTCGGTCTGTGCTCTCAACGGTGCCGCCATCCACACCAGCAGCCCCACAAGCCCGATTATAACAGTCTTCTTCATTATCCAATAGGAATTGCTTACCCTCATAACACAAAAAGGCAACATTTATTGTGTCGGGGCAATAAAATAGCGACAACTGTCGCTGTACTCAGCCGATAAACTCTAAATCTCCACCATCTTCTTCTCGAAGCCTGCTATGGTGAGCTCTTCGGGACTGACAAACCAGAGTACGTCGCCGTGTTTGAAGACGGTGCCACGCGGAGGATTGACAATCTTCTCGTAAGTGACGGCGCCCCCATCCTCTTGCGAGGCCACCTGGCGCTCTATGGCGATGACCATCACGTGGTGCTTGGTGGCGAGGATTGAAGTGCCGATTACCATGCCGCAGAGGGGGCCTCCCGCCTCCACACGGTAGCGGTACATGTGCATCTCGTGGTCGGTGTGGTCGTGCACCAGCATGTCGGCCTCCTTCTCGATATCGGCACGTATGGCGCTGACCTGTTCTTCGGTGCCTATGACCGTCACCACGTCGGCAGGCATCAGTATCTCGTCGCGGCCCGGCAGGTCTATGATCTGTTCGCCTCGCTCTATGGTGACGATATTGGCGCCATAGCGGTCGCGAAGGTCATTCTGGGCAAGTGTCTTGCCTGCCAGTGGCGATGCCGCCGTCATGCGCAGTCGCTCCATGGCAAACTCGTTCTCCATGCCGGCGGGGATATGGAACGAGGCCTGGGCCTGACGCGAGTTGAAGTTCTTGGTGAACCGCTCCTCTATCTGCACGTAGAAGCCGTCGGCGCGGCGCGAGAAGAGCACCACACCCACCACGATAATGGCCAGCACCATAAGGAAGCCCACCGCCATATCCACATAGCCGCCGATGATTATACCCACACTCAGCAGCGCCACAAAATAGCGTAGCACTAGCATCGGTATCACCACTGCCTGGCTGAAACGGTAAGTGTCGAACATCTCCTTTATCTTCTTCTTGCTGACGTTCTTCACAGCCACAGCCCACAGGAACGGCGACATAAGCACAAGGGTGCCTATCAAGCCCAGCAACCGGCTCCATATCTGTGGTATGCCGAGGTCGGCGAAGAGGCGGTCGAGGAAAGGCCTCAATATGCCGATTGAGAGCAGCGAGACCGCCGTCAGGATGATGCCATAGAGCAGGATGTTGATGAGCTGCTTGCGGATAAAACTGCCTATGGTAGCCTTGCTGTCGTCGTCGCCACCCGAATTCTCGCTGTAGCGGTTCAGGCGGTCCTTGAACTTGGCGGGCAGCCGCGGCTCCACCTTGTTGTAGAAAGGCAGGGCCCCTTTTATCATATACGGGGTGACGAAGGTGGTGAGGATAGACACCGAGACAATGATGGGATAAAGGTTCTTGTCAATGACACCATAGCTCAGGCCCAGGCCTGCGATGATAAACGAGAACTCACCAATCTGGCAGAAGCAGAAACCACTCTGCACCGCCGTCTTCAGTGGCTTGCCGCTGAGCAGCACGCCGGTGGTGGCTGCAAGGCTCTTGAAGACGATAATGCTGAGGGCTATGACAAGCACCGTGAGCCAGTGTTTCCCCAGCACAGCAGGCTGCACAAGCATACCTACCGAGACAAAGAAGACGGCGCTGAAGAGGTTCTTCAGGGGGGTGATGAGACGGTGTATGACATCGGCCTCGATGGTCTCGGCCAATATGGCACCCATCACAAAAGCCCCGAGGGCGGTGCTGAAGCCGGCCTTGGCAGCCAGCACCACCATGCCGAAGCAGAGTCCCACCGCCACCAGCAGCAGGGTCTCCTCGGTCATGTACTTGCGCATCCAGCGCAGGAAGGTCGGTATCAGGTAAATGCCGAAGACAAACCAGGCAATGAGGAAGAACACCAGCTTCACCATACTCATGGCCAGCTGGCCACCGTCGAAGGTGCGGCTCACCGCGATAGTGCTCAGCACCCCCAGCAGGAGGACCGCGATCAGCGCCGCGACCACCAGCACCGGCGTCACCGTCTAGGCGAGATGGTGCGGGTTGAGCTGCACG
>JAEEGG010010838.1_pt1 | contig 20023 bp, 11 predicted proteins | sample 9134161 | NCBI WGS metagenome assembly JAEEGG01 (sample SAMN16246543, study PRJNA631951) | gut metagenome | biome: gut microbiome; feature: rumen; material: CR-attached | host: Bos | place: Iran: Karaj | collected 2018-10 | reverse complement strand
TGGCATTCAGCACTACGCTGTGTGCCCAAAACAACATTACGGTTACGGGAACAGTTTCAGATGCTAGCGATGAACCATTAATTGGTGCTTCGGTAGTGGTGAAGGGACAAACTTCCCTGGGTACAATTACCGATTTTGATGGTAACTTCACCTTGAAGGTTCCATCGGAATCTACGGTTCTGGTGGTTTCCTATGTGGGTATGACCACAAAGGAAATCAGAGTTGGTAAACAGCGTGATTTCAAGATTACGTTGGCTGACGACACCCAGTTGGAAGAAGTCATCGTGGTCGGTTACGGCCAGCAGAAAAAAGCCTCGGTTGTGGGGTCTATTACCCAGACCACAGGTGCTGTGCTGGAACGTGCCGCAGGTATCTCAGACGTAGGTGCTGCTCTGGCAGGTAACCTCCCTGGTGTTGTTGCTGTTCAGGGCAACGGTCAGCCTGGTGAGGAAGAGCCCGACATCACCATTCGTGCCGCTTCTTCTTGGAACAATGCTGCGCCGCTTGTACTTGTCGACGGTATTGAGCGTCCAATGAGTTCGGTAGATGTTGCTTCTGTACAGAGCATTTCTGTACTGAAGGATGCTTCTGCTACGGCTGTGTATGGTGTGAAGGGTGCTAATGGTGTTATCCTGATTACCACCAAACGTGGTCAGGAAGGTCGTGCTAAGATTACCGCTACTGCCAATGTTATCATGAAGATTCCTTCTAAGCTTCCTAACAAGATGGATTCTTATGATGCTTTGATTGCACGTAACAATGCCATTGAACATCAGTTGAGCCTCGATCCAGGCGCTTGGGACTACATCCGTTCGATGGATTTCATAGGTAACTATCGCAATCAGATTACGCAGGAGCAGCGTGAGCGCTATCCTAATGTAGACTGGCAGAAGGAACTGTTCAAGGACTACTGTATGTCTTACAATGCCAATGTCAATGTTAGTGGTGGTACCAAGTTTGTGAAGTACTTCGCCAGCATCGATTTCGCCAGTGAGGGTGACCTCTTTAGAATTATGAATAGTAATCGTGGTTATGAAGGTGGTTTCGGTTATAATAGAATTAATGTACGAAGCAACCTTGACTTCCAGATTACCAAGACTACTGTGCTGAAAGTGAATATTTTCGGTTCTAACGGACAGCGTAAGCACCCGTTGGCTAACTCTGGTGATATATGGCAGGAACAGCAGCGTTGGGCTGGTGCTTACAATATTGCTCCTGACGTATTCCTTCCTCAGTACAGCGATGGTACATGGGGCTATTATCCCGATGCTTCCAATGTCAGCAACTCTGCAGAGAACATTGCACTGGCAGGCTATCAGACTGACTCACATACCCGCATCAATACCGACTTCTCTTTGGATCAGGACCTGAGCTTTATCACGAAGGGATTGAATTTCCACGGTATGATTTCTTGGGACAATAACTTCGTTGAGGCTGGTCGCGGTGTAAACGACTTGTATAACAATGCGCTTCGTAAGCACATTGATCCTATGACGGGTATTGCAACTTACAGTCCGATTTATGAAGGAGAAAGCCGATTTGATTATCAGCAGCCCATTAAGTGGACGCATCAGGCAGGTACTGTTAATAACTGGCAGACAACCCGTAACTTGAATTATCAGTTGCAGCTCAACTGGGCTCGCAAGTTTGGTAAGCACGATGTTACTGCCATGGGACTTTTCGCTCGTCAGGAAACGGCTTATGGTAGTGAGATTCCTCACTATCGTGAGGACTGGGCTTTCCGTGCTACCTATAACTACAATGGCCTGTATTTCGTAGAGTACAATGGTGCTTACAACGGTTCTGAGAAATTCTCTAAGGACAACCGATTCGCCTTCTTCAACTCAGGTGCTATCGGATGGTTGGCTAGTGAGGAGAAATTCTTCCAGCCTATTAAGAAGTATGTGGATATGCTGAAGTTCCGCGCTTCTTATGGTGAGATTGGTGACGATAATGTCAGCCAGGTACGTTGGCTCTATATGAGTGCTTATGCAATGGGCGATAAGATGCGACTCAATCAACGCTATCCAGGCGTGGAGCAACCCTATAATATTTATTATGAGAGCATGATTGGTAACCCGGATATCCATTGGGAGAAAGTTACTAAATGGAACTATGGTGTTGATTTCGGTATTCTCGGAGGTTTGTTCACCGGTAGTCTTGATTTCTTCCGTGACAAGCGTACAGATATTCTTTTAACAGGTTCTAGCCGTAACTCGGTTCCTTCTTATTTCGGTGCCTCTCCTGCAACGGTTAATGCGGGTATTGTGAAGACGCATGGTTATGAGTTAACTTTGCGCTTCAACAAGGTGCTGGCTAACAAGATGCGTTTCTGGGCCGACATGAACATGACCCATGCAGTCAATGAGATTGAGGTTAAGGACGATCCTGAGTTGCTTCCTGCTTATCGTAAAGAGGCTGGCTATTCTATTGGTCAGGTTAGATCCTATTTGGATAATGGTTTCCTGAACACCTATGATGACATCTATGGTGCTCCTCGTTTCGATACCAACGATCAGATGCGTTTACCAGGTGACTACTATATTGTCGACTTCAATGGCGATGGTGTTATTGATCAGAATGACTCAGCTCCCTATGGTTATTCTTCTACTCCTCAGAATACTTACAATGCTACCATTGGTTGGGAATGGAAGGGCTTTAGCTGCTTCGTTCAGTTCTATGGTGTTACGAATGTTACCCGTGAGGTAACCATGACCGATTTTAACAATCAGTTGAATACTGTTTATGAATCAGGTTCATGGTGGACCAAGGATAATTCAGGTGCTGAGGTTCCTCCCTCACGCTGGGCTATGTCGCAGGCTCCTTATATTAATGGTACGCGCTATTTGTACGATGGTAGCTTCATCCGTCTGAAAAATGCAGAGATAGCTTATACCTTTACCAATATGCCTTGGATGAAGAGGGCAGGTTTGGAGAGCCTCCGTCTTTATGTCAGCGGTAACAACCTTTGGCTGTGGACCCGTATGCCTGATGACCGTGAGAGTAACCTCGGTGGATATTCTGGTGGCGGCGGTGCCTACCCGACAGTTCGTCGTATCAACTTCGGTATCAAGTTAGGATTCTAAACGATAATGATAACGAAAACTTTAACACAATGAAAAAGTATCAAATTATATATAGTGTTCTGGCAGTTGTTCTGGCTTGGGGCATGACCTCCTGTACCGATTATCTCGATAAGGAGGGCGACTCAACCATTACAGAAGAAGTAGCCTTTAAGAACTTTCATAATTTCCAGGGTTTTATAGATGAAATCTATAACTGTATCCCTAACAAGGTGAACGTAAACTATACCGTTTCGTTCAACTGGGGTGATGATGAAATCCTCAATACAGGTGACGGTAATGGCCATTTTACCAGTAAGGTTGATAATGGAAACTTCCGTAACTGGTCGCAGGATAACCAGAACTGGCTTTATCGTTCAAATGCTGATAGCAAAGTGATTGACGTTAAGCGCCATGCTCTTTGGAACCATGCTTGGTATTGCATTCGTAAAGCTAACTTGGGTATTGCAAATCTTGACAAGATGGTTGGAACTCAGGAAGAGAAAAACCTGATTGCCGGTCAACTCTATTTCTTCCGTGCTTGGTGGCTTGAGGAGATGATGCAGTGGTGGGGTCCGCTACCTTATCTAGATCATGCAATTGGTGCAAGCGAAGAGATGAGATTCCCTCGTCCTACTTATCAGGAGGCAGCAGAGAAATGTTATGCTGATTTCCACAAGGCAGCTGAGTTATTGCCCGTAAACTGGGATAATACAGCTCCAGGACGCCAGACATCCAGTGAAAACAACAAGTTGCGCGTTACCAGAATGGCAGCTCTTGGTTATGCAGGTAAGGTGCTGTTGTGGGCTGCTTCGCCTTTGATGGAGAATGGTGCTCAGTTAGGAGCCTTAAAGAATGGTAATACTTATAAGTATAATACCGCTTTGGCCCAGCGCGCAGCAGATATCTTTGGCGAATTGCTGACCTTGGTAGAGAGTGGAACAACTCCTCTTGAACTGGCTGAATTCTCCTTTGATGATGTCTATAACCATAAGGCAACAAAGGCTGCCGAGAATAATAGCTATTCAAACCTTTTCTATACAACGAACCTTGGATGGGCTATACCTGGTTTGAATGAAGCCATCTTCCGTGGTGGAGCTGGTGACTCCAGAGGATATAATGACTGTACGCTTTTCCAGTTTGCCAAGACATGGGGACCTAAGAACGATAATCTTATTCCTGATGACAAAGTGGTACATCATCCCACTGCCAACTATGTCAATTATGCCTATGGAATGGCAGATGGAACGCCTGCTTACATTCTGGAGAATGGCCAATGGGTTCCCAATACGCCTGCAAAGGGTGGTAGTTTCGATGTTGAGCACCCGTTCCAGAATCGTGACCCACGTTTCTACCATGACATCATATTCGACGGATTCAGATATGTGGAGACGGATATTCCTAATGCAGACATGAAACAGAAATATCAGTATAGCCGTTTGTATACGGGGGGTAATGTGCGTGAAGCAACTCTGTCAAGTCGCACAGGTTATTTTACTCAAAAGTTGATACCTCATCAGTGTAATAATTATGATAATGGACTCAATTGGGGTACAAATATTTCATCTTATTTGACTTATATGCGACTAGCTGATATCTACTTGATGTATGCCGAGGCAGGAGCTGCTGTCAGTGGCGCCACCTTTAAGTCATCCAATTACAACAAGACTGCGGAAGAAGCCATTAACGTTCTTCGCGACCGTGTTGGTGCAGGACACGTAGCTGTTGGCCTTGATAAGAATAAGTTCATGGATGAGGTTCGTCGTGAGCGTGCATGTGAGTTGGCCTTTGAGGGCTTCCGTTTCAATGACCTCCAGCGTTGGTTGCTCTTGACAGAGAAACCTTATACAGTCAAGACTTCTCAGGAATTTGACCGTGCAGAGCCCGATAGTTACTTCGAGGAAGGCAATGATCCTAAAGACGCTAAGGTGAATAATTGGAGAGACGAAGTCATTCTGGAGCGCAACTATGGTAAGAAGCACTATTGGTTCCCCTTACTCGACAAGGATGTATATCTTTATGCTGAATTCCCACAGAATTATGGATGGAGTAACTAAACGTTAACGAAAACAAAACGAAATAAGGTATGAAAAAACATATATTATTAGGTACGTTCCTCCTTGCCTTGCCGTTGGCAGTGGCTGCTCAGGATGTGGATTCGACGCTGGTGCCAGTGGCATTTGGTCAGAAGTCCATCAATGAAACGCTGGGTGGTGTATCAACGGTAAACGTCAGAGAACTGACCGAAAAGAACTACAATACCTATGCACTCGATAATATGCAAGGCTATGTAGGTGGTTTCAACGGCGCCTCACTTTGGGGTGTTAGTGACTATCTGGTATTGGTAGATGGAACTCCACGCGATATTAACAATGTGAAGCCCGATGAGATTGAACAGATTTCTTTCCTCAAGGGTGCCCAGGCTGTCGTACTTTATGGTAGCCGTGCTGCTAATGGTGTGATTCTCGTTACAACCAAGCGTGGTAAGGCAGCTCCATTGAATATCGATGTACGTATTAACACGGGTTGGGATGTTGCCAAGTCTTTCCCCGAGTATCTGAGTTCCGCAGAGTACATGACGCTTTACAACGAGGCTCGTGCCAACGATGGCTTGGCTCCTCTTTACAGTGCTACAGATATCTATAATTACGGCAGTGGTAGTAACCCTTACCGTTATCCGAATGTAGATTTCTATTCTTCTGACTATGTCGGCAAGAGCCGTAACCGCACGGATGCTAATGTTGAGATTAGCGGTGGTGGTGAGTTTGCCAAGTTCTATGCCAATGTCGGTTACTACCGTATGGGCGACTTCCTGAAGTTCGGTGAGGCTAAGAACAATTATACGGAGCGTTTCAACGTTCGCGGTAATGTGGACCTCAAGTTGAACGACATGATTTCTGCCTACGTAAATGCTAATGTATCATTCTACGACTCCAAGAGCCCGGTAGGTGCTAACTATTGGACAGCAGCAACCACGCTTCGTCCGAACCGTGTTACTCCGCTGATCCCGATGAGTTACATTGATCCGAATGCAAAGGCCGCTCTTGACGAACTGGGTGCTAGTGAGAACATCTTTGATGGTAGTTTCCTTGGTGGTACACAGGCTGATATGACCAACGTCTTTGCATCCTACTTAGCAGCAGGCAAGAGCAAGTACACCAGCCGTCAGTTCCAGTTTGATGCTGGTATCAATTTCGACCTCAATTCTCTGTTGCAGGGCTTGAAGTTGTACACCCAGTTCTCTGTGGACTATGCCACAACCTATAACACCTCCTATAACAATGACTATGCCACCTATGCTCCGACTTGGAGTAATTATAATGGCAAGGATGTTATTATTGGCTTGACGAAGTACGGTGAGGACAAGCGCTCGGGTGTTCAGAACATCTCAGGTTCTACCTCTAATCAGGTGATGAGCTTCAATGCTCATCTGGATTATGTCCGTACGTTCGATGATGTTCACAACATTGATGCCAAGTTCGTGGTAAATGGCTTCCAGTTGACATATTCTGGTCAGTACCACAAGCAGAGCAATGCCAACCTAGGTATTCAGTTGGGCTACGACTATGCTAAGAAGTACTTTGCTAACTTCTCTGCTGCTATCGTTCACTCTTCCAAACTGGCTGAGGGACATCGTGAGGCCTTCTCACCCTCGTTCTCACTCGGTTGGAATGCCGCCCGTGAAAGCTTCATGGAAGGTAGCATCTTCGACGATTTGATGCTCAGCGCCAGCTACAGTGTATTGAATACCGACCTGGGTATCGATAACTACTATATGTATCAGGGCTATTATACCCAAAATGGTGACTATGGTGGTAGCTGGTATGATGGCCAGACCATTCAGTCGACTAAGAAGGTGAATGGTACGAATGAAGATTTAGGCTTTATAAAGCGTAAGGAGTTCTCTATCAACTTGAAGGCTTCCTTGCTGAAGCACATGTTGACAGCTGACCTCTCGTTCTTCCACAGCAAGACAAGTGACAGAGTGATTAACGCAACGGCACTCTATCCCAGTTATTTCCAGGTTTACTATCCGGAAGGTAAATTCTTGCCTTATGTGAACAACGACGCAGATAGTCGTACAGGTTTTGACTTCTCGCTGAATTTCAAGAAAAAGTTTGGTGAGGTGGACTTCCAAGCAGGTTTGAATGGTACCTATTATACGACCAAGGCTGAGACTCGTGCTAATGATATCAACTATACAGATGGTTACCAGAAGCGTGAGGGTAAGGCGCTGGATGCTATCTGGGGTTATGAGTGCCTCGGTTTCTTCTCAAAGAATGACTTCTCTTATGATGAAGCAGGTAATCAAGTTGGTTATGCCGATGGCGTACCCAGTCAGGCTAAGCTGAGCGCTAATGTTAAGCCTGGTGATCTGAAGTATAAGGACCAGAACGGTGACGGTATTATCGATGAGCAAGACCAGATTGACCTGGGAAAGGGTGGCTGGTATGGCAATCCGTTCACACTCGGTCTGAACCTCTCTGCCAAGTATAAGGGCTTCACGCTCTTCGTTCTGGCTACAGGTGGTTTTGGTGCCAAGGCTATCAAGGGTCAGCGTAATGGTAGTACTGATCCTTACTATTGGATTGCTGGTGAGAATAAGTATTCTGCTGTTGTTCGTGGTCGTTGGACGGAGGAAACTGCTGCTACCGCCACTTATCCTCGTCTGACCACTCAGAGTGGTGCAAACAACAATACCACTTCTGACTTCTGGCTGTACAAAACTGACCGTTTCAACTTGGCTAAGGTTCAGTTAACTTATGACTTCCCCACACAGTGGTTCCAGAAGACTCCTATCCGTGCCCTTTCGGCTTACGTGAGCGGCAGCAATCTGCTGACTATCGCCAAGGAACGTGAGTTGTTGGAGTTGAATGTGGGCAGTGCTCCCCAGACTCGTTTCTACAACTTAGGTGTTAAGGTTTCATTCTAAATTTGTAAACACAATGAAAAAGATATTTTTTATTTCAATATTAGCAGCATCGACTGTTTTCACCAGTTGTGACGACCTGCTGGAGCCGGCTATTGAGAATCATCGTCAACTTGACGATATGTACACCAATCCGGCTTATGCGCAGGGACTGATGAATCTGGTCTATATATTGATGCCTTATTCTAATAATTCTGTCAGTGATGTGGCCACCGATGATGCCGTGACTAACGATCGCGCCAGCAACTATCTTCGTATGGCAACAGGTTCGTGGGCTTCTGATATGGATCCGATGAGTCAGTGGCAGAATCGCTATAATGCCATCAACTACCTGAACATTATCCTGGAGAACAGTGATAAGGTGACATGGGTTGAAGGTAATAAAGCTTTAAGCGCCATGTACAATGACCGTTATAAGGGTGAAGCTTATACGTTGCGTGCCCTTCACTATTATTTCCTGCTCCGTGCCCATGCCGGAAAGACAGCTGATGGCCGTTTCTTGGGTGTCCCCTTGTTCCTGAAAGGTCAGGACGCAGAGACTCCTAAGGAGGAGATGAATAAAGCTCGTAACACTTTCAAGGAGTGCTATGACCAGATGATGGCAGATATTAACATGGGTATTGAGTTGTTGCCTGTAGCTGATGGCGATATTGCCTCTGATAATGATGTTCCAGCGAAGTACAAACAAATGGGTGGAACCGCTGCTGATTACAATCGTGCCTTTGGTAATCACATGAAAGGTAAAATCACCTCTCCTGTTGCAGAAGGTATCCGTGCTCAAATTGCTTTCTTGGCTGCCAGCCCGGCATTCAGCGAGGCATCTGGTGTAACATGGACGCAGGCTGCTGATTTTGTGGCTGTCTCATTGGATCGCATTGGTGGTGTTGCCGGTATGGATCCCGATGGTTGGAAGTGGTTTACCAATACTTCTTTCATTGACAACATGAAGCAGGGCGATATGCCTAAAGAGGTTTTATGGCGAGGTACCCGTGAAGATGCTAGTTCGTCCAGAGAGACAGATTGTTATCCTCCCTCATTGTATGGTAACGGACGTATCAACCCGACCCAGAATCTGGTAGATGCTTTCCCCATGGCTAATGGTTATCCTATTACTGAGGCTGCTAATTACAATCCTCAGGATCCCTATACTGATCGTGACCCTCGTTTGGCTGCCTACATATTGCTGAACGAAAGCAAGATGGGTAAAGAGGATAAGACCATAGTCACGGGAACCTATGGTACAAACTACGATGCGTTGAACCGTGAGAATGGGTCTTCTACTCGTACCAGTTATTATTTGCGCAAAGGTCTTCGTCCAGATGTGAACCTCAATCCGAGCAGCCCGGCTGGTCAAGTCCACTATATCGCACGTATCCGCTTTACCGAGTTGTTCCTCGACTATGCTGAGGCTGCCAATGAAGCTTGGGGACCAACTGGAAAGGGTACTCATGACTACTCAGCCTATGATGTTATCAAGGCTCTCCGTCATCGTGCTGGGGTAGGTGGTGATGATGATCCCTATTTGGAGCAGTGCGCTGCTAATAAGGAAAGGATGCGTGAGCTGATTCGCAACGAGCGTCGTTTGGAACTTTGCTTTGAGAACCATCGTTTCTATGACCTGCGTCGTTGGAATGTTACTTTGAACAAGCTCAACGAGACTGCTCAGGGCATGCAGATTGACAAACAGGCTGACGGAACTTTGAAGTACACCGTTCTGCCTAATGTGGAAGTACGTGGTTATAAGAATTATATGTATTATGGCCCAATCCCCTTTGTCGAGACACAAAAATTCAATGCGCTTGAACAGAATGATGGATGGCGATAACTAACAATGTAAAATTCTAAAAAAAATTATGAATAAGAAAGTATTATATAGTTGCAGCATGTTGATGATTGCCTTGCTGCTGACTGCTTGTAAGAACGGTGATGCTGACTTCCCCGACTATAGTGAAGGTGTTTCCGTCTATTTTGCCAATCAGTCACCTGTACGTACTCTGGTGATGGGTGAGGACGAGTATGACACATCGCTCGATAATCAGCATAAGTGCCAAATCCAGGCTACGATGGGTGGCAGCTACAATGGTCGTGACATCACTCTGGAGTTGGAAGTAGATAATTCGCTTTGCAACAATCTTTACTTCGCTGATAATGAGGAACCGGTATTGCCCATGCCCAAGGAATATTACGACTTGTCGTCTACTACTATGCGCTACGAGGGCTTTGTAGGAAAGATTGAGGTAACGCTGAAAGATGCCTTCTTCAATAATCCCAAGGCGCTGACGGCTAACTATGTGATTCCTATCTATATCAAGAATCAGGTAGGAGCAGACAGAATTCTTAGTGGCGAAACCCTGATTGAGGGTGAGGAGCCTCAGCGCACAGATGCTTCCCGTTGGAATAAACAGCCTCAGGATTATACACTTTACTGTGTGAAGTATATCTGTAAGTATGATGCTAACTACCTGCGTCGTGGTTCAGACCAGATTACTGTTGGTGGAACTACTACGACTGTAACACGTAACAAGGGCCAATGGGAGAGCGAAGAGGTGAAGAAAGATATTTCTACACTCTCTCTGAATGCCATTAAGTATCCTGTATCATATAATGTGAATGGTACTACAAAGGCTTGTGATCTGAAGATTACTTTCGGCAACGACGATAAGGTAACCTCTATCGTTTCACTTACTGATGGTGTGACAGTAACAGCCGGTTCTGGTGAATACAAGACGAAATCTGAGATTAAGGCTTGGAACAACAAGGATCGTGACGGACTCTATCTCGACTATACCATTGATTTTGGTGGTGGAATCACGGTTAAGACCAGCGATGTACTCTGCTGGCGCGATCGTGGTATCACTAAGGAAGAGTTTGCTTTCGTTTACAAAAAATAACCAAACAAATAGTAAATGATTATGAAACAATATAAATCAATCATCGTAGCCGCAGCAGCTTTGGCTGTCGTATCCTGTGCTGATGAGAAGATGCAGGCATTCCAGACTGTGGATCCTAATTCTGAGCATACTGCACAATATGCCTATCTGAACGACTATGCAGATTTGAAGTCATACACTAATCCAAAGGCCTCCTCAACTTTCAAGTTGGGAGGCGCTATGGAGGCGGGCGACTTCAATAAGAAGGAGCAATATTATGCGCTTGGGGTTGCCAACTTCAATGAAATCGTAGCAGGCAATGCCATGAAGATGGCATCTTGCATCGGAGATAAAGGTGAGATGAACTTCACTACTGTTACAGAATTTGTTAATAATGCTACTGAGGCAGGGTTGAATGTCTATGGACATACGCTGGCTTGGCACGCTCAGCAGCCTGTGAAGTGGCTGAATTCTTTGCTTGCCGATCGTGAGATTGTTATTGACCCGGATGAAAAAGTTAATGTTATCGACTACTCTCTCGATTGTGGTACTTTGACTCATTATGATTGGACTGGAATCCCTGCATCAGTTGTAACAACATGGGGTAAAGATGGTACAATGGAAATTTACAATCCAGAACCTATTGATCCTTGGTATGTGCTTCAGTATTGGCTTGTAAGTGGTATTTCATTGACTGAGGGCAAAGAGTATACTATGAAAATCAATATGCGAGTTGAGGGCGAGAGCAGTGCAAATATTCGCTTCAAACTCGGTAGCTGGGGTGGTGGATATGAAAAAAGTTTCACTGTTGATCCATCTGCTGACTTCCAGGAAATTGTCTTTGCTGTCACTCCAACAATGGCATCGAATGGTCTCTTCTTCCAGCATGGAGATTTCGCCGGTACGGTGATTTTCAAGTCAATTGAAATTTCTCATTCAGAAGCTCCAGTTTTCGAGAAAGCTATACCAATTATCAATAATGGTGATGCAGAGGGTGATGATGTCACTAACTTCTATTCAGCTGAGTGTCAACTGAAAGGTAATAATGGTTGTAACATCGCTGAAGGTGTCGGTTATAACGGAACCCGCGGATTCGTAGTTGATGGTACAAAAAATCCTAGTGCAGCAAATAACTGGGATACTCAGTTCTTTGTCTATGCTAGCGAGCCTTTGAAGGTGGGTGACAAGATTCATTTCTCCTTTAGGTATCGTGCAGATGTAGCAGCAGGCTCAGAATGTCAGACCCACCATGCTCCAGGTGCTTATATATTCTGGAATGCTGGTAATAATCTTGCTGTTAACTTTACCAATGAATGGCAGGTTTATGACATGACATTTGTAATTACGGAAGGAATGCTTGCGTCAGATCCTCCTTCGGAAGATATGCAGACCTTCGCATGGAACCTCGCAGTATTAAGATCGGAGAACAAGTACTATTTCGATGACATTGTCATGGAGAAGTTGATAAAGACAAATACTGATCCTTTGACTCCTCAGGAGAAAAAGGATACGCTGACTTGGGCTATGGATAAGTGGATCAAGGGCATGATGGAAGCTTGCGAGGGTAAGGTAAAGGCATGGGATGTTGTCAACGAGGCCATCTCAGGTGGTGATCCCACTAAAGGACAAATTGATGCTGAAGGTGTTTATAAACTCCAACATGCCGACGAAGAAAATCCAGATCCAAACAGTTTCTTCTGGCAGGATTATCTGGATGATTACGATTACGTCCGCACAGCAGTTAAGCTGGCTCGTGAGTATGGTCCTGAGGATATCAAGTTATTTATCAACGACTATAACCTTGAGAGCAACTGGGATGATAACGGCAAGTTGAAGAGCTTGATTAAATGGATTGAGCGTTGGGAGTCTGATGGCGTTACCAAGATTGACGGTATCGGAACTCAGATGCACATCTCTTGTTACGCTGATGAGGCTGTTCAAAATAGCAAGAAGAATGCTATTGTCAACATGCTGACACTGATGGAGAACTGGTGTGCTGCTGGTACGGGTCGTTATGCCCGTATCTCTGAGCTCGACATGGCTTACGTCAGTGGTTTCGATGCTGATGGTAAAGATATCACAGTGAAGACTCCTGATATGACCGAAGAGCAACACCATGCTATGGCTGATCTTTACCAGTTCGTTATCGAGAAGTACTTCGAGATTATCAAACCCGAACATCAGTGGGGTATTTGCCAGTGGTGTCTGACTGATAGCCCTGCCAATAGCCACTGGCGTCCAGGTTTGGCTACTGGTTTGTGGAGTGAGAATTTCTACCGCAAGCATACCTATGCAGGATTTGCAAATGGTCTTGCTGGTAAGTAAAGATATTACCCCTAAAAGGTAATTTTTAGAACTTTACATGTGTTGGAGCCTGTGTCTGTGAAGATACAGGCTCCTTTTTATATCGAATAATAGAATATGGAAACCTATTAGTACTTTATCTTAAAATAGTCGAGTAAGGCTTTGTACTGATCCTGAGCAGTTAGGCAGGTGTCTGTTAGAAATCCGTTTACATGTCCCCACTCTCGCAAACCGCGATAATAAAACAGTTTGAGCTCATCAGTAATGATGAAGGGCACAATACCATTAGCCAGACATTCCTTAAACATTAACAGGCGTCCCACACGACCATTTCCGTCCTGAAAAGGATGTATCTGTTCAAAACGGACATGGAAATCGATAATGTCTTCTATAGTTTTTTGCTTTCTGTGATGATAGTCGCTAATCAAAGCTTTCATCTGGCGATGTACGTCTTTGGGAGGACGTGTATCCTGTCCTCCCACTTCATTGGCCAAACATTTGTATTCGCCGACTACAAACCAGTCTTTACGGCTGTCGGATGTGCTAGTTTTCAAGAGAAAATGAAGTTGCTTGGCAAAAGACTCCGTCAATGGTTCATCCGCATGATCAATAATGTAATCTATACATCGGAAATGATTAACTGTCTCTACAATGTCATCCACATTGATAGACTGATCAGTAATCCCGATGGTATTTGTCTCAAAGATATATCGCGTCTGATCATGAGTTAGACGGCTACCTTCTATATGGTTAGAGTTGTAGGTCATATCAATTTGTGTTCGATGGTATATGCCCCCTTTTAAGTGTGAAGCTTTCTGTTCACGAAGCATTGTCAACAAGGGTGACAGCTTCTTTTTGGCTGCTCCGCGTTGAGGTAAAACGGCATCTTCAGGGATGTTCCAAGTCTTACCCAAGAGAAAAGCGCCTTCAATCTTACCACAAGCACAGTAGTTACGGGCTGTACGTTCTGAGATTCCGAACTTATCGGCAAACTGCGTGACTGATATATACTTCTTCATCTTCTATCGGCAAGTTTTTCCTTGATTTCTACTGCAAAGATACTAAATTTTGCCGATACCGGCAAGTTTTTCCTTCAAAAGTTCTCGCTAGGTGAGAACTTTTTATATTGAATTATAGAATTTGTATAATTGAAATTGTTCTATGCGTCCGTCCGTTCGGACTGTCAGTCCGAACGGGACGGACTGCGAGTCCGTGCCCGTCGGACTGATGATTTGCATTAATGAAACGGATGGCTCTAATAGAATAAAGAATCTTTAATTGGCAATAACCAACCCTTATTGGGCAATAACCAACCAGTATTGCAAAATAACCCTCACATCCTAACGTTTTCGCTGGGGAAGCCTTTGTACAGAGGGGTTGAGGCACGTTAGGGAGAAGAGGTTTGGGGTAACGTCTCCCTAACGTTTTTGAGGGCTGTCACTCACCTTATTTATTATATGGCAGAATTAGCAAATAAAGGACAAAAAAAACGTGAGTTTTTGTGGGAAAATACTTGCATATCACAATTTTTTTTATTACCTTTGCATTGCATTTCGAAAGAGTGCAAGTTGGGATAATGGGAATCATGGAGAACACAGGAAAAACACCATGAAAAACCAGCCAATAACGTATTTTATAAACCATTAAAACTAAAAGTAAACTATGGAAGAAAACTCCTTAGTGGTGGTTGAACAGCCCCAAAATGTTCAAAATGAGAGTGTGCTTATCATTGAGCAATTTCTGAACGACAACTACCGTCTGCGACGCAACATGCTGAGCGGAAAGGTTGAATTCAAGATCAGAGCTGAGGTGACAGCTGACTATCGTCCGCTGACGCAGGAAGCCCTGAACAGCATCATTATCCGAGCCCTGCGTGAGGGATTGGACGATGAGTGCAACCCCAAGGCTGACATCACTATGTATGTCAACTCTGAAGAGGTGCGCATGTACAATCCTGTGCTGGATTTCTTGAACGACCTGCCCAAGTGGGACGGACAGAACCATGTAGCCAAGTTGTTCTCGCGTTTGCCTGGCCTCAGTTCAGAGCAACTCGCTTTCATGGCTGTCTGGCTACGTGCAACGGTAGCCCATTGGCTACAGCTTGATACGCTGCACGGCAACGAGGTGGTTCCTGTGCTGATTGGTGCGCAGGGGTGTGGCAAGACTACTTTCTTGCGCCGATTGCTGCCTTGTCAGCTTCGCGAGTACTATCTGGATCACCTGAACCTGTCGAACAAATTCGATAAGGAGATGGCGCTGACGAACAACCTGCTGGTGAACCTCGACGAGCTCGAAGCCATCCGCCCCAGTCAGCACGCGGCGTTGAAGCAGACCTTGTCGAAGAACAAGGTGAACGGGCGTCCCATCTTCGGCAAGGCCCAGGACGACCGTCCCCGTTATGCTTCGTTCGTATCGACTACCAACAATCCGCATCCATTGACTGATGCAACGGGCAGTCGTCGCTACATCTGCCTGACTATTCCCAAGGGTCAGCTGATTGACAATGCTGGCGACATTGACTATGAGCAGTTGTACGCCCAGCTGTTGTACGAAATCCGTGAGCTGAATGCTCCCTATTGGTTCAACAACGAGGAGGTGACCCGTATTCAGCAGCTGAACCTCGCCTATATGCAGCAGAAGGACATTGCAGAGATGGTGAAAGTCTGTTTCCGCAAGCCCAAGGAGGGTGAGAAGGTGAAGTCGATGAATACCACAGAGATGCTGGAGATTATCCGCGACGCATATCCCAACGTGACAGTCACGACGAAGGCAAAGGTAGAACTGGGACGTGCACTCGTCGCCCTCGACTACGAGCACAAGAGTCACAGTAACGTAGCGTATTACAAAGCCGTTCCACTCCATGTGGCGTGAGGGAAGAAAGGCAAAAACGTTAGGGAGACGTTACCCTAAAACGCTTTTCCCTAACGTGCCTCAACCCCACTGTACAAAGGCATTCCCGGCGAAAATGTTAAGATGTGAGGGACATTTTGAAATTCATTCAAAATTTAGGAACTAAAAGCAATTGAAATCATGAAGAATAAAGAAGAATGGTTAATCAAGCAGGCTAAAGAAGGCTATACCGTATGCTATATCGACCAGTGCCCATTGCACAACCAGTGCCTGCGATGGCTTGTAGGGCAGCACGTGCCCCATACCGCCAGTACCTACCGATGTGTCAATCCGCACTTCGAGGGTGTGGCGACTGCAGCCTGCCCGATGTATCGCAACGACCAGAAGGTACGCTTCGCCAAAGGTATGATGAAAACTTTCACAAGCGACATGCCCAGGCGCGTCGAGCCCGCCGTCCGTCAGGGTGTAATCGGCCTCACCAACCGCACTTACTATTTCGAGTATCGCAATGGTTCACGCCTCATCCCACCTGCTCTGCAGGAAGACATTCGTAACCTGTTCCGCACTAACGGATGGACAGAAGAAGTGAAATTCGACGGGTATGTAGAGGACTACGACTGGTAGGAAAAACGCAATTTGTTGTGAATTTGTTTGGATATTACATTTCTTTTTCGTATCTTTGCACATAATATTTGGTGTGTAATTTAATTAAATTTGGATTTATACATAATATATGGTGTGTAATAAATACATATTCGATCCCTATCCGCTACAAGTGACAATGCAGCGGTTGGCAGAAAATCTGAAGACAAGGCGTCTGGAAAAGAAACTTTCAACCAAGAGTCTGGCTGAGATGAGTGGTGTGCCAGCCTCCTCTATCCAACGTTTTGAGCTGAAACATGCCATTTCCTTAGAGTCGTACGTCAAACTGGCAAAGGCATTAGGTTATTCAGAAGAAATCATGCAATTGTTGGCGGAGCCCAAATACGACACGATGGAGGAATTGCTGGAAATCAATAAAAACCGGACTAGAAAGCGCGGCGTATGATACAGGATATACAAGCTGTTAGTGTGATGTATCATGGACGGAAGGTTGGTACGCTGTCTATGGGTTCAGGAAATATTTGTCAGTTCGAATATGATAAGGACTGGCTAGTTGACGGTTTCTCCATCTCTCCTTTAAAACTGCCTTTGAAATCTGGACTCTTTACGGCAGATTATCTGCCGTTTAATGGCAACTTTGGCATATTTGAGGACAGTTTGCCTGGAGGCTATGGCGAATATCTGTTACGAAAAGTTCTCAAAAAATCCGGAATAGACTATCAGCGGCTGACACCTGTCCAATGGCTGAGCATTATTGGAAACTCGGGTATGGGGGCACTTTGCTATGTGCCAGAGACAGGTTTGCACCAAGAGGAATCACAACTCACACTGGACGAGATGCAACAGATGGCATTGGATGTGTTATCGGAGAAGACAAACGATCATGCCGATTTGCTTTATTTTCAAAGCGGGAACTCGGGAGGTGTACGTCCTAAGTGTGTATTTACGGATGCAGATGGTCACTGGTTAGTCAAATTCAGACATACATACGATCCCAAGAATATGGGTGAAATAGAATATAAATATAATATGATGGCCAAAGCGTGCGGAATCGATGTCCCTGAGTTTAAACTGATGGAGGGGAAATATTTTGCAGTACGTCGTTTCGATATTGAAAATGGTTTAAGATTGCATGTGGCTACTGCGAGTGCCTTGCTTAATGAGCCAATCTCACCACCCAAGATGGATTATCATAGCCTGTTGCAGTTGACAGGCTACTTAACACAATCTGCCGAGGCTGTGGAACAGCAGTTCCGACGTATGGTCTTCAATGTCTATGCACATAATATGGATGACCACGCCCGTAATTTCAGCTTTATTTGTAGAGACGGGAAGTGGTCTTTGGCTCCAGCTTATGATCTGACTAACGACCAGACTTTGGGCGAGCACGCCACTACGATTAATTTCAAAGGGCTACCCTCTGACGAGGACTTGATAACCGTGGGCACAAACATCCGTATTTCCCGTCCCCGTTGCTTAGAAATCATGGATGAAGTAAGAGATGGTACGAAGGAATTGAGATTGTAACAAAAAGACACTTACTATAGTGGCTTGAGTGGGTATATCAAATTCACGATAAAGATGTTGGCTGCCAGGATGATGATGTTCATCAACAGACCGATGCGCATGAAGTCGCTGAAGCGGTAGCCACCGGGACCATAGACCAACATGTGGGTAGGCGAACCGATAGGTGTGGCAAAGCTGCTGCTCACGCTAATCATCAGTGCAATGAGGAAGGGGAAAGGCTCGTAGCCCAGTTTCTCTGCCGATTCGAACATGATGGGAAAGAACATAGCTCCTGCTGCCGTGTTCGAGATAAACTCGGTGGCAAAGGTTGCAACTAAGCAAATGGCCGTCATGACCACAATCGGATTAGTGCCGCAGATGTCAAGGATGCCGAAGGCAAGACGTTCGGCGATACCTGTGTTCTGAATGGCAAGACCAAGGCTCACACTACCGGCAAACACCATCAGGATGTCCCAGTTGACCGATTTCATGGCCTGATCGGGTGTGCAGCAACCGATGAGCAGCATGAGGGCTGCAGCAATGAAGGCACACTGCAACAGCGGCATGATGTTGAGGGCTGAAACAACCACCATGGCCAGCATGATAAGTGATGAACACATCGTTCTCCAACTGATGTTCGGTATTTGTGAATTCTCGATGAAATGTAGCCTGGAACTGAGTTTCTCTGTATCAACTTCCAGATTGGGTGGGCAGTCGAATAATAAAGTATCGCCTGCGCGGAGCTTTACCTGATGTGGAATCTCGTTGATGCGCTCACCGCGACGGGCAACAGCCACCAATGTCATGTTGGTTTCGCGCTCCAAGGGAGTGCTTTCGAGCGTGGTACCAATAAGTGGGCTGTTGAAGGGGATGAAAGCCGTACGCAGCTTTCGGTTCTTGTCAACCTCTTCCAAAGAGAAAATATGATGATTGGCATTCACCAGTCCGTGTGTCTCTTTCAGATCCAGCAACTCGTCGATTTGTCCGCAATATACCAAATGGTCATTTCCATAGATAAGGTCATCCGGTAAAAGAGACGATCTGACATTGTCAAAGTGGTATAGCTCCAGTAGTGTACCGCCCTTAACATCGATGAGCCCTGCTTCCTGCAGTGTCTTGCCGACAAACTCACTGTCCGAGGGCACGAGGAATTCAATCGTGTAATCTGTTGTCGTCTCAAAGGCCGATTCAGGAGCCTTGCGTTCGGGGAGCAACTGGCGCATGGCGATGATAGACAACACACCGATGGCAAGGCAGAATAGACCAGGGATGGTTGTTGACAACACGTTCATGACTTCGCCCGTCTTGTCAGAGTAAAGGCCCGAGATAATCAGGTTTGGCGGAGTACCGATCAATGTGCAGACACCACCCATACCAGATGCGTAACTCAACGGGATGAGCAGCTTAGAGGGTGACATGTGCAACTTGTTCGACCACATCTTGACGATATTTACGAACATAGCGACAACCGTGGTGTTGCTCAGAAACGAACTGAGCGCCGCCACTGGTAACATCAGTCTGACAACAGCCTTCGCATAGCCGTCGGGCTGACCCAGCAGGTTTTTCATAATCCACTGCAGAACACCAGTGTACGTCAATCCTGCCACAACAACAAACAATACACCGACAACCAACACTGACGTAGAACTGAATCCCGAAAAAGCATCCTTGACATTCAGTACGCCTGTGACGTACAGGATGGCCATAGCACCGAGAAACACCAGGTCGGAGCGTAGTTTGGTGAATAACAAAATAGTGAACATGCCCAAGACCGTAATGATAGTCACCCAGGCATGAAAACCGAAACCCAAAAATAGAAATGATTCCATAGTAATCTTTTTTCTTTTTGTAATTTGTTTGCAAAGATACTAAATTATTGCGAAATATGTAGTAATTAT
>JAEEGG010010833.1_pt1 | contig 20026 bp, 18 predicted proteins | sample 9134161 | NCBI WGS metagenome assembly JAEEGG01 (sample SAMN16246543, study PRJNA631951) | gut metagenome | biome: gut microbiome; feature: rumen; material: CR-attached | host: Bos | place: Iran: Karaj | collected 2018-10 | reverse complement strand
CGTCGATGTCGTCCCAGTACATCAAATTCATGCCCCCACACTCGCCAAGTCGCATGAAGTCAATCATGCCGTCCTTGCCATAGGTGGCTAGCCAGCAGGTGCGGGTGTCGCTGTAGCTGGTTTGTCCAAGCAGCAGGCTGATGCCTTTGCCTTCCAAGTCCTTCACACCCCACACGCGCACGACGCTGTAGGCCGTATCCACCCCCATCACCTTATCGATGCCTAATGCCTGGCAGGCGGTCAAGTCAAGGATGTGGTGAGGTACAGCTGCACCGTCGTCGTTGTAGTTGACTTCGTTGGCCACGTTGAGTGAATCGTCACAGATGCCTGCGCTACACAGGAAATCGTGGCCGTTCTTAATCTGGTCACCCGGTTGCCATTTGCCGGTACACGACACAATAGCCAACATCAGGATGATTAAAACATATTTCCTCATATCTCTAAATCTCAAAATCTCTATATTCTATGTTCTATGTTCTAAGCTTTTCAATCTACGCTTCTAATTTGCGATAGCGCACTCGGGTGGGCTCTTCCTTGCCTAGGCGCTTCAACTTGTTCTCCTCGTATTCGGTGTAGCTGCCCTCGAAGAAGAACACGTTTGAGTTGCCCTCAAAGGCGAGGATGTGGGTACAGATGCGGTCCAGGAACCAGCGGTCGTGGCTGATAACCACGGCACAGCCGGCGAAGTCCTCCAGACCTTCCTCGAGGGCTCGCAGGGTGTTCACGTCGATATCGTTGGTGGGCTCATCAAGCAACAGGACGTTGCCTTCCTCCTTGAGTGCCAATGCCAGTTGCAGGCGATTGCGCTCACCGCCCGAGAGCACGCCGCACTTCTTCTGCTGGTCCACGCCGCTGAAGTTGAAGCGCGACAGGTAGGCGCGGGCATTCACGTCGCGTCCGCCCATGCGCAGCAGTTCCACACCGCCCGAGATGACCTCATAGACAGTCTTTTCAGGGTCGATGCTTGTGTGCTGCTGGTCCACATAAACGGCCTTGACGGTCTCGCCGACCTCAAACACGCCGCTGTCGGGCTTCTCCAGGCCCATGATGAGACGGAAGAGCGTCGTCTTGCCGGCGCCGTTGGGGCCGATGACGCCCACGATACCGTTAGGCGGCAGCATGAAGTTCAGGTCGTCGAACAGCAGTTTGTCGCCGAATGCTTTGGCCACATGTTGTGCCTCAATGACCTTGTTGCCCAATCGAGGACCGTTGGGGATGAAGATTTCGAGTTTCTCCTCTTTCTCCTTGACGGTCTCGTTCAGCAGTTTGTCGTAACTGTTCAAGCGCGCCTTGCCTTTGGCCTGACGGGCCTTGGGAGCCATGCGCACCCACTCGAGCTCGCGCTGTAGAGTCTTCTGGCGCTTGCTCTCGGTCTTCTCCTCTTGGGCCAGACGCTGAGTCTTCTGCTCAAGCCAGCTGCTGTAGTTGCCCTTCCAGGGGATACCCTCGCCACGGTCCAACTCCAAAATCCATCCTGCTACGTTGTCAAGGAAGTAACGGTCGTGAGTCACCGCAATCACTGTGCCTTCATATTGCTGCAGGTGTTGCTCCAGCCAGTCGATGGACTCGGCATCAAGGTGGTTGGTCGGCTCGTCGAGCAACAGGACGTCGGGTTTCTGCAACAGCAGGCGGCACAGGGCCACGCGACGGCGTTCGCCACCGCTCAAGTGTTCGGTCAGCTGGTCACCCTCGGGGCAGCGCAGGGCGTCCATCGCCCTTTCCAGGCGGTTGTCCAGGTTCCAGGCGTCTGTGGCGTCGATGATGTCTTGCAGTTCGGCTTGACGGGCAAACAGTTTGTCCATCTTCTCGGGGTCCTCGTAGTACTCGGGCAAACCGAACTTGAGGTTGATATCCTCAAACTCCTTCAACGTGTCCACCACATGCTGAACACCTTCTTGCACCACCTCCTTGACTGTCTTTGTCGGGTCAAGTTGCGGGTCCTGAGGCAGATAGCCCACAGTATATCCCGGTGCAAACACTACCTGACCCTGGTACTGGGTCTCCAGACCGGCGATGATCTTCATCAGGGTTGATTTACCCGCGCCGTTCAGACCGATGATGCCGATTTTGGCACCATAGTAGAACGAGAGGTAGATGTTCTTGAGGATTTGCTTCTGGTTCTGCTGGATGGTTTTGCTTACGCCCACCATCGAGAAGATGATTTTCTTGTCGTCAACTGTTGCCATAATTACTTTGTCGATATAGTTACTGCTCGCAAAGGTAGTTAAAAGTTTCTACCCGTGCAAGGTTAGATGAGTATTACTGGGGCAGGTTGCGTGACTTGAACTGTTCGATGACGGGATCATCAACGCCGTCTGTGCGATAGGTCTCCTGCTGGCCTTTGAAGATGAACTTGCCGTTTCTGTTGATCTCGTATCGATTGTCCCACTCAACGCGCCACATCTCGGTGAGTGTGTGGTCCTTGAGGAAGAGGCTAGTGAGCGTCATCACGCGATGCACGGTGAACCGGTCCTTGCCGTCAAAACGCAATTCGGCATCGCTGGTATAGAAGCGGTTACCTCCAAAACGCAACGGCATTTGGTGCTCGCAGGTGTGGAACTCGCCCAAATCAATGGAGTTGATGAACCTCTTCTTGCCGTCACTGGTCGCAAGAATGACTTTGAATTGGTTGATGTTCTCACCTGTCGGGATTGCATAAGCTTTCAGCTTAATCCCATTAATCGCCTCTCGTTCACCAATCAGCTGTGTGCCAGCCGGCACATCAAAACCGGTTAACAGGCTGAGTTCCTGCCGAGCGGAGTCGTCAAGGGTGGGGTAGTCTGTTGCTGGAATTGAATCACGGTTCAAGATGCTTTGTCCCACCTGAATAACATCAGGCAGGGTATCCATTTGCTTGGTGCTAGTGACGCCGCCGCAACCGGTGATGAAAATGCTGGCAGCAAGAGCGAGGATTATTTTCATGTGCTTAAAGATGTTTGGTCAAGGGCTTGTCGTCCCAACTGTTGACAAGTGCAGTGAGCCACTGACGGGAGTCATTGTCTTCAATTCGGGCAATTTCCTTCATCAGTGCGGGTCTGTCAGCTTTGGCCAGTTTAAAGTAGCGCAATAGTTTGGCTCCTCTGTTGTCGGGTGCCGAAATCCAACCCAAGAAGCGCTGCGGATTCATTTGGTAAAGATGCACAACGTCAAGTGGGAACGGATTGTATTGGTAAGCAGGGTCGTAAGCCTCTTCTACCTTGTTGACAAACTCGTTCCATGTGTTCATGACGCCTGGGTCATGCATCGAGCACACCAGCATGTCCCATGACTTGATATCCATGGCCGAATAGTAGTCAACATTTCCCTTTTGACCTGTCACGCGTTGCTGCTGGAGCATGAAATACCCTTTATCGTTGATGATATAGTCTTGCTCCCATTCCTGTTGCCATTGTACATCACTCTTGATGTCATTATCAAAGTCCATCATACATCGGCCCATGGTGCGGTGCAGCGTCACATGATTTTCATCAAAGGTGAAATAGCCGTCGAGCGTGTAGGCATTATTGTCATCGGGGTTGTCAAGATTGACGCGCCACAACAGGTGCAGTTCACGGGCATTCATGGCGTCAAGGATGCGCCCGTGTTGGTCATAGGTGAACAGGCTCACGCAGTATCCCACGTTGTCGCCCGAGTAGAATGCCGCAAGCGTAATCCCATTTCCTGCATCTCTCGCGCCCAGCAATTTCCATAGGCCCATCTCGTTGGTGAACCTGTTGCCGGCAGGCTTGATGAGCGCCTCATACTGTTTCCTGGAAAGAACTGTGCCTGGAACCTCGTTTTTTTGACTTTTGTCGCCGCAATAGATGTCGGGAAGCCGCAGGGTGTCGGCCAGCAGCCGTTCGTCATTGAGGGTAACGTCAAGGCTATCAAGGAACGCGAAACGCTTCTCAAGTTCCCGGTTGCTGCCATGGAAGCCAGACAATATCAGGATGACCGACATTGCTGCAAGCAGTAGGCTGGAAATGGATGATTTTCTTGTGCAATTCATTTGAAACAACTATAATCCGCTATTAAAAATAATAATCTGTGTTTTCCCTCATGGGGAAGAGAAACTCTGATGCAAAATTAATCAAAAAAACGGTGTTTTTTATATAATGTTGAAATAATCGGTGTTTTTTGTGTAATTTTGCGGATTAATGGAAGGTAATAATAAGATAGAAATACAGCATCCCGAAGCATGGGAATTGCTTGTGTTGATTGGTGACAGTCGGGTGAGTTACATCCTTTACACGCCACATGTAGCTAACTCTCTCATCATGGCTCGTGTGGAACGGACCGACGACACTTTGAAGGGGCTGGAAGATGCCATCTATGATACCCCCGAACTGTTGAATGAGTACAAGCGGGTAAGAGTGGTGGTCGATTCTCACCATTTTGTCTTGTTGCCCGAGGAGACCGAAGACGCTGATTGCATGGCACTTGTGCATTCTGCATTCCCTGGCGATGACGGAGATGCCGCTGTGAACCATCTGCCCGGCAACGGCGTGAAGATTGCCTATCTGTTGCCCAAGGGATTACAGGCTTTCCTGGGACGCACGTTCAATTATCCTGCGGTTTGTCATCGTCTGGTGTCGCTTTGCGAGCACTGCCATGAGGACAGTCAAGGCAGTGATGTGTCACGGATGTATGTCCACTTGTGCCCCGATATGTTGGATGTTTTTATCTTTAAGGATGGTAAAATCCATTGTGCCAATACCTTCCCTTTCTCTGATGTCCAAGATGCCGTCTATTATGTCATGAGTGCTTGGCGTGCACATGGCATGGATCAATTGACTGATGAATTGCAGCTCATGGGTGATAATGAGGTGCGTGCCCAAATGACACCCGAACTGCGTGAATTTGTGAAGTTTGTGATGCCTGCCGTCTATCCCGCGGCTGCCATGCATTTGGGAAGAAATGCGATGCAGGCGCCATTTGAACTAATACTGCTTGCCCTATGCGAATAATCAGTGGAAAATATGGCCGCCGCCGTTTTGATGTGCCGACAAACATTTCTGCACGTCCCACGACCGACATGGCGCGCGAGAATCTTTTTAATGTATTGGGTAATATCATTGAACTGGAAGGCAAGACGGTGCTTGACCTGTTTGCAGGCACGGGAGCGATGAGCTTTGAATTCCTCTCGCGTGGATGTGCCCATGTCACATCGGTAGAAAAGGCGCGCACCCAGGCTGAATTCATCAAGAAGGTGCAACAGCAGTTGGGCGACCCGAATCTGACTTTGGTGCGTGGTGATGTCTTCAAGTTTATCGCCACATGTCGTGAGGCGTTTGACATTATCTTTGTCGATCCTCCATATGACCTTCCTCAGTTTGGCGATATTCCAAAACTGGTGCTGGAATCATCATTGGTACATGAAGGCACCCTGTTCATCATGGAGCATCCTCGAGAGCACGACTTCAGCGCATTGCCCCATTTCTCGCAACAGCGAGTCTATGGTAAGGTCAATTTCTCCCTGTTCGAAATATCATGACAGATAATGATAGATACATAGCTCGGCTGGAGATGCACGACGTGAAGCCCACAGCGTTGCGCATTCTGTTGCTGCGCACAATGATGGCTCACGATGATGCTTTCTCGTTGCAGAGTCTGGAAGACGAGTTGGAAACAGTCGATAAATCGACCATTTATCGCACCATTACCCTGTTCTTGACTCACCACCTCATCCACGCTATCGACGACGGCACGGGCATGTTCAAGTATGCCGTGTGCAGCCCCGATTGCCATTGTGGTGAGGACGATGCTGCAATCGACCACATGCATGCTCATTTCAATTGCGAGAAGTGCGGGCGCACCTTCTGTCTGCAGACGACTCATGTGCCGCTGGTTGCCTTGCCGGGCAACTTCAGTGTTCACAGTATCAACTATGTTCTCAAGGGTTTGTGTCCTGATTGCTCAAAAATTGGCGATAAATCCTGATACCTAAAGCCTATAAAATGAAAAAGATAACGCGCTGGTTGCGCTACATATTGATTTTTTTCTTCACTTCGACCATTCTGTCGGTAGTGATATTAAAGTATATCCCGGTCTATGTGACACCGTTGATGCTCATTCGCGCCGTGGAGCAGATGGCAGATGGAGAATCACCCACAATCAATCATTATTGGGTTCCACTGGAACGCATCAGCCATAATCTGCCGCAGGCAGTAATGGCAAGTGAGGATAACCTGTTCTTGAAGCACAACGGATTTGATCTTGAACAAATCCAGAAAGCTCAAATCGAGGCCCAGCAGGGCAGGCGCCAACGTGGTGCAAGTACCATTAGCCAGCAGACGGCGCGCAATGTCTTCCTGTGGCAAAAGCGCTCTTGGCTGCGAAAAGGCCTGGAAGCCTATTTCACATTCTTGATAGAGAAAATCTGGGGAAAAGAACGCATTATGGAAGTTTACCTCAATTCCATCGAGATGGGAAAGGGCATCTATGGTGCCGATGCCGTTGCGCGCATCAACTTCAATACATCCCCCGACCATCTGACAAGGGAGCAATGTGCCTATATTGCCGTGTCGTTGCCTAACCCGCTGCAGCGCGATAGTGCCCATCCCTCAGCCAAGATGCGCAAGATGCACAACACCGTTCTCAAGCGCATGAAACAAATCGACACCTTCCCCAAAGACGTCTGCGCCAAATAGCAAAAGGGTACCTGAAGCCCTTAAGATCTCTAAAGTCCCTACTAGGAACAAAAGAAAGTGACTAGGAAAGGTACTGAGAAATCCACTAAAAATCCGTGAAACAGCGAGAGCAGCACAAAGTCCTCGCCGCTGGTTCGTGTGATAATGGGTAGGGTAGTGTCCATGGTTGTGGCTCCGCCGCATGAGATTGGGGAAAGGGGACCAAAGAACCTGACAAGCAACGGAGCGCCCAGTAAGGTAAATACTTCGCGGATGATATTGGCCAACAGGGCAATAGTTCCCAATTCCGGCCCACGGTATTCTGTGATGAGAATGCTCGACAGGGAATAGTAGCCAAAACCCGATCCCACGGCAAGGCAGTCGGTTAAACTGCGTCCCGGCAAGCCAAGTGAAGCGATGGCCGTGGCTGCTAGTGTGCCGATGATAGTCATCAGTGGCAGCAGCATCAGGCGAGGATCAAGTCTTGTAAAGGACTTGAGTAGCGTTGTGTTGTTGCCCACGGTCATGCCAACGCAGAAGAGCAACGCGCACAAGGTCATGAAACTCACGTTTCCATAGGCATTCAAGTCGGGCAGCCAGTGCATCACGCCGCACACGATGCCGAGCACGAAGAAGCCCACTATTATCAGGCTTCCTTTCATTGGCGGTCACCTCCTTTCTGCCTCGCTACCCATCGCCACAGCGCCCAGGAGAACGCTACGGTGCCTACGAGTCCTGCCAGTGACAGCCATAAGGCTTCCAAGCCTAACGAAGTGATTCCGTTAATTACCTGAGGATTCTCGCCAACTTCCACGCCCAGGAAAAACAAGAGCAGCCAGATGAGTACCGTCACAGCGTGAGGCACAATCCGCAACTGTCTTTTCCTTAGCAAGAAACCGACAGCCATTCCGCTCAATATGATGGCAACAAACTTGAGCATATTACTGCAAAGGTAAGCATTAGTAATCAAATTGTTTCTATAGTGGTTAGTTTTTTTGAAACTAAGAAAAAATAGTGTAACTTTGCCGATTAATATTATAAAAAATGAAAATGAGAACCATACTATTAATTATTGTAGGACTTGCGCTTGCTTTTACCGGATGTAAAAAACAGTCTACGCAGGACGATGAGAAGCTGCCCACCGATGTTGAGGTCGTGACCGCGCGTGTGCAGGAAATATACGACGCGGTGTTTGGTGAGTATAATCGTGTAGACTCACTGCGCAACCTGGACCAGTTGGGTGAAGCCCCTGGCGCTTATGCGCATCTATCTGACTTCGGTAAGAACTATTGCAGCCGTGAATGGAATCAGCTTTTACACCAGATCAATGAAATTGACAGCCTGTATCATGATGGCGAATTAGGTTTCTGGGAGGCCGATTATTGGATTATGGGGCAAGACTGGCACAACTTGTCAATCAGCGACTTGGAGGTGCTTTCTGTAACCCCTAACGAGGCGGCTGTCCAATTTCAACTGCACAATCTCGACACCGTCAAGCCTATATCATTGTTGCTTGTTAAGGAGGATGACTCCTGGAAAATCGACAATTTCAAGGACATTAAAAACGATTTTGAGTGGAAGAAGGCGATGCAGCAGTATGTTACTGAAGAGAACTCTAAAATCAAGAAATGATGATGAAAAGAATAGGATTAACCATCATTGCAGTGCTGATGTACTGCGCCTTGGCTTTGGCTGTTCCTGCTAAGCCGGTTCCTTTTGTTCACACTCAGAGCGATGGCTCGACAGTGACCTTGGTCATGAGGGGTGGGGAATTTAACCACTCAGTGATGACACTTGATGACCTGACTGTAGCACGTGCCTTGGATGGCGATTATTACTATACCGTTAACGGCTCGTTGAGCGATGTGCTTGCCCATGACAAGGGGAGCCGTGGCATCGAGGAAACGGCTTTTATTACCGCCTATCGCAACCAGATGGTGATGAATGCCAATGTGAATCGCATGCCGCGCCGCGAGGAGGAGAATACCTCTCCTCAGGTGCCCACCATCGGTTCGCCTCGCATTCCGATTATCCTGGTCAACTATACTGATATTCAGTTTATTGACGAGGATCCCATATCGACTTTTGAGAATCAGTTCAACATGATGGACTATAGCTGTCTTCACTATTTCGAGTCACAGTCGCGCGGCAAATTTTCGCCTCGTTTCGACATTCTGGGACCGGTGCTGTTACCTAACGACCGTGCTTTTTATGGCGCCAATGTTTACCGTTACGGCACAGAACTCGATACCCAGTTGGGGACCATGATCTATGATGCCTGCATGGGCATCGCCGATGATGTGGATTTCTCAGACTATGACAATGACGGCGATGGTCTTGTAGATGTTGTGGTTGTTCTTTATGCAGGTGTTGGTGAGGCACAGGCGTGGAGCAGTGTGCCCGAGTCGGTATGGCCCTGCCAGTGGGACATGCAGGAGTCCTATGATTGGGGCTGCAGCACTGTAGGCCCATTCCAGTTAAATGGTGTCACGATTGACCGTTATGCGGTGTTCAACGAGTTGGAAGGCAGTAACAACTATAGCACAAGAATCGATGGTGTGGGTACCTTCTGCCATGAATTCAGCCACTGCTTGGGCCTGCCTGATTTTTATCCTACCAATAACACTTACGCTTATGGCATGAACTCATGGGATCTTATGGACCATGGCTGTTATCTCAACGATGGTTATCGTCCTGGAGGTTATACTTCCTATGAGCGCCACTTCATGGGATGGATGGACCTGATTGATCCTGTCGAGAATACGCGCTATGTCATGGAACCTCTCAATACCGATGGCGGTACGGCAGTCAAGGTAACCAATGATGCCAACCCCGATGAATACTATCTGCTGGAGTACCGCGTCAAAACAGGCTGGGATGAATACTTGCCTGCCGAGGGTATCATGATTCTGCATGTAGACTATGACAAGGATGCATGGGACAACAATACCCCCAACAATAATTCATCTCATCCGCGCATGACAATCATTCCTGCCGACAACAGACTTTCAGGCGGCACCAACTATACCGACCTGTGGCCCCTGGGTGAACTTGATTCGTTGACCAACAATTCGACCCCTGCAGCCGCGGTCTATACGGGCGAATTCATGAACAAGCCACTGACAGGCATGACAGTCGATTCTCAAAACCAAACCGCTGCCTTTTGGTATATGAAGAGTTCCTTATTGCCCGGTGACGTGAATCGAGATGGCGAAGTGAACATTTCTGATATCAGTGTTTTGATTGATATGATTCTGGGAGGGGTGCAATCCCCGGACGGCGATGTGAACGGTGACGGCGAGGTGAATATCACCGACATTAGTGACATCATCGATATCATTCTAGCCCAATGATAATGAAATATTGTTTTTATTCATAACTATGAAAAAGTATTATATGTTTGCAGTCTTTACCCTGATATCAATAGGGGTGAATGCTGCGTTGATTGACGCCAACACTGCCCAAAGAATGGCTCAACACTTTGTGTCGTCGCAGGCTGGCACCATGTTGCAAAGCAGCAATGCTGAAATGCGTTTGTCGCATGCCGAGGCTTCATTGGTCAAGGACGGCAGCAATGATTACTATGTGTTCAACGCCAGCAACGGCAAGGCCTTTGTGATTGTTTCTGGCGATGACCGGGTAGGAGAAGTTCTGGGCTATGGCGAGGGTAACATTGACATGGATGATCTCCCCTGTGGAATGCAATGGCTGCTCAATGACTACAGGGAGCAAATGGAATACCTCTATGCCACCCCGACGGCTCAAGTCGAGCGCCAACATGTGCGCTCTGACATCAATGTCTTGCCTATGCTGTCGTGCTTGTGGAGCCAAAGTGAACCTTATTATAACCAGTGCCCCATGTATAGCGGCCAACGCAGTGTAACAGGGTGCATTGCTACGGCGATGGCTCAAGTGATGTACTATTGGCGATATCCTGAACAGTTGCCTTCGCTGTCGGGCTATACCACACGAAGCCTCAGAATCAGTGTTCAGTCGCTGCCGCCTACCCGTCTTGACTGGGACAATATGATTGACTCCTATATCGGGGAATATACAACTGAGCAAGCCAATGCTGTGGCCACACTCATGCGCTACTGCGGCCAGTCCAGCAGGATGGATTACAGTCCCAATGGCAGCGGAGCCTATGTCTATCAGCAGTTGCAGGGCATGACTGTTTTTGGATATGGCTCTCAAGCCTCTAATCTTCATCGCAGTGATTATACTTCCGAGGAATGGGACGAACTGGTGCTTGAGGACTTGGTTGCCGGACGACCGGTGCTCTATTCGGGCAACGACCCGATGGCAGGCGGACATGCGTTTGTGGTCGATGGCTATTATGATGGACTGTTTCACCTCAACTGGGGTTGGGCAGGTACCGGAAACGGCTATTTCAGGCTCAACGGCCTAGTCGTCAGGGGCTACTCGTTCTTGGCCGCCCAGGAGATACTGCATCACATCTGTCCGCGCGAGCAGGTTGAACCGACCGAAGGAAAAGACTTTGAAAAGGACGGTATCTACTATATGTACGACGAGGAAGGGCACAATGTCATTGTCACCTACAATAACACGCGATTTGACTGCTACAGCGGTGAGGTTGTTATCCCCGAAGTGGTGGACTATGATGGCGAGTCCCTGCCTGTCATCGGCATCAGCGAAGATGCCTTCAGGGATTGTACGGGCCTCACAGCGGTTCACATTCCCGCCACAGTGACAACAATCGGTGAAAGAGCCTTCAGAAACTGCATTGGCTTGACATCGGTATCGCTCCCCGATGGCCTCATCCGCTTGGGCAACCAGGCATTTGCCAATTGCATGAAACTGACAGGTATTGATTTTCCCGATTCACTGGTCAAGATAGGCAAACAGGCGTTCATTGACTGTTATGCGATGACACATGTGGGTACAACCAGTCTTGAGTCCTGGTTAAATATTGATTTCGCTGATCAATATGCCAACCCCTTGTATTATGTGCATCACCTCACGGTGGATGGTCAGGAGTTGTCCGACGTGGTGATACCTTCATCTGTCAGCAAGATAAAGCCTCTTGCCTTTATCGAGTGTGATGGTCTCAAGTCGGTAAAGATTGCCGATGGCGTCAATGATTTGGGAGAATCGGCATTCGCTTATTGTGACGGAATCTCCTCATTGTCATTGCCTTCTAGTTTGCAGACAATAGGCAAACAGGCCTTCCAGGGCTGCACCGCTTTGACTGATGTGGTCATCCCTGTTGGCGTCAAGTCCCTGCCTGATGGCTTGTTTATGAATTGCACGGGTTTGAAAGGTGTGTCAATTCCCAATGGCGTTGTTTCGGTTGGTAAGAATGTGCTCAATGGCTGCTCTGCCATGCAGGAAATAACTCTTCCCAATAGCGTTAATGTGCTGGGTGCGAGTGCTTTCGCCGGTTGCTCGTTGTTGCGGAAGATTAATTTGTCTCGATGCCTGAACGCCATTGGCGACAATACTTTCCAGGGTTGTACGTCGTTGTCTCGAGTAGTGATACCTGATTCGGTTAAAACCATCGGATACCAGGCGTTCTATAAGTGTGCCAATTTGAGTAATATCACTATTGGTTCATCGGTTATCTCTTTGGGTGTGGACGCCTTCCGTGATTGCCCTAAGATCTCAGTGGTTACCTGTCGGCCTATCGTACCGCCATCAACCCCCAATCCTGACTGTTTCACGCGATCAATCTACAACAAGGCGACACTGCGGGTTCCTGTTGCGTCCTATCATGACTATAAGAACAGTGGCATTTGGCCATGGTTCAAGAGTATGATAGGCACCAATGTCGATACTGTCATGGGTGATGTTAACGGAGATGCTGAAGTGAATATAGCCGACATCAACTCCATCATTGACTGCATCTTTTTGGCTGACGGCAATGCAGCGTGTGATGTGAATGCCGATGGTGACGTGAATATTGCCGATGTGAACACAGTGATTGATTATCTTCTTTTAGGGATTTAATCACCCACGAGACAGGTTTTATAAAAATAATTGCGGGCGTGCTTCTCATGAGCATGCCCGCAATCATTAAATGTGAAGTCGAGAAAACGGCTTAATGAGCCAGGATAATGTCAATGACGGAATTCACGTCAGCGATATTCACCTCGTTATCATTATTGACGTCGCCCTTCAAGGCGGGAGCAACACCAAAGATAGAAACATTGATGACCTGACCCAGCATCTCGACCATGTTGATGTCGATATTAGCGCTCAGCGCGGTGCCGATAAAGCGAGCGGTCAGATCGATGGGCACATCACCCAACAAGGGACCAATCCAGTCGCTCTCATTGAAGTTGGGATCATCACCAGGGGTGATGTTGATGGGAGAACTGAAGTTGATGGTTGTGTAGCCATATTCGTTCACGCCCTCCACGCCGCTCACTGCGATGTTGCCAACAGGCATGGTAACGCCATCCGAAACAAGGCAGAAGTTCTTGAGGCTCAGGTTATAGGCGCCATTCTCTTGCGTGACGACAACTTCAACCTGATCTTGTTCGCTGGCCACGTCATTGATGACAACCTTGAGGTGGCACATATAGGATGTGGCACTCAGTGCCATTGTGCAGCTCACAGCTGCAAGCATTGCAAAAAACTTTTTCATCGTTATGTTATTCTAATTTGAGTTAGCGTTTAATCGGGATTATTTGTTGAGCAATATGTCAATAAGAGTGCTCACGTCACTGATGGCAATGTTTCCGCTAGCGTCAACGTCGGCATTCTGAGCGTTGATGTTGCTGTCATCATGAGTCAACAGATAGTCAATCAGTGCTGAAACGTCGGTGATGGTGATTGAACCGTCGCCGTTCACGTCACCCCTGAGGATAGTGGAGGCGATGGTGGCATTGATGATATAGGATTCGGCATTCTGCAAATCGCCCGAAACGACGCAGATGGCGATGCGGTAGCTGCCATCGGCATTATGCTCCATCGACTTGGTGAGCACGGCGCTGGCGCCCTCAATGGTGGCGGTGAAGTCATCAAGGTCAGGCTCACTGTTGAATTCCATGCTGTATTCAGTGACAGCGGGATTCCAACCAGCGATGGTGGCACCCTGGTAGCGCAAGTCGGTCATGTTACCGAGGTATACGAGCTCCATGTCGTCAACATAGACGGCATCATTTTTGCTGCCCGAACCAGGATTTCCGTTGGTCGAGAAGGTGACAAAGATGGCCTCGGTGGCGGCATTGTTGGCTGCATAGCTGTCGTAGTCGAAGTCAAATGTGAAATGTGTCCAGTCACATGCTGCGATCGATCCGCCCACGATGCTGCCTGACAGGTTGGTGTAGGTCTTGTCAACGGGCTCCTGATAATAGGTGCCGTCAAAGGTCTTCACACTGACGCTGGCCTTGTTGTTGGCATTGGCAGTGCCCTGGGTATATTTCAGCCATACGTTGAATTTATCAGGCTTGGCATACAGCGGCATGTAGAAGTCGCCGGTACCGTTGTCTTTGTCCATCTCGGCATGATTGAGGGTACTGTTGGCGTCATATGATCCGGCCATGAGTTTGCCGTTGGTCATGGTGCCGTTGGCAACGATAGTAAGGAATGAGCCGGCGGTAAGAACTGCGCTGTGGCCAGTTGCACCGGGACGAACGTCAGTACTGGAGCCAAGACTGGCAATACCGGCAGATGTGCTGGCAAACGTGCCGCCTGCGCTCTTAAAACCGTGCCAGCGGTTAGGCTCGTTGGTGTAACTGCTGTTCCAGTCTTCCATGTCGCTGTTGGGCATCTGGAAATGGTCGCCAACGGTGTTGAACCACATTTTGGTATTTTGAGAAGGAATGGTAACATCAGCAGCCATCATCCCATTGACGGTGCGGGCAAACAGGGTGGTACGCATTGTTCCCAGGAAAGTCTCAACATCACGTTCAGCGTTATATACTGTAATGTCGCCATTTGTGGCGGCGGGTACGTCATACATTGTAATGCTGCCAAACATCGACATTTCTAGTACAAATGTGTACAGGCCTTGGTCGCTTGGAGTGATTGTTACCGTGACGGCCTGTTCGTAAACTTGATCATTGCGGGTAATAACGAGGTTCCCGCTGTAAGATTCTGCATTGATGCTCGTAATGGTTACCAATGCCAGGATAAATGTTAAAAACAATTTTTTCATTACGTTGTTAAATTATCTGATTCTTTTTTTGTTCAATTTGATGCGGTAGATGAAACCCAATGTGCCGTACATCGGATGAAGTGGCTGAACCGAGTGGAAGTTGCTTTTGAACAGGCCGTTAAGACCGTAGGTCAACTCAGCGAACAAGCCCCATTGAGCGTGAAACTGCCAGTCGGCTCCCACATCGATTCCCCATTGGAAGCGGCGCATGCTGGTGTCGAAGTCAAAGTCGCCACGCTCTCCCGGCTCAGTGCCCATCTCAATTTTGGCACCCACGGGTGAACCCTCGCGCAGATAGCCGTCATAGGCCCATCCCCAAAAGCGTCGTTGGGTGAGCAGTCCCATGAACAGGCCACCGCGCAACTGCACTTTGTCGCTGAGGACAAACGCGGCCTGCACGGGTAAGGTAAAGCGGCGCTGGGCACTCTTGATGCGCACATTGCCGTTGAAGATGCCGTCAAGCGACTCATCGCCACGCACGACTTCAATATCATAGTTCTTGACACGGCTGTCCACATCCATGCTTCCCAGCTCATATCGCAATCCGGAGTGCAGCGACCATCGTTCGTTAAGCGGCAAAGTTGCTTCGAGGCCTAAAGAATAGTTGAAACCAGGGTCAAAATTATTGATGTGGCGCACCTTGTTGTCGAGATGAGTCGGCAATGTTCCGCCCACTACAAATCCTGCCCGAATGTCAACCTTGAGGCTGTCGAGAACCCTCGCATTCATGCTAATGAAGGTGACAGCGAGTAGGAGAGTAGCTAATATCTTGTTGATATTCATTTGATTATCTGTTCAATTCCTGTTGTGGTAAATCATTCCTCACGGCTGCAGATGAGGCGCACCTTGTCAACGCACAAACGGCTGCCGATGGCACCAATAAAGTCACCGCCACTAGCACTCGACGAGAAGACGATGGCTAGGCTGTAGCCGCGACTGGCAAGCAGTTGTTCGTCGATGGGGGAGCGATATTCAAACTTGACATCCCATGCCGTCCAAGTCGTTGTCGGGGCAACATAGCCCATGTTGGCAATAGCTACAATCTGGTCGCTTGACAGGATATTGTCGCCATAGAGTACAATTTCGTTGCCTTCGGCGTCATGGTTGCGGTAGAAGACGGCATAGACCGACGCCGAATCCACCCTGCCATTGATTGGATTGCCATAGAAGTCCTGAACTGTCGGGCCGGGTTCAAAGGTGTAGTAGCCTGTGAAACGGTCTGGACGATCGGTAAATGGGAGGCCGAACCTGGTGGCATGAAGGTGATCGCTCATGGCAATCCTGATGTCAAAAGTGCCCAGGTACATGTTGCCGGCGGCAAGGCGCTTGTTGGCCATTTTGCCAAAGGGACCCGTATCGCGTGTGGTCAAGCACACCGCAGCACCGTCATATCCGTTGATAAGAGGGGTTGTCGGATAGTCTTCGGGCAGGGCTGAGCTCATCGAGATGCGGTATCCGGCGTTGGCGGTTGCCCAGTCATTGCCCAATGTACCATCGGGCAGAGTGTTGTGCCACATGTAGTAGCGCTGTGATGACGGTTCAAGTTCAAAGTGCTCAAAGTTATAACACAAGGTGTCGCTCACGGTCACCATTGTGGGTACAACGTTCACGCGATAGTGGCGATACCACTTGCCGTCTTCAGACGTTACGGTATAGGTAACAGGACCTTGGGTGAAGTCATGGGTGCTGCCGCTGGCTGGAGAAACGGTTGCACCGGGTGACAATGTGAAAACGGGTGACAAGGCACTCACGTCGGCATCGCCACGCACCGCAAATGTGATGACACTGTCGGTTGAGAACACAGTCTGCATCGAGTCGGTGGGCTGGAAGAAGAACCCTGATGGGTCGTCCACGTGAATCGTTACCGTCTCGATGTCTGCCTCGCAACCGTCAGGCTCATCACCAAAACATGACGTGGTCAGCACAGTCAACATGAGGGCCGCAGCCCATATAGTCATTTGTTTTATCATTAAATGCCGCATTACTATCGTATCATGATGTTTTTCAGCCTGCAAAATTAGGAAAATTATTGCGATTGCAACATTTTTATTGTCACATTTTATTGATACTTGGGTGCCGTGACTATCTTGAATTGGTTCTTCAAAGACTTTTTTATATAATAATGATGTTGTTTATTGGGATAAAATCATTAATTTTGTGCGCTTGAAATAATGTCTTGGCATGAAGTGGCATTTGCCCTCGCGTGATGGTGCATTGTGTGCCAGGGCTTTCAGGTAAGACGCAATGTTGACTCGGACAATAAGATATAATGGAAAGACTTGTAAAAAAGCTTTTTGACCTCCGACTATTCAGATCGTTCAAAGTAAAGACGACACCTCGTTGGATAGTTCTTCTACTTGACATGCTCATTGTCATGGTATGTTACACTGCTACCGTTGTGGCCGATATGTATTCGTTACACAGGGTGGTCCCTTCTCAGACCTATCTCGTCAATGGCTTTCTTGTTCTTGCAGTATATTTTATTGTCACCTATGTATCAAAGAGTTATACATGCGTTATCCGCTTGTCGGTAATCGAGGACCTCTATCGGATTTTCATGGCAATTGTCTGTTCAACGCTATTGCTGTTCGGCATGAACGTTGTGAAGATGGCTGTGACGGGAACTCCTTTCCTCAAGTATTGGGATATCATTGTCATTGCTGCATTATCGTTCTCAATCATGATGATTGAGCGCCTGTGCATCAAGTATTTGTATATGCGCATGAACAGTGCCACCGAGGGGCGGAAACGCGTCCTCGTGCTGGGCACTTCTTTTTCATCGGTTTTTCTTGCCAATGCGTTAAAGGGCGAGATTGGCGGTAAGTACCTGCCTGTAGGCCTTCTCAGCATCAAGGGCGGACAAGATAATCCTGAAATCAATGGTTTCAAGGTCTATAGGTTTGACCCCAACACGATGACTGATCTTTTTGAGAAGAACAACATCGATGCATTGATTTTTGACTCCAAGAGCAATAATCTGATGAGTAGCGGTTTTGCCGACTATTTCATTAAAAATGACATCTCGTTGCTCGCCATGAACCAGGTTGCCGAGTTTGAGCAGGACAAGGAGAGCGATAAAGGCATTTCGACGTTTGTCAAGGAAGTTCAGATCGAGGATTTGCTGGGGCGTGATCCCATTGTGCTCAACAACCCCATGGTGAGTGAGCAAATCAAGGGTTCCTGCGTGATGATTACAGGCGCTTGCGGTTCCATCGGCAGCGAGATAGTAAGACAGGTGGTCAATTATGGGGCCAGCAAGGTCGTGCTCTATGACCAGGCCGAGACCCCGATGCATGACATCTCTCTGGAGATGAAGTCCAATCCTCGTGCACACATCGAGCTGATTATGGGTGATGTCCGCAACCGCGACAGGCTTGAGACGGCATTCAAGAAGTTCCGCCCCCGTTATGTCTTCCATGCGGCTGCCTACAAGCATGTGCCCATGATGGAAATCAACCCCACCGAGGCCATTCTTGCCAACGTGATGGGAACGCGCAATGTTGCCGATTTGGCTCTCAAGTATGACGTTTACAAGTTTGTGATGATTTCCACCGACAAGGCTGTTAATCCCACAAACGTGATGGGCTGCACCAAACGCTTGGCCGAGATTTATTGCCAGTCACTTTACTTTGATGCACAACGTCAAGGCAAGAAGACCAAGTTTATCACCACGCGTTTTGGTAACGTGCTCGGCAGTAACGGGTCGGTAATCCCATTGTTCCGTAAACAGATTGCTGCAGGTGGACCGGTTACCGTGACGCACAAGGATATTATCCGCTATTTCATGACCATCCCTGAGGCATGCTCCCTGGTTCTTGAGGCTGGGTGTATGGGCAACGGTGGTGAAATCTATATCTTTGACATGGGCGAGCCGGTCAAAATCTATGATCTGGCGCGCCGCATGATTTCATTGGCTGGCCTCAAGCCCGACGTGGATATCAAGATTGTTGAGGTCGGTCTGCGTCCCGGTGAGAAATTGTATGAGGAACTGCTCAATGACAAGGAGAAGACGACTGCCACCGTCAACAAGAAAATCATGGTTGCCAAGGTTAGAACCTATAACTATCATGATGTGTGTGTCAATATTGACAGGATCATTAACCTGGCGGCAAAGGGAGATGTGCATGGAATGATATATGCCATGAAAGAATTTGTGCCTGAGTACAAGAGCCAGCACAGCGAGTATGAGGCTATCGACAAGGAGATAGCACATGCCGATAAAAGCAACGTGCCCGTCGATTCGGTCAATCCAGGGCAGCCCACTGCCGAGTAAAGCGCCTTTATTTCAGCGCATCACTCTTCTTCAACACGGTAAACGTCGTAGTTCTCGCGAGGTCTCCAGTTGCGTGTGAGAATCCACATCGTTGTCACCGCAAACACGAGAGTGAGAATAATCATTGCCAGTAACATGTATTTCGATAGCATGCGGCCCATCACGGCGGCATAGATGTCGCCCATGCGGCTGATGACCAGTTCCATGGCCGTTTCATAATCAACCCACAGGACAATGCTCTTGGAGAACGGGATCAGGGACATCGCTGCGTAGCTGGCGATGACACCTTTTCGCCCGTGGTAGTTGCCTAACACCTTGCGCAAGAACTCGGCGAGGCAACCGAATCCAACACACCCGACTGCGAAATACTCATGACCTTGATCAAACAAAAAGTTGACCAGCAGTAACAGTATGGCACATGTGATGGCAATTCCTGGCATGGGAAAACGCTGGCACATCTTGAAATAGGGCCATGCTGCGAGGACGGCTGCGAAAACAGCGCTATAGGTCCAAGCAAAGGGATGAAAAAATCCCAAACATTCTACAAGTATCAATGCCGCCACATATAGAACTGCTAAAATCAATAGTTTTGTTATCTTTTCCATCTTTTTATCAGGGTCAAATTCTTACTATAAGCGGCAAATATACTTCAATTTTTAAATAACGCAAAAAGATTTTTCTGCTATTTGTTGTTTAGCTATCATTTTCGGTCTTTTTAAATAGTCAACAAGAGCCTATGCAACCCTTCCGAAACGGTCCAATTTAGATGCAGCATTACTGTCGTTGTGCTTTTCTTTAATTGATTTACCGTCGTGTTCAAGATTTTCTGTGTAAATTTGCACCAGTGAAAATTGTGCGGACTTCAATATTACCATTCAGGGGATTTACTGCCATCAATCTGCTGGGAGTGCTGTTTGTGCATCCGGGGGTTTACTTGAGCAACGAGATGATGAACCACGAACGCATACACTCGGCCCAGCAGCGCGAGATGCTCTTTGTCTTCTTTTTCTTGGCCTATTTCAT
>JAEEGG010010827.1_pt1 | contig 20036 bp, 23 predicted proteins | sample 9134161 | NCBI WGS metagenome assembly JAEEGG01 (sample SAMN16246543, study PRJNA631951) | gut metagenome | biome: gut microbiome; feature: rumen; material: CR-attached | host: Bos | place: Iran: Karaj | collected 2018-10 | reverse complement strand
CCTTGATACAGGAATACATTGAAGACGGTATGTGCATCGACATACAAATGCTCGCATTTGGGCTTATCGGAGAAGACGCTCTGCCGGTGCTTTCGATCGACCGTCTAAAAGCGCAGTCCTGCTGCGAAAGCTGTATGCATGCCAATCACAGAATGATCGAATCTTCGAGGGATCTATGAGCACAAACAAACACAAATCTGATACGGAACTGCTTGCCCCGGCGGGCTCGATGGAAGCGCTGAAGGCGGCGCTGCGGTTCGGCGCGGACGCGGTATACCTCGGCGGACCGCTTTTGCAGCTACGCGCAAAGAGCGCGGGGTTTTCGTTTGACGAGATCGCGGACGCCGCAAAGCAGGTGCACGAAAAGGGAAAGCGGCTGTATGTCACCGTAAACGCGCTTGCCTTTAACGATGAGATCTTTGAGCTTCCGGCGTACGGAAACCGGCTTTTAGACTGCGGCGTCGACGCGGCGATCGTAAGCGATCTCGGCGTGCTCACCACGCTGCACCGGACCTGTCCGAAGCTTGAACTGCACGTTTCGACACAGGCAAGCTGCACCAATTACGCGTCCGCGCTGACGTGGTACGAGCTCGGCGCAAGGCGCATCGTGCTTGCGCGAGAGATGACGGTCGACGAGATCCGCAAGCTGAAAAGAAATATCCCGGACGATCTCGAGCTGGAAGCCTTTGTGCACGGCGCGATGTGCATGGCGTACTCCGGACGGTGTCTGCTCTCCTCCGCCATCCTCGGCAGAAGCGGCAACCGCGGCGACTGCGCGCAGCCCTGCCGTTGGAAGTATGCGCTTGTCGAGGAAACGCGCCCGAACCAAAGCTTCCCGATCGTCGAGGAGGGCAATACGAGCTATGTCCTTTCGAGCCGCGACCTTTGCTGCATCGGGCTTTTGGACGAGCTGATCGACGCGGGCGTGACGTCGCTGAAGATCGAGGGGCGCATGAAAACGGAGTATTACGTCGGCGTCGTCGTAAACGCATACCGCCGCGTGCTCGACGGCACGATGACGGTCGAAGACGCGCAGCGCGAGCTCGATTCCGTGTCGCACCGTCCGTACACGACCGGGTTCTACCACGGCGAGCTGCCGCAGGATCACAGTAACGCCGGCGTCTACACGCAGACGCACCGCTTTGCCGGGAATGTCCTTGCCTGTGAAAACGGCGTCGTTACCGTGATGCAGCGCAACCGCTTCCAAAGGGGCGACGCGCTCGAAGTCGTTTCGCCGACGCTGACCGGCGCCGTGCTGCATGCGGACGACATCACGGACGAGAGCGGCGAACCGGTTGCGATCGCGAATCGCGTACAGCAGATTCTGCGCATCAAAACCGACCTTGCGCTTGCGCCGGGCGATCTTCTGCGCATCAAGGCATAAAAACGATCCACCGGCTGAACCGGTGGATCATTCGTATTACGGTGTTTGCAGGATCCACAGCGCACGCTGCTCCCGGTCGGTCGTGAAAACGATCCCGCCGTCTTCGTTTACGGCAACGTAGCGGTCGCCGCAGCGGATCGACATGACATCAAAGCGGCCGCCGCCCCGGATGAGCTCCTCCGTTTCGATTACGAGCCCTCCTGCCTTGGACCGATCGCGCGTGGGCTTCGGCACGTTTGCGTCCGAAGCGTCGATATAGATCCCGTTGAACGACAGCCCCTGCATGGTATTGGATGTACGCGCAAACGGGTCGTCCGTCTTTGTGCTGAGGAAAAAAGCGTCCTCCGATGCGGTCAGACAAAACTCGCTGTCCCACGATCCGTTGAACAGTCCCAGCACGAAATCATCCATCCAGGAGGACGTAGCGCATCTGACGCTGTCGCCGTCCCTGCCGTAAATGAAATCCATGCGCAGGGCAAAAGTCAAATCGTCGCCGAATTCAACGGCATAATGCGCCGTCCGCGCTTGATCCGTCATCGTGATCAACGCCGTATCGCCGTCCCACGTCAGCACAAGATCGTCCTGCTGATCCGCCGGGACCATCGTTTCGACGTCCGTTTCGTTCTTTACAAATACGGACAGATCGGAAAAGCCGGACCGGCCCGGGAAAGAAATCGACATGTGCGTGCTGTCGATGATGTCGAATTCCGGGGAACCGTCGCTGCCGCTCCAGCAGAGATTGTCGTGAACAATATGCCGCTCTCCCGCGGGATCGGCGTTCTGCGTGCCCGCTTCGCCTCTGTACGCCGTCGGATCAGACACCGGTTCCGACGCAGGCGCCTGCGCTTCCGGCGCGGGTTCCTGCACTTCGGCTGCGGACGTCTGCTCCGGTTCCTCTTTGGTCGACTCCGCGTGTTCGGGCGTCAGTACGGTGATATTCACGCATGCAAACAGACTGCACAGCAGCAGCGCGACCGGCAAAATGATCCATCTCTTTTTCATCATGGTTCGTCCCCGTTTTTCTGCATTTTACCGGCCGGTTGCGTTATTTTTACGTAGCGCGTATGAAGAAACTGTAAAGGAATGATGATATCCTGTCGAAATGCGTAAAAAAGTGCATCGCGGAAAGGAATTTCCCGATGCACGGACAGCCGGAGTCCGGCGTTTACGTTCATGCGTTCGCCGAAAGCGTACGCAGCGTGTTAAAAATATTTTGCCTGCAGTTCTAATTTTGTTTCCGGTCACGCTTCGGGTCCGGATGTCGGCGGATCGAACAGCGCCGCGATATGCTCACGATCCCATGCGTGCGTAAACCGCATCAATTCGGTCCGCAGTGCGAACGCGTCGACGCCGAACTTATCCTGCCCTTCCGCTGCATACAGCGTCGGCCCGCGTTTTTCTTCCGGCATGCCGCAAAAAAAATCATCCGGCAATTCGCAGGTGTAGGATCCCGTCTTTTCCGCGCCGTAGGAGCTCCAGTAGTTTACGACATAAAACCATTTGCCGTTTCGTCTGACAAGCGCGTGTCCGCGTTCACACTCCGCCGCATGCGACGGTGAATAGATGGGGTCCAATATCAGAATGCGGGACGTCTCTTCCTCGACACCGTTGCGAAGCGCATCTGTGCAGGTTTTGCAATAATCCTCTTCCCCGATCCGGAACACATCGTTCCCGTACCGGAAACCGGTTTTCTTTTTACAACGTGTACAGCGCATGCTTCCTCCCTGTCGTTTCGGATCGTTCGCTCATTGCTCCGGCATGAACGGCACGGAAACGTCGATCGTAAAGTCCATCATCTGTACGTCGACCTCGGTCAGCACGTCTGCGTAGACACGGTTTTCGCCCGGAAGCAGCATCAGGTCTCCCGAAGCGGTCAAAAAGTCCGCATAGCCGCGCTTGACGCCGTCCTGCGTGAACGTGATGCGAAGTCCGCCTGTGAGCTTTCCCGGATAGTTGTTTGTGATGATCGCGTCGATCAGCGTTTCACCGTTCTCCTCGTAGATGCGCATCTGCGAAACGGTGATGTACTGCTCATAATAATGCGTACGCTCGTCCATGATCGGGATCCCGTTGACGTCCGTTTTGAACCCCTCGCCCACCACAGGATCCACGTTGATCGGTTTCGGCTCGGGCGGCGGCGTCGGCGTGAACATCGGCGTCGGCGTCGGTGTGGATTCCGGCAGATAGATGAGATGCGCTTCCTGTGAGCTGCAGCCGACGATCAGCAGCAGCGCAAACAGCAGCAAAAGCCGTTTCATGCCTGCTCCCCTTCCCCGTTCTCCGGCGTCTGATCCGGCTGTTCCGGTTCGTCCGGCTGTTCCGGTTCTTCGTCCGGCTGTTCCGGTTCGTCCGGCTGTTCCGGTGCTTCCTCCGGCTGCTCCGGTGCTTCCTCCGGCTTTTCCGGTGCTTCCTCCGGCTGTTCCGGTGCTTCCTCCGGTGCGTCTGCCGTTCCCTCCGGGGCGGCGGAAGCTTGTGCCGAAAGCGGATGCTTTGCGCGGTACAGCGAGAGTCCGACAAAGAACCCCAGCATGAAAATCAAGACGATCTGATTGAAGCGGACCTGTCCGAACACGATCTGCCGCGTCTCTCCGTCGCGCAGCCATTCCAGAACGAATTCGCAGAACAGATAGAGCAGGATCGTGGTGCGCGTCACCGTTCCGCGGCTGCGTTTTTTCAGCAGCAGCGCCGTGATGCCGAGCGCAAGACAGATCAGAAAATCAAGGAAAAAGACGGCGTATGCAACGGTCGTATGATCCGTGAAAAACTGCCGCGTGAAGGTCGCGAGCGGAAAGAATTTCGGTATGCCGTCGCCGACGACGGGTCCGAGCCCGTCGCAAAGGAAGAAATCAGACCACCGTCCGACGGCGAGCCCGAAGAACGCGCCGGGCGCAAGAATGTCGAACACATCGGCAGCGGAAAGCTTTTTGATGCGTGCGTAGACCGCAATGCCGATCCCGGCGAACAGAAGCGCGCCGGGCAGGTTCATGCCGCTTTGCGAAAGATCGAAGAAAGCGGAAAACGCGATCTTGCCCGAGAGAGCGGAAAAGAGCCGCCCGCCGATGATCCCCAGCGGGATGCCGACGATGCAGGCGTCCAGCGCCAGGTCCTTGTACGCGCCGCGTTTTTTGACGATGATCCCGGAAACGACGACCGCCGTGAGAATGCCGAGCGCAAGCATGACCGCGTTCCACGTCAGCGCCACGCTGCCAGTTGCGAATACCGTGTTGAATGAGTCCATATGGAGCACCTCCGATTTGCATACAGTATAACAAATCCCGCGGGAAATGAAAAGAGCCGTCGGAAAAAGTTTACGGAAACAAATCATAAAGCATTTTCTATCGTTTGCAACGAAGTATTACATAATCAGGCTTGTTTCAGCTTGGCACGATCAAGAATTGTGCAATAAAAAAATCCGCTGAAAAAGCGGATGATCTGGTGGGGATGTAGGGGCTCGAACCCTAGACCTCTGCGATGTGAACACAGCGCTCTGACCAGCTGAGCTACATCCCCGTGCCCGATTATTATACAAAAGGCGTTCCGGATTGTCAAGTATCATTTTCAATCGGCTGTTGTGCGGTTTTTCGGATGCTCGGTCAAATCCCTCCTGATTGTTCAAGCCATGAAAAAGCCACCCGCAAGGGGTGATCACGCAAGATCGTTGATAACGGATTTGCCCGCAAAATGTTGGTAGCGACAGGTTTTCGTCGCGAACGCGTTTACAAGTGAGCAGAAAACCCGAGCGTGACTATGGTACGCGCGGGAAGCGCGCGATCTTCCGCTGTAACGGAGCGAAGCGGAGTGGATTGCGGAAAGGAGACATGGCGACGCGCGGGAAGCGCGCGATCTTCCGCTATAACGGAGCGAAGCGGAGTGGATTGCGGAAAGGAGACATGGCGACGCGCGGGAAGCGCGCGACGGCACCTATGTAACGGAACGAAGTGAAGTGGATGGCGAAGCAAAGCGCTGCGATGACTTGTTTGTGAAACAAAAAAGTCGTCGCGAGCCAAGCGAAGCCCGCGACGACATGGTACGAGTGTTAAAAACGGACTTGGTAAAACTATTTTTGAGAGACATCCGACATACACATTCCGCATATTTGTTGCTCTGAAATATAATGCAATTCTCAAAGCAGCAAAAAAGAGGGTTCGGAATATGGAAAAATACATTACGGATGAACGAAACGGATCGGAGTATGATCTGGTCAAGGATTATTGCAGTTCCCGCGGTTATCGTGGATTTCCGGCGCGCCTGACCCAGTTTCGGTAAACAAGCGCCGAAAGCGCAGCGGCAAGTGCGAGCCATGCAGCGAACCGCACGAAGACGCCGCCGAGCCGATCCGCCGACACAAGCAATTCCGTAGCGGCGATGTTCGGCAAAACGGAGAGATACCCCGCCCATTCCTGTCCGAAGTAGAAAAGCGCCGCGGGGAACAGCAGAACGGCGGCTCCGAGCAGCATCGCCTTTTCCCATGTATTCGCGTGCGCGCTGAAGTAAGCGGTTACAAATGCCGCAATCATCAATCCGACAAAGCGCAGCAGATACAGAAGAATCAAAAGCGTGCCGAAGCGCATGACGATCGGAAAGCTTTGAAGCGAGACGAAATTCTGGATCGGGCAATTCAGCAGCTCCGCGCCGAAGACCGTTCGGATCGCAAGCCATTCGCGCAGATACACGCAACACCAGATTGCCGAGGTTTCGAGCGTCATGATGAAATACTTTGCGCGAAACACCGGACTTCTGCCGCGCGAAGTGGAGCGCAGCAGCTTTTCTGTGCCGGTTTTTCGCTCAATCGCAAAGAGCGGCGCGACGGAGAGGATGACAAACGCAAGTGCCACGATGGCGTTCCACCTTGTCAGCGACCATGTCTTTTCACCCAGAAAGTTTTGGACCTGTACCTGATCCAAAAGCCACGGTTCATAGCCCTTTTCGGCAGCGTTCTGCTTTGCTGCCCCGGCTTCATCCTCCAGACGCATCAGAGAGTTCTCGAATTCATAGGCGATATCCGGATGTGAATCGAGACTTTTCCACGCATTTTCGATATATGCGTCGGTCTGCTCGTCGATCGGTCCCGCGATTTCGCCAAGATATTGCAGATAGACGTAGTCCTGCTCCTGATATTCCCAGCCCGTGTAGGAAAGTCTGCCGCCGACATACAGGCAGACAGCAAGGAAAAGGATGCTGCCGCCGAAGATCAGCTGCTTGTATCCCTCAAAGGCGGGTATGTGCATCTTTCGACGGAAGAAATCGCAGAAGCGGTTCCACGAGAGCACGAACCTGCCGAGGATGTTGCGGTTGCCGAGCGGATGACGCTTCATTTGAATGAACAGTAACGCGACGGTCAGAAGGATCATCAGCGCAAGCATCAGCCACCGCAACAGCGGGAATACGCCGACGGGATAGCCGAACACGTTCATGTTCAGGTATTTCGACAGCGGCTCCATGGGATACACGTAGGAAAACAGATTGACATATTTGAACGCGCTGCACTGCAGCTGTCCGTCGATCAGCGAAAAGGCAGCGTATTCGCCCGCAAGAATGCTGATGATGATCAGCCACGACAGCTGGATATTGCTTAAAAAGCTTAAAATGAACCAGAAGATCAGCCCGAGCAGCACGCCGCAGGCGACCTTTGCCCCGAGGTAGAGAAGGATCCATTCAAGGATCGAAACGCGCAGCGTGCAGGTCTTGAACGCCTCCATCGACTGCACCGTGCGAAAAAGCCCGTCCGTGCCGCCGTAAAGCGCAAACGACGAGCCGAGCACCCCGACGTCGATCAGCAGCGTGAATACGAGGGAAACACCGACAAGGATCGTAAAGCGCGAAAGCGCAAGCTGTAATCTCCCCTTCGGACAGCTTCGCACGACCGAGCACAGCCCGTTCTTTTTATCCTCGAAAAACGCCATGACCGTGAGGATAATCACGACAAGGAACAAAAGATCGGACGTTGTGAAATTGAGCCATGTTTCCACCGCGCGGTCGCTGCCGAAGGCGACCGTGATCTCCTTGAGCGCGACGAAATCCGCGTCGGTCTTCTGAACATTTCGATAGGTGAAGCTGTTCTCGTCCTTACCGAAGATAGATGAGCGTGACATCCGCTCCGCGTTTTCGTGGACGCCCGCAAGGTACGTCCGATAGGAGCGGATATGCTCCGCAGCTGTTTTCAGGTTTGTCATCTGTCCAAAGCCCGCCCGGTAGCCGTCCGCCTCCATGGCGGCAAGCGCATCCTCCGGCTGCATGGCGCAGTATTTCTCCGCGTCCTGCCGGTACTGCGCCGCGTCGTCCAGCATATATCGCCATCCGCTTTTGAGATCGCCGTTCAGTCGTTCGAGAAAGAACAGCATAACGCAGAGAACCGGGATGATCAGATAGATAAACAAACGCTTTCGGTCGGAAAGAATTCGCTTGAGCTCATGCATGGTCCGCCTCCGCAAGCTCGTCGCCGAGATAATGAAGATAGACGTCGTCGAGCGTGTAATAGCCGCCCATCAGCGGCCTGACGCCTTCGGGGATCGAGCCGATCAGCTCTTTCGGCGAGCCGGAACGAACGAGCTTTCCCTCCTTCAACAGGATGATGTCGCCCGCGATCGCCTCGATGTCGCTGACGATATGCGTCGCAAGCAGAACGATCCGGTTCTTCGAAAGCTCGTAGATGTAGTTGCGAAGCCGCACGCGCTCCTTCGGGTCGAGACCGGCGGTCGGCTCGTCAAGGATCAGCACCTTCGGTTCGCCGAGCATTGCCTGCGCAAGCAGCACGCGCTGTTTCATTCCGCCGGAAAAGGATGAGATCCTGTGGTGCCGAACTTTACTTAGATTTGTCAGCTCCAGAACCCTGTCGAGTTCGCCTTTGATATCTTTCCCCTTGATGCCCTTCAGCCTTGCGAAATAGGCGATAAAGCTTTCCGCCGTCATGCCCTCGTAGAGCCCCTGCTGCTGCGGCATATAGCCGAGGACCTTTCTGAAATCCGCGCCGAGCTTCAGGATATCCGTTCCCCCGTAGGTGATCTCGCCGCCCGTTCGGACGACGTTGTCCGTGATCAGGTTCATCATCGTGCTCTTGCCCGCGCCGTTCGCGCCGAGAATGCCGTAGATTCCCTCGCGGAAGGTGTAGGTAAAGCCGGAAAGCGCGGTCTTTTGTCCGTAGGTTTTGGTCAGATTTGTGAGTTTAAGTTCCATTCCGTTGGCCTCCTCATATGTCGGCGTAGTTATGCGTCATTGCCATGGGTCAAACGCGAGCACGGTTGCTTCCGGCGTCGGTTTTGTCAGATCGTATTTCACAAGACAGGTCGAGGAAGGAGGATTGTTGCTTGCCTTGAACATATTGATGCTGACCAGCAGCTCGTTTTCGTTTCCGAATGCAGCACTGACATAAAAATCCGTTTCTTTTCCGGAGATGAGTTCTCTCAACGAATCGAGTTCCCATGCACCGCTATAAATCACGCTGCCGTCAAGTCTTCGCACCTCCATACGGTTCTTCGGAGTGCTCAGTACGTACGCAATTCCATTGGAAATACCGCCGATGCCCTCGGTTTCGAAATCGACGACCACGCACAGTTCTCCGCCGGAGATTTGATAGAGCTTGCTCGGATCGCCGTCAAGCATGACATAGGGCATTAGATAGATCAGGTCCTCTGAATCGACCCAAATGCGCATCCGTGCGCCGAGATAGCCCCCCTTGCGGAAGTGATACAAGTCCTCGATCTGTTCTGTCTCGATATCATAGCGCCGTATATCAAGATATGTGATCCAATTATCATCCGTTTTTTCACGATGATCGAGAGAAAAGTACACATACTTTCCTGCATAAAACAGCGACGGATCACTGTAACTGTGATCTGTTTCAAGGGAAAACAGCTTTTTGAGTTCTCCCGTTTTTGGGTCCATCCGAAAGATGCAGGTCTCGCAGGAGGGAACGCCGTTACGAACGATTTCGTTCGTGCAATAGCTGTACAGCATGCCGCGGTGGTAATCCAATCGCTGCGGAGTATAATAGGTTGAACCGATCATAAGGCTTGTAGATACGTCTGCACGCCTATCAGTGCCGTCGAGTTTCATGGACAGTAGCGAAAAGTTTCGTCCGCTCTCTCCGGGATAGTAGGTCAGAAAATGCAATCTGTCGTCCCAATATCCCAGAGTACCATCAAGACACAAATAGCCGTTGCAGCTTGTGTTCTGCATGATTGCGTCATGGATGCATTCCGGTTTGCCGCAGAGCACGCCGCGTTCCCCGCTCGCCTTGTCATAATAATAGAGATAGTATCCTATGAAAGGTGTGAAGTAATACGCGTCGTCGGTTTCAACAACGCTGCATTGCCCCCCTCCGAACCGGTTGTCGAAATCCCAGCCCTGCACGACCTTTTCTGCCGCAGCCTGTGTCTCGGAGGGCGCGGCTGTCTTGCGGGGAACCGCAGTCGCTTCGCCGGTACCGTGCGTGCAGGCGGCAAAACAGAATGCGATCGACAGCAATACGGTCAAAACAAATCTTTTCATATGCGTACTCTCCTGTTGACGGACGATTGGTTTGCGGAAAAAACAGTCACGACAGCGCCTGAATCAATACGCTGCGGTTGTTGATGGCGAAGGTGTGCAGACTGCCAACGGCCGTTTTGCCTTCCGTCACATGGGCGGTCGCCGCGGCGGACATATTTCCGACCGAATAGGAATAATAGCATCCGCCGGCGAAGAAAACACGTGCAGCGGATTGCGCCGTGCAGTCGTTTTGCAAGGGTTGATCCTCGTCTTCGGACAGGCGGAGCGCGCTTTTTGCATACGCGCTGCAGAGATACGGCGCCGCCTCATAGTCCGGAAGGGGCGCCTCCTCAGCTGAAGGGGATGCCGTTTCCGAAAGACCGTCCATCCGTCTGCTGTCCTGCCCGGACGACGCGAATATCACGACGAGCGCAACGGCGGCTGCGGCGACGGCGATCGCCGCCCTTTTTGCCGCGGGTGTAAACCGATGCCGGGCTGCGGACGGCTTTTTCGCGCGTTCGACGGCCGCAAACAGGCGCGCGCGCGCTTCCGGCGACGCCGGTTCGCACGGCTCGGCGCGGTCCGCATCCAAAAGCGCCCGTCCGTCTTTCTGCGCCGCAAGAAGGATCGCCTGTTTCAGTTTTTCATCGTTCCGTTTCATGGGTACCGCCTTCACACAATTCGCAGATTTTTCTTCTTGCCCGCGTCAGATACTGCCGCACGCTTGCTTTTCCGATCCCGAGCTCCTTTGCGATCTCGCCGTCTTTGAGATTCAGAAGGTACTTCGCCTCGATCACATACCGGTAATGATCGGGCAGCTTGCGGATCGCTCCAGTCAGTTCTTCGACCGATAGGTTTTCGATGGCCGCTTCCTCCGTATTCGCCGCGGCGCTTATGCCGGAAACGAATCCCTCGTCGTCAAGGCTGCCGGATTGATGCTTCTTTCGGACCTCCTCCGCCCGGAACCAGTCATAGCACCTTCGCTTAACGCTGATATCGAGGATGTGTCGAAGCGTGCAGCTATCCATTTGACGGAATTTCCGGACATGCGCGGCGACGTACAGAAACACATCCTGCACAAGATCCTCCGCGACCTGACGGCTCTGCGTCAGGGCCACGGCTTTCCTGCACAGTCGGACGCAGTGAGCGTCGAACAACTGTTCAAGAAAAGCGCGATCGTCTTCCGATTCAATTGTCTTTGGTATCTGCTTTGACATGGTTTCGTCTCTATATACTTATATCGGATCTGGTGTGCAAATTGCAACAGCAAAGACATAAAAATGAGGTTCACACCTCAAACCCCGTCCGATCCGCCGCACTCCGGTTCAGACGGTAAAAAAGAAGAGTGGTGATAACCAAATCCGTTATCACCACTCGACATGGTGCGATTGGCGGGATTTGAACCCGCAAGGTTTCCCCGACGGATTTTAAGTCCGTTGTGTATGCCGTTCCACCACAATCGCATGGATATTATTGTACACGCAAAAACGCGTTTGTCAACTGTTAAAGTGACAGGATCGCGCCGAGCGCGCCGCCGGCAAGGATGTAGAACAGCGGGTGGATCTTCGCTGTTTTTTTCCAGAATGCAAAGAACGTGAACACGCCGTAGATGCCGAGCTTCAGAAGCGAGAACCAGCTTGCGGTGAACGTGAACCGCAAAAAATTAGCTTTGACGCCGAGCGAGGTCAAAAGCAGCGAAAAGCCCGCCGCCGTGATCAGCCCGATCGCCGCGGGACGCAGCGCCTTAAAGAGACTTTGGACCAGATGCGAATCGGAATACTTTCTGATCGCCTTTGCGACCAGAATGATGATGATGACCGACGGTGTGACAAGTCCGAGCGTCGCAAGGATCGCGCCCGGAATCCCCGCGACGAGGTATCCGACGTACGTTGCGGCGTTGACGCCGATCGGTCCCGGCGTGGATTCCGCGATCGCGATGATGTTCGCGATCTCCGCTTCGGTGATCCAGCCGTACGTCGCGCCCATGTCGCGGATGAACGGCACGGTGGCAAGCCCGCCGCCGACGGCGAACAGCCCGGTCTTGAAGAACTCGAGGAAGAGCAGCGCGATGTTCCAAAGATACGTCAGCATTTCTTCAGCCCTCCCCAGGCAAGTCCCGTGATCGCCGCGCCGAGCACGACGAACACCGGCGAAACGCCGCCGACCGTGACGAACAGGAACGCGAGAAGGAACAGCGCGAACGTCGTGACATTGTTGACGGATTTCCGGAACAGCTTATAGACCGAGGCGGTGATGAGCGCGCACACGGCAAGGCGGACGCCGGCAAAGATATGCCCGACGATCTCGTACTGCATGAGCTCCTTCAATACGGCGGCGATCAGCGTGATGAGGATCATCGGCACCGTAATGACGCCGAGCGACGCGACGATCGCGCCGACGACGCGGCGGACCTTATAGCCCACGAACGTCGCGGTGTTGATCGCGATGACGCCGGGTGTGCACTGCGCGACCGCCATATAGTCGGTCAGCTCGTCCTCGGTGATGATCTTATGACGTTCGACAAGCTCGCGGATCAGCAGCGGCAGCATGGAATACCCGCCGCCGATCATCAGCGAACCGATCTTCAAAAACATCAGATAGAGCTTCCAAAGGCTCATTTGCATTCCCCTGTACCCCTGTGTAACGATATTCTATCCGGTATACCCTGCGACGAACGCAAAAAAGTATGCGATCCAGCCCGCGCCCAAAAGGACGGTGATCAGCGCGTCGACCCAGCGATGCCGGACCTTGGCGGCAAGCGTGATGACGAACGGCACGGTCATGGTAACGATGCGCGCCGTGTCCGAAACGTGCCCTGTGAGGACCGTCAGCGGAAGCGTGACCGCCATGAGCAGCGCAAAGGACGTCGGGATCGTTTTGCCCGCAAACAGCAGCATGACGAGCGCAAAGAGCAGATACAGGATCTGCGCGGCGTACTTGCCGAGCAGAATCGCAATGCTGTGTCCGCCGACGGTACGCATCAGCGAAAACGCTTCGTCGGTCCATTCCGTGATGCTGCCGATCATGACGCCGTTGTCGCCGAGCGCCAATTGGTACAGCGCCATCGCGTCGCCGAAGCTGTGCTTGCTGTACAGCATGACGAGCCCGACGCCGAGCGGGATCAGCAGGAAGGAAAGCGTGTTGAGCGCCTGCAGGAGAATGTAGCGCTTCCCCGTCTCCCTGTTTTGGCGCACGTTGCCGATCAGGTACGAGATATACCCGGCAAGGATCGGGAAGAACAGCAGGACGCCGAGCGCATGCGTGAGCACGGCAAAGAACGCAAACAGGTTGGCGATCACAAACCGCTGCTTGCGGATGAACAGCAGCGCGAGCACGGAAAACAGCACGAAAAGCCCGTCCGGCACCGTACCCATCAGCGAAGCGGCAAACGGCATCAGCAGAAAATACCGAACGGTGCGGCGTGCCGTCCTGCGGTCAAAATCGACCTGGACCAGATAGTACAGTGCCGTGATTGCAAGCGCGGTGAAGAAATACGAACCGATGAACCGCGCGTGATTGAAATTGACGGTGACGATCCAGAAGACGTCGGACAGGTATCCGAAGAGCGGATACGCGGATTCCGGATGGTAGAAGTCGAGCCAGAACCGCTGGATCTCGAAAAACGTCCCGGAGTATCCGAACAGCGCGTAATGCACGATGTAGGTGAGCGGAAACTCCAGAAGCCGCACGGCAAGGATCAGCAGAAACAGCTTGAACAGCTCGCGCGTTCCGCAGCGGCGGAAGGTGCGGTCCCCTTCGCGGCGGAGATGCGGCTCCTCCCCGAGGATCAGCGATATCAGCGACGGCACGAGCCGCACGCAGCCGATCCCGAACAGCAGGACAAGCAAAGCCGAGACCGCTGCGGATCCCCAAAAGACCGGCGGTCTCAGCAACAGCGAAAGACCGTACAGGATCACGAGCACGGTCAATACGCTGATTTGTATGCTGAGTTCAAAGATGTTTCTTTTTCGCACGAATTATCGCAATGCTTTCGGTTTGCCGAGGATCTCGGAAAGGATGACGCCGTTCAGGATCTGATCCGGTGTGAAGTCCAAACGCACGCCGTGCGCGTTCGGCGCTTCCGTCTTTTTGTGCGCATTGTTCTGCGCGTTGACCTTATCGGGTTCAAGCGCGCAAAGGTCATGCTCCGGATGTTTGTTCTTAGCCTTCGGGTCTTCCTTTTTCAGTGCGCAGAGATCGTGGCCTTGATGCATCAAAGACCCTTTCGGCGCGGTGCCCTCCGCCCATGCAGGGGACGCCTTCCGCACAGGCGGGACCTGTACGGAAGGTTTGACCGGCGTGTACGTCGCCTGGCCCTCTGTCACAGTCTGTTCCTGCTGCATTTGGGCTGCGCGGCGCTGCGCTTCCTGTCGCTTATTCTGTTCCACCGATTTCCTCAGGATCGCGATCACGACTCCGACGATGACAAACGGTAAAACGACTGCAAACGGCATGGCTCAGTTTCCTTTCTTCTCCTGTGCCGGGGCTGCCGACTTGCCGATGGCATTCCGCATCTCGGTATCGGACATGATGTTCTTCATATTATAGTAGTCCAGCACGCCGAGCTTGCCCTCTCTAAGCGCTGCGGAGATCGCCTGCGGGACCTCTGCCTCCGCCTCGATGACGTGCGCGCGCATGCGCTGCACTTCTGCGACGTTCTCCTGCTCCTGCGCGACTGCCATGGCGCGGCGTTCCTCCGCCTTTGCCTGCGCGATGCGCTTATCCGCTTCCGCCTGGTCGATCTGCAGCTGTGCGCCGACGTTTCTGCCGACGTCTACGTCCGCGATGTCGATGGACAGGATCTCAAACGCGGTGCCCGCGTCAAGGCCCTTCGAAAGAACGGTACGGGAGATGGAATCCGGGTTTTCGAGAACTTCCTTGTGGCTGGACGCAGAACCGACGGTGGTGACGATGCCTTCACCGACACGCGCGATGATCGTTTCTTCGCCCGCGCCGCCGACGAGACGGTCGATGTTTGCGCGGACCGTGACCTTCGCCTTTGCGCGAAGCTCGATGCCGTCCATTGCAACCGCCGCGATGATCGGGGTCTCGATGACCTTCGGGTTGACGCTCATCTGGACCGCGTTCAGAACGTCGCGGCCTGCGAGGTCGATCGCGCAGGAGCGTTCAAAGTCCAGCGGAATGCCCGCGCGCTGCGCCGCGATCAGGGAGTCGACGACGCGGTTTACGCTTGCCTTGCCGCTCGATTTGCCGCCCTTTGCAAGGTAGTGCGCTTCGAGCTTGTTCATGGGGATCTTGAGACCCGCTTTGGTCGCCTTGATCATGGGGTACACGATGTCCGCCGCGTTGACCTTGCGGATGCGCATGCCGACGAGCTGGAAGAGTCCGATCTTAACGCCCGAAGCGCTTGCCGTGATCCACAGTCCGAGCGGTACGAACGAGAAGAAGATGATCAGAAACACGACGACTGCCGCGCCGATGATCCAGGGAATGAAAGGTTGCATGGTGGTTCCTCCTGTTTTTTTATTGGTTGATATAGAACAAGTATATAACGCCCATAATGAGCAGAATCGCCGCGGGGATCGCAATGAGGAGCGCGATCCATTGTCTGCGGACGGTCTTCGGGTCCGCGGGGACCGCAGACGGAAGATCCTCCGGAACGGTGACGCCGCACTTCGGACAGACGTCCGTCGTGTACAGCACGCCGCATTTCTTGCAGTACTTCATTTGACGGTGATCTTCGGACCGTCGACGGAGATCACGGTGATCTCGCTGTCCTTATCCACAAAGGTCGCCTGCGATTCGACCGAATAGCGCTTGCCGTCGATCAGGGCGATGCCGCTCGGACGCAGCGGCGTCAGCGCGGTGCCGGTCTTGCCGATCAGCTCTTCGGACGATCCGCTTGCGGGGTTCGCCGCTTCGGATTCGATCTTTTCCTTCAGAACGATCGGCGAACGGAACAGTACGCCGTTTTTCATGGAGCGCATGAAGACGATGATCATCACAAGCAGGACCAGACCGAGCACGACCGTGACAAGCGTCGCCGTGAGCGCAGAAGCGGTCATAAACTGCATGATGCAGACGGAAATGAGACAAAGGACGCCGCAGATGCCCGAAATGCCGAAACCCGGCAGGAACATTTCTCCGATCAGAAACGCGATGCCCAGAATGCTCAGGATCAGGCACGGGACCCAGAGTGTTCCGAATACTGTTGCCATGGGACTACCTCCTTTTATTCTGCGTATAGTATATCATACGTCTGAAACGATGAAAAGCTTTTTTTTGTATTTGTTTTTTACGCCTATTTATGCTACAATAGCAAAATAAGGAGGGCTAATGATCCGGTTGCTTGCAAAATGGTTCATCCGTGAGAAGGAATCCGATCCGCCGGAACGCGTCCGCAGCGCGTACGGCGTTCTTTCGGGCTGCTTCGGGATCTTTCTGAACCTCATCCTGTTTACGATCAAGCTGGTGTTCGGTCTGCTGTCCAACGCCGTTTCGCTGCAGGCGGACGCGTTCAACAACCTTGGCGACGCCGGCTCCTCCGTCATCTCCCTGTTCGGGTTCCGTCTCGCCGCGAAGAAGCCCGACCGCGATCATCCGTACGGACACGGACGGTTCGAGTACATTGCCGGCATGTTCGTTTCGATCGCGATCCTTTTGATGGGCTGGACGCTGTTCCGCAATGCGCTCGACATCGTCATTCACGGCGGCGAGCCCGCGTACGCCGCGCATTTCTGGCCGTCGGTGTGCGTGATGGGGATCTCGATCCTTGTAAAGCTCTACATGTTTCATTATAACCGCGCGCTCGCAAAACGATTCGATTCCCCCTCGCTGAAGGCCGTGGCGTTCGACAGTCTCTCCGATACCGCCGCCACGTTTGCGGTCCTCGTTTCGGCGCTCGTCACGCGCTTCGTCACGCTGCCCGACTGGGTCCGTCCGGACGCATGGAGCGGAATGCTCGTCGCGCTGTTCATTCTGTATACGGGGCTCAAATCCATCCGCGAAACGACCGCGCCGCTGCTCGGAAAGCGTCCCGATCCCGCGTTCATCGACGAGATCAAGCAGGCGACGACGTCCTTTGAAGGCATCGGCGGCATACACGACGTGATCGTGCACGATTACGGTCCCGGGCGCGTGTTTGTGTCCCTGCATGCCGAGGTCTCCGCAAACGCCGATATCCGCGACATTCACGAGGTCATCGACAACGCCGAGCGGTATCTTTCCGAACACTTCCGCTGCAGCGTGACGATCCACATGGATCCGATCATCACCGACGATCCGGAGACGATCAAGCTGCATGACAAGGCGCTTGCGATCGTCCGGGAGATCGACGCGTCGTTTTCGATCCACGATTTCCGCGTCACGCCCGGTCCGCAGTATAAAACGCTGCTGTTCGACGTCGCCGTACCGTTTGCGTATCCCGAAGCCGACGGCGCGCTTGCTTCACGCATCGAGACCGCGATCGCGGAAAGGATCCCCGTCGCACAGGCCGCCGTGACCGTCGACCGCGTCGAAGCCGCGCCGGAAGGAGGCAGCGCATGAAGCCCGTACTTTGTCTCGGCGATATCTGCGCCGATCTGATCATTCCGTACGCCGACGCGCTGAAAGCGAAGGCGGATCCCGGCGCGGTCCTGAACGCCGACGTCCGTCCCGCCGAGGGCGGCAGCGCGGCGAACACCGCCTGCGCGCTTGCGCGGCTCGGGATTCCCGTGCTCTTTTGCGGGACCTGCGGAAACGACGCCTACGGACAAATGCTGAAAAGCGGACTGGAACGTGAAGGCGTCGACACCTCGCTTTTGCGCATGGACGCGGACAAGCCCACGCAGCTTGTTCTTTTGGTGCTGAATGAGCAGAACGACCGTACCGCGTTCGCCTGCCCCGCGCATCTCGGCTCGCAGCACGCGATCCTGCCCACGCAGATCCCGGACGATATCACCGAGCGTATCTCCTGGCTGCACGTCAACGGCATGCTGCTTCGCGAAGATCCCGCCGCGTCGACGCAGCTTGCCCTGATGCAGCGCTGCAGGACGGCGGGCGTACCCGTGTCGTTCGACATTAACGTGCGCGTCGAAGCGCTGCAAAACCCCGCGTTTTTCCGGAACGTGCAGCTTGCCATGGAGCGCGCGGACTATATTCTGGGCTCCGCAATCGACGAGATCCCGATGCTCGCGAACGAACGCGACGCGGAGCTTTCCGCAAGGAAGCTCGCCGAAAACGGCGCCGCGGTGATCGCAAGAAGCGGCGCGCAGGGCGCGGACCTCTACCGCGGGGATTCCCGCCTGCATTTCCCCGCCTTCCCGGTGACCGTCGCCGATACCGTCGGCGCGGGCGATACGTTTGACGGCGCGTTCATCGCCGCGATCCTGTCCGGAAAGAGCGACGCGGACGCTTTGCGCGAGGCGAACGCCGCCGCAGCGATCTGCGTCTCCAGGCCGAGCGGGCGCGGTTCCCCGACCCGTGAAGCGCTCGACGCATTTTTGACGGAACGCTGCTGATATTTCATTTGACGACACAGTTCTACGCACCGGAGACGGTGCGTTTTTTCCGATCCGGAGCCCTTTTTATACATCGAATTGTAAATTCTTTCCCCGGTCCGTTGACATTGCGCGCATAGTGTGTTAATAGTATTAGTACAGTCAATACAGAAAGGAGAAGGTCATGTTCACCATTGACAAACTGTCCCGCACGCCGATCTACGAACAGCTGATCGCGCAGTTCGAGTACGGGATCCTGTCCGGTGAGATCGCCCCGGACGGCAAGCTGCCGTCGGTGCGCGAGCTTTCGCAGGAACTTTCCGTCAATCCGAACACGCTGCAGCGCGCGTACGCCGAGATCGAGCGGCGCGGGCTGTGCTATTCCGTGCCCGGCAGCGGACGGTACCTCACGAAGGACGCGCTTCTGCATCTCAAATCCGATGCGGAACAAAAGATCAACGCGTTTGCGGATCTGACGACGGCGCTTTTTAAGCTCGGCGTCACAAAGGACGCGCTTTTGAACGTCGTTGCGTCCGTCTATGCATCTCAGGAAAGAAAGGAGACCGAATCATGATCACGGCGTCATCCGTTACCAAACGATTTGAAGATACCATTGCTTTGAACAAGCTGAACTGCTCGATCCCGGAGGGCTGCGTATACGGTCTGGTCGGCTCGAACGGCTCGGGCAAATCTACGCTTCTCCGGCTGATCTCCGGCATCTACCGTCCCGAGGAGGGCGCGGTCACGATCGACGGACAGGAGGTTTTCGACAATCCGGACGTCAAGAAGCGCATCGTTTTCGTACCCGACGAGCTGTACTTTCTGCCGCACGCGAACCTGTGCCGCATGGAAAAGCTGTACGCGTCCGTCTATGAGCGGTTCTCGCACGAGCGGTTTGAAGCGCTTCTCCGGGAGTTTTCGCTGAATCCCAACAAGATGCTGACCACATTCTCGAAGGGCATGCGCAGGCAGGCGGCGACGATCCTTGCGCTGTCCTGCAATGCGGACTTCATCCTCTTTGACGAGACCTTCGACGGGCTCGATCCGGTCATGCGCAATCTGGTCAAGAACCTGCTGTACGCGGAGGTCATGGAGCGCAGCGCGACCGCGGTCGTCACAAGCCACAGTCTTCGCGAGCTCGAGGACACCTGCGATCAGCTGGCGCTTCTGCACAAGGGCGGCATCATCTTCGAAAGCGACGTCGATCATCTCAAGACTTCGCTCTTCAAGGTGCAGATCGCGTTTGCCGACGAGTACGGTCCGGAACGCTTCGACGGCATCGACATTCTGAACTATCTGAAACGCGGCAGCGTCGCCACGATGATCGTGCGCGGCGACCGCGACGAGACCGAGGCTAAGCTCAAAGCCATGGAGCCGGTGCTCTTCGAAGTCCTTCCCCTCTCCTTGGAAGAGGTGTTCGTCTACGAAATGGGACAGCGCGGCTACGAGTTTTCCGAAGTGCTGAAGCAGGAGGTGAAATAAGATGAAACGACCTTTGATCCATCGCGGATTCTTCCGTGAAATGTTCCGGCAGCTCCGCGCAAAAGGACTTGTCGCGACGCTGCTGCTTGCGGGGCTCAATCTGATCTTCTTCTCCGCCTTCATCACGCGCGACCCGGTCGATTGGAGCATTTCGCATTACGACGCGCGTCTCATGGCGCTGCCGATGCTGCTTGTGCTCTATGTCATGGTCCCGATCATGGTGTTCGGCGCGTACCGCTGGCTGAACAAGCGCTTTGAAAGCGACT